>Ga0315553_10003861_pt1 | contig 11493 bp, 10 predicted proteins | sample SalMarSW160140MG_FD_203099 | JGI IMG/M metagenome (GOLD analysis project Ga0315553, IMG submission 203099) | Salt marsh sediment microbial communities from the Plum Island Ecosystem LTER, Massachusetts, United States - Salt Marsh Sediment SW1601-40 ... | reverse complement strand
AATCAGCATCTACATAGACAACTATGTTCTGGAGGAGTTTCGCCATCGGTCGGATGAGTCTGGGAAAGGCTATCAGACCATGATGAATGAGGCTCTTCGCGAATATCTAGGAAAAACACTCCGCCCGGTGGATGAAACGACGCTTCGCCGGATCCTTCGTGAAGAACTGAAGACTGCAGGTTGACGGATTTCCATCTTCAACCGCTGAAACGCTAATTATTCTCCAAATGACCCAGTAGGGTACATCCTCTACCATGAGACAAGGGGGCTCCATAGAATGGAACACCGCACTTTCCACAACGCTACTGGATTTCACATAGTTTCTATCAAGAACTAAATTGCACGGTGAGATCTTGTCGACAGAAAGCTCGGCTGATTACGTTCGGAAAGGAGGACTTTCGATGGCCGACGGCAAAGAATGCTTGTAGTGCTAAGAGGTGAAGTATCTGCCGGTGGAATTTCACGCGGAAAGGGGAAACCTTGATCACTCGAATCACCACAGCCGTCATCGAGCTCACTAACGGCATGAGGTATACGACCGAGATGGCAAACAACGCGGTTTCTACTCCCTTTTTTGACTCCTTTAGGCCTTTACATTGACAATAAATCGGTTCCCGCAATAGGCTGTTTCCTATGACGGAGGAGTACATGCTGGACGGAGATTCACTGAGAGATACGCTCCTAGATTGCGGGGTCACTCACATAGTCTGGATCCCAGACGGCTCGACCGGCGCCTGGGATACCGCGCTGAGCTCCCCAAGCGCCCCAACCTTGATACGGGTATGCCGCGAGGGAGAGGCGTTCGCCGTGGCGGCCGGGCTTTTGCTGGGCGGCAAAAAACCGGTCATCATCATGCAATGCACGGGATTGTTCGAGGCTGGCGATTCGCTGAGAAGCTTCATTCACGATCTACAGCTACCGATCTTCGCTCTGGTAGGATTACGCAACTACTATGCCTATGGAAAGGGGCAAAGCCGTGATTCGGCTCCGCGTTTTGCCGCATCAATCGTACGGGCCTGGCAGGTTCCATTTGTGATCTTCGAGAAGTCATCCGCGAGGGAGGATCTAGCCCAAGTCTATACTCGAGCTGTGGAGCAGAAGAGGCCCCAGGTGGTATTTCTGGCGGAGTGATCGTAGTGAACGGCGACGGGAGTATGCTTATGAACCTGGGCACCTTGGTGACCATTGGGAGCAATCCGGCCAATCTGTTCGTCGTGGTGTTGGACAACGGTATCTACGAGATCACGGGCGGGCAACCCACGGCAGGCAGTGGCCGGGTGGACTACGCTGGCCTTGCACGGGCTGCAGGAATTGAGAGGGTGTACGCCTTCGACGCACCCACCGATTGGCGAAACGCAGCTGCAGAAGCCCTTGCTGGAAGCGGTCCTGCCTTTATCTGGCTGAAAGTCGAAGCCCGATTCGGTCAAAAGGCTCCCCAGCCTCCTCGCCCAATGGCGGATCAAATACGAAGACTGCGCCAAGCCCTGCAGGTAAAAAACTGAGCTTTGCGGAGGTATAAGGAAAGCATGTTTAATGAACTAGTGAGAACGAGACGGAGTATCAGACTGTATCATAACAAGCCGGTGGAAAGCGAAAAGATCGACCTCATCCTGGAGACGGCTTTGCGGGCGCCTTCCTCCAGAGGGATCAGGCCATGGGAATTTGTAGTAGTCCAGGACCGCGCCCTCATTCAAAAACTATCCCGATCCAAGGAACGAGGGTCTGCTTTCGCAGCAAGTGCTCAGGTCGTCATCGTGGTGTGCGCCGACACGGAAAAAAGCGATGCCTGGGTCGAGGATGCTTCTATCGCCGCTTCCATGATTTTTCTGGCAGCGCACTCCCTCGATTTAGGTGCATGTTTGGTTCAGATCCGCAACAGGCAGCATGACAAATCGGTGAGCGCAGAGGAAAACGTGCGTCACATCCTGGCAATACCGGAGCGCATTTCGGTGTTGGCCCTTATTGCCATCGGCTATCCTGCGGAGAGCTTACCGCCACATCCCTGGAGTGAATTGGAATACAAACGCATTCACAATAATCACTACGGGTCCCTCCGGCCCAGGCCATCAGGAAGCCCCGCCGCCCATCAAGACAAATGTGGCTGAAAGACAAACGCCCGTTTTGTCAGAATCACCGAAGCACGGACGCGGTTCTCGCTGACGACTTGTCCACGGGAACGCCGCCTGATAGAGTCTGGTGAGGAGGATCATTGATGACCTATAAGCAAAGAATGCTCGCGGTATTGAAAGGGGAGAAGACCGATCAGATACCTTTCTGTCCACGAATGGACCTGTGGTACATCGCCAACTAGGCCAGAGGGACCCTCACTGACCGTATCGAGGGGATGAACACGGTGGAAATCGCGAGAGAGCTGGACGTCGGATGCCACGCCATCGATGCAGATTACACGCTGCCCAGACCACAGGAAAGCCACAAGATTAGAGTTTTTGGCTTCGAGAATCACCCGGACTACCCCTACCGCGTAGAGTTGGAGGGTCTCCCTGTGGAGTTTGACCCGAAGGGGGAAAGTTTTGACACCCGGATACAGTCGGCCAGTAATCCCACAACCACCGCCCTGCCCATAGTTCCGGCCGCGCCGGTCACCAGCGCTGTCCTTTGTTCCGGTGCGGATAGTACGCTCACCTCCCGCCTCCTGCCTTTTCTTTAAGCATTTCGATAAAGCGCTGATTTCGCCGTCGCCGGAAATCCTCGTCGTCCCGCTCGGACCAGTCATATAAACCTTTGCGGCTTTTCTGTCCAAGATGTCCGGCCCGGACATTATCGATGAGGATCTTCTGGGGCTCAGGCGCATTGCAGAGCGTGGGATAGAGGTAGCGCTGTACCTTCTCATGGAGATCCAAACCGCAAGAATCAAAGTACTCCATAGGTCCGATCTTGGAAAACCGAGGTCCGAAGCTCGCCAGAACGACCTTGTCGATATCCGATGGTTCCGCCACCCCCTGCTCAATCAAATAGAGGGCTTCCCGATACAGGGCATGCTGCAGGCGATTGCCGATTTGACCTGGAATATCCTTTTTCACAAGCACCGGAATTTTCTCCAGCTTCTCGAAAAAGGCGATCGCTAGCTCCAGCGCCTTTTCGGATAAGCGGTTGTGAGGTATCACTTCGACCAGCGGTACCAAATAGGGGGGATTCCAGAAATGGGTCACCATCATTCGATCCTGGTGCTTGATACGCGCGCCAATATCGTTGGGGGATAGTCCCGATGTGCTGGAGCACAGCAGCGCTTGGTCCTTGCAGGAACGATCGATCTCGACAAAAACCTCCTGTTTCACGGACAATTCCTCGTACACCGCTTCGAAGACTATATCCGCATCGCGAACTGCGGACGAAATATCCGTTGCCGTCTCAACCATACCCAAGGCCGTGGATTTCTCCTCACCGCTGATCACCTCCGCTTCTACCAGATCTGAAAGATCCTTCTCAATAGTAGTTAATCCGCGGGAAAGACTGCTTCTGCTCCGACCCACTAGACAAACTCTAACCCCGTTGATCAGCAGGGAGGTGCTGATGTCCGGCCCGATCATACCGCAGCCGATCACGGTAGCGTGCTTCATGTCCTCTGCCGTCATAGCTGTCTCCGAGACATTCTTTTATCCGTCTCGCCCCTTGGTTATCAGTCTTTCGTACCAGTCCCGCATGGTAGAATCTGAGGAACCTTCCTGTAATCTACAGAAACACCTCCAAATGGGTTGCAGGACTCATCGACCCTATTGTACCGGGGTGAATCCGGTTGTCAATGACCGGGGCCTGACTTGCCGCTACTGGTTTTTCCGGGGCTGTGAGAATAGATCTACACAAGAAACAGGATAGCCCACTCTCACTCTCATCGCCGGTTATATCTCACAGAACTGCGTCAGCGGATAGCGGACTTGGACCGAGCAGGCTGGACAGTGGCCAGCCTTGCGAGGGAGTTTGAGCCAACAGAGAACATAATTCGTAATTGGATTTCGCAAGCCGATCGCGACTCGGGTCTTCGCAGCGAGTGACCACTGAGGAACGAGCGGAGTTGAAATTGAAGTGAATCCGGTGGTGCGGAAGATGGTTCGTTGCCCTGAAGCACTCGATAACCAACGAAAGTACCCATTAACCACCGGAGCAGGCAGGGAGAAAGTGGGTAATTCTGAGATGATACCCGGAGGTCCGCTTCTGCACCTCAGCGGGCCGCCCTTCCGACCAACCGCGGTATCCCTGTCTCCCAGGTCAAACGGGGCAGTTCATCTTGTTTGGCAATCGGCGTCCTGTGGCGGCTGTTTACCTCGGGCTGAAAGCCCTGTTTCCGGCTGAGGGAGAAAGCTTGTACCTGGTATTTCGCTTCCTTCGCTATGCCCTGCTCGGTCCGTGGGTGGGCCTGGCGGCTGCCCTGGTCTTTCGACTGCTTCACTTGAGTTCGGCTGATGGCAAGGAATCACGGGAATGAGACAGTGGAGGCAGCCGCATACAGGAACCGGATCGCGTTCCGGTGATTCCCGTCATGGGGCGTTCCCTGTCTACTATGGGGGCGGAACCGTCCAGGAAGTATTGTGCGACTATAAGAAGGGGGAGCCTGCTTCGACTAGTTTTCCGGGACTTCAAGCAAGACCTTGGCTGGGATCCCGGCGGCTTCTACCCTGCCCAGTTCCTGGAAACCCTGGGTGTAAATTGGCTTCGCTGGCCTGGGAACCAGATCGAGGACCCCAACGGAACGTTCAAATATCTCGAGGTTGACGTTCGGTTTTTCACGTGCCACGGAACTGCAAAGGAAGCGATCCTCGCAGTCGTTGCAGTTGAAAAAAATATTTCGCAAATCCAAAGGAGGACAAGCAGCACGCAGAACTGACATTTCCGGCAATACGAAGAAAATAATATAGGTAAAAATGATCCTATCCGGAGGTGGGGACGATTCGGGATATCGACTTTGAAAACGAGGAAATGCTCTGGGCTGTGGGATAGAAGGGTATCATTGTTCTAGATTTGTGGAACGATCAAATTAGAGATTCATTAAAGAACCCGGGCTGCCGTCAGACGATATTGTGACTGTAGCCGCCTTCGACCGTCTGGGGTTCTCCGCATGCGCCACAATTCCCCATTCCGGTTAGAAGGCATACTCGATGGCGAACTCGGGGGATAATCCCATGTACAGGCCGATATCGAAGTATGTAGATACGAATCTCCCGAAAAAGGTGATTTTTACGCTGTCGAGGAAACGCAATCCCACACCGATCGCAGACCCAAGATAGGGTTTCGCGGTGATGGTGGTGTGCAACTCCGGTGAGTAGGTCTTGATCGAGTTGATTGCGGCGCCGGCCTCCAGTTCCGCGGTCAGATACAGCGGCGGATCGATAAAGGCGGTGTAGCTAAAACTTGCCGCCACCGGCCAACAGGTCAAGTCCCAGGGATCCGGATTGAGAGGATTACTCGAGTCATCCCTACCGGTCAGGATCAGCGCCCCTGTTCGTAGTCCGACGCCGACCTCTCCTCGCTCCCGGTGCAAGAGGTAGTACAGTCGGCCGCTCGGACTGGGACCGGTTTGAAAGGCCTGGCCAAATTCCCCGACGGTTATCATCCAACCGTAGGATATTCCCGCTGAAAGGTGCCTCGAGCGCTTAGTGCCCGTGTTCCCGGGCCCAACCTCGGCACCTCCGGAAGGGAAAGGCAACGCCGCCGGTGTCGTACCGGGGACCGATTCGGGGCTATCCGGTGACACAGCTTCATCATTCAAGAACAGCAGGAAGCTGGCGCCCTCCTGGTGGCCGGTGCCAGCCAGAGCACCCAACAAAGGCGTCGATCCCTTCACACCGAGGCGGACCTCGTTGAACAGCATCAGTGCGTCCAGCACGGAATGATCGTTCCGCTTGAAAACTGAAATCAGCTGGTCGGCAAAGGCTGAACGGTCGGGGACGACCTCGACGGCCCCCGAAGTGAGTACCTGTCTGGAAACTCGGGAATAGGCGCCCTTGAAATACTCTGCCGTAACGTTCACGGGCAGGGACCGGGTCGAGTAGATTAGATTGCCGGCGAAACAGGAGTCTGAGATGACGAGCACGTGAGTGGCCTCGATATTGGCGATCAGCCCTCGTAACTGTACATGGGGCAGCCAGTTTTGCTGCTCGTAAATGTCCGTGCCGGCGTTTACTGGAATCCAGAAACCGGTATCGGAGTTCTCGTCCAAGTGCCCATGCCCGGAATAGATGACGAGGAGGGAATCGTCGCTCTTTAACTTTTTCTGCAGGTCAACAAAGAGCTTGATGATATTAGCCTTGGTAGCCAGATCATCGTAAAGCTCGTAGACCTCGTCAATGTGGTAGCGAGATATGAGGACCTCTTCGAGCTTCTGGGCGTCTCGCACGGGACTAAGCAAGGGCATCCAGTGCTGGTACTTGTTGATTGCGATGACCACCAGGTATTGCTTACCGATCCGAAACTCGACTTTTGCAGGCTTCTCAAGAGTGCCGACGCCCCTATCTGTATCCGGGTATCCGTGAAGCGCTGTCAAAGTCAATAGGGCGAGGAGCAGAACAATCAGTCTGCGAATCAAAGCACACCCCCACCTGGGATGGTCGAACTGGTGCAGGACTTGAGTTGGAGTCTGCCTATCAGTGTACAGTATCGCTGCAAATTTGCAACACAAAGTGGCATTCTATTTAATAGCTTCCGGAAAGGGCACCAGGGGGATAGCTCACCACCCGGCACTCAGTCCCTCGAACGTCGGAACCGACCCGCCATCACACAGTTGACCAGCACTCAGTTCCTTTGACGAGGGAAGCCGCGATTGCCCGCTATACCGGCGGATATCATCACCGCCGGGATGGCGAATCCCACCGCCGAGTGAGCGATGCCGAAGGCCTTGATCTGATTGTGCGACCCTCTCTCCAGTACCGTGGTGGTGAGCACGCCCATCACGATCTGCACGATCATCAGGGTACCGTGCAGAAAAAAAGCGTAACGATGGAGATCCCGAGATCCGAGCCCGGGCTGTTCCCTGCTGTGCATGCTGGTGCCGGTGACGGCATTGACCAGATACAGCAGATTTCCCGTACTGATCAAAGCGACGTGAGTCCAGCGCAAGCCCTGGTGCAGAGGATCCTCCCACATCGCTGCAATCTTGTCTCTGCAGTCACTGCCGAGCATGTCCTCCTCGTCGATACCCAGCTCATCCAACTCATCCCGCAGGTCATGTCCCTCGGAGATGAAGGTCGCCCATTGGATCGTACCTACGATCCCCGCGGCCAGGAGAAGGGAGGAGGAGGTAAACCCCGAGATCTGATGAAAGCGAACCTTGTTCGGAAAACCAAGGAACCGGCCGGCGCACGGCGGCCGCGGTCCCGAGGAACAACATCAGCCCTACCAGACGAGGTGTACTCCTCCACATCTCAGTTTCCTCCTATGATCAGTTTTTTTGTTCTTTTCATCATCAGGCGTTCTCGGATAGGCGCTCACAAACCGCTTCTCATTTTTTGTCGAAGTTCAGCACGTGACGGTTGAACAAATCCACAGACAGCCGGATAGGCGGAAGGAAATCCCCGGCAGCTACTCTACAATAAGATTATGAACGTGGAAATCGCCTATGACAACGCAGGCCCGGGGCATCATGTCTCTTTCACCTACAACCCCGCCTGCCGGATCGTTTGCAGTCTCCCCCCCGCTACGGTACAATGACGGGATCATGCGCATCCTCGTCGTCAACAGCGGCAGCACCTCGATCAAGTTCCAGCTGCGGGATGCCTCGGCGCAGACCATCCTCTGCCGGGGCGAAATCGAGCGGATCGGGCTGGAAGGTTCAGTGGTACGCTACGAGTCCGCCCGGGGTGGCTGGACTGAGGAACGGGATGTTGCGGATCATCGGGAGGGCGTCCGTCTGCTCCTGGAGCTAATTGGCCACCCGGAGCGTGGGGTTGTTCGGTCCATCGAGGAGATCGCGGCCGTCGGGCACCGCATCGTTCATGGAGGGGAGTCCATTGACCAGGCCGAGCTAGTCACCCCGGATTTGGAACGGATTATCGAAAAGAACAGCAGACTGGCCCCGCTGCATAATCCGGCCAACCTCATGGGGATCCGGGCCGTGCGCGAAGTGTTTCCCGAAGTTCCGCAGGTGGCGGTATTCGACACAGCCTTCCACGCCCCCATTCCGGAGGAAGCCTTTCTGTTCGGGCTGAACTACGACTGTTATCGCGAGCACGGCATCCGCCGTTTCGGCTTCCATGGGCCGTCGCACCGTTATGTATTCGAGCGTGCCGCCCGGATGCTGGGAAGGGCGCCGGCGGAGATGAACTGCGTCACCTGTCACATGGGCGGCGGCGTCTCCCTGGCAGCCATCCGAGGTGGGCGGTCGGTGGACACCAGCGTCGGCTTTGGCACGATGTGCGGCATCCCTATGGGCACCCGCGCCGGGGACGTTGACCCTGCGGCTATCCTCTACCTTATAGAACAAGCGGGACTGAGCCCCCGAGAAGTCTATCGGCTGCTGTACCACGAGTCGGGGCTCAAAGGTCTTTCTGGTGTGTCCAGTGATGTGCGGGAGATCGCCGCCGCGGCCGACGAGGGGAACAGGCGCGCCGGGCTCGCGCTGCGGGTATTCGCCCACGCGGCCCGGCGCTGGATCGCCGCTCTGGCGGCCAGCCTGGGCGACCGGCTGGACGCGCTCGTGTTCACCGCCGGGATTGGGGTAAACGCCCCGGAGCTGCGTGCGATGATCTGCAGCGGGCTGGGACTGCTCGGTATCCGTCTGGATCCGGAGCGCAACACGGCGGTGGGGCGGGAAGCGGAGATCTCGGCAGCGGAATCGAAGGTACGGGTCCTGGTGATCCCGACCGACGAGGAGTGGATGATCGCAGAGGAGACCCGGGCTCTGCTTGCCGGGGAACAGCCGCACTGAAGAAAGTGCGCCCGCCGCATCCCCCACCCAGGCCGTGCTTTCTCAGACTATTGGTATTTTTATAGCAGCCAATCGCGGTTGGCTCTAACTTTTAATGCCCACTACTTTCTACTGTTCAGCAGTAAAATCCAATTTTATGACTGTGCACAGAACTCCCCTTATATGTACAGAAAAGAGTGGCGCCCCTGGGTTTTCTGTCCCTTAATGACGACAAGATGGAAGCAGATGAATAGGATTTTGAAAAAATTGTACTGAGCGTTACTGAAGGGAAGATCATCCTCAGTCGGCGACACCGAACTCACGCTGCAACGCCGATTTCATCGCATCCACCGAAGCCTCTTTTCCCGTCCAGAGCCTGAAACCGATTGTCCCCTGGTACACGAGCATCCCCATCCCATCGAGTGTTGGTGCGCCTCTCCTTTCAGCCTCCGTCAGGAATTCCGTGTGCGGCGGGTTGGGAATCACATCGCAAACCGTCATGGACGGCAAAATCGAATCGTATTCGATATCAGGTTTCGCACCGGTGTCCGGATAGAGGCCGATCGAGGTCGCCTGCACGAATATATCGGTATTTTCAGGGACGGCAAATCCCGGGGTGAGCGCCATGAAATCCGCGCGGGCTGATGTCTTCTCTTCGATACGCCGGGCGAGCTCCTCACCCCGGTTCGCCGATCGGTTCACCACGGTTATGTGCCGGCACCCGGCAAGGGCAAGTTCGATACAGATTGCCCGTCCCGCGCCGCCTGCCCCCAGGACAACCGCCCTTTTGTTCTTCGGGTCGATACCGCCGTCCTTCCTGAGGGATTCCAGGAACCCTTTTCCGTCGGTATTCTCTCCAAACAGCTTGCCGCTGCGGTTGACCACCGTATTGACCGCGCCGATCTTGTCCGCTGCCTCGGAAATCTCATCGAGGTGACGGAGAACCTCAACCTTGTGGGGCATGGTCAGGTTGATTCCTTTCATATTGAGAGTCGTGACCGCCTTCATCGCCTCCGCCAGGTGTTCGGGAGGTATTTCGATGGTCAGATAGCGCCAATTCTCCATCCCGGCAGCATGAAACGCCGCTTCGATCATGACCACCGTGGGGTTCTCCGCTACAGGATGTCCGAAGACACCGACCAGATTGTCGAGGTAAGACTTCCCCATACCTACTTCTCCTCCTCAAGCGGAGACCTGAATGTTTTCCTCAGAGCCGTCACCGCTGTACACTATGATCCCACCTTTGCAGCATTCGTTAGCTGCTTTATACATCTCCACCTTCCTTTCTTCAAGGCAAACCGGATCCGTTTAAGACTGCCGGAGGTTTCTAACCGGGTACTTCTTGATCGGCTCGTCCGTTGCGTTGACAAAACGGTTGCGGCGCGCTACTCCTAGGGAACAAGCAGAGGAGATGTCCATGACCGAAAACCTTCACGGCAAAAATTTTATCGCCGGGGAGCTCAAGGCCGGCGGCGCGCAAAGCGCCCGAGCCGTAAACCCAGCCACGGGGCAACAGCTGGAACCGGAGTTTATCCATGCCACCGAGGCGGAAGTACGGCAGGCCGCAGAACGGGCGGAGCAGGCGCAGGAGAAGCTCCTTCGGCTGGGTTCAGCCCCTCGGGCGAGGCTGCTGCGGCGGATGGCCGAGGAAATCATTGCTCTCGGAGATCCACTCATCGATCGCTGCCACCTGGAGACGGCACTGCCCAAGGGGCGCCTGGTCTCCGAACGTGCGCGCACCGTGAATCAGCTTCTTATGTTCGCCGACCTGCTGCAGGAAGGATCCTGGGTGGACGCCCGCATCGATACGGCGATCCCGGATCGGACCCCCTCCCCCCGTCCGGATCTGCGAAGGATGCTCATTCCCATAGGACCGGTCGCGGTATTCTGCGCCAGCAATTTCCCTCTGGCCTTTTCCGTGGCCGGCGGAGACACGGCCTGCGCTGTTGCCGCAGGATGTCCGGTCATCGTCAAAGCCCACGGATCCCACCCCGGAACCGCGGAACTGGTGGCCACCGCCCTCAAGCGGGCCGTAGCCGCGGAGAAGATGCCTCCGGGGATGTTCAGCCTGATTCACGGGCCGGGTAAGACGGTTGGAGTTCAACTGGTTACCCATCCTCTGATCAAGGCCGTTGGATTTACCGGCTCCCTCCGGGCAGGCCGGGCCCTGTTCGACGCCGCCGCTTCGCGGCCTGAACCGATCCCCGTTTACGCTGAGATGGGAAGCATCAATCCGGTGTTTCTGCTGCCGCAGGCGCTGCGGGATCGCAGCAAGGAGATCGCCAGGGGATTGGGTGCTTCGGCTACCCTCGGGGTCGGACAGTTCTGCACCAACCCCGGGCTGGTCATCGGGCTGGAATCCGAAGAGCTCGATGCCTTCATCCGGGAGGCTGGTTTGCTGTTCAAGGAAGCGACGGTGGAAACCATGCTGAACAAGCGGATCCACCAGGCCTACCAGGAGGGCTCCAGCCGATTGAGAGCCGTGGAGGGAGTAGAGCTCAGGGCCGAAGCGATCGGTGCTCCTGATGTCGGCCGAACCCAGGGCAGACCGGCCCTGTACAGCAGCGACGACCGGACTTTCCTGGATAATCCCCTGTTGCGGGAAGAGGTATTCGGTCCCTCCTCCCTCATCATTCGGG
>Ga0315553_10003858_pt1 | contig 11502 bp, 11 predicted proteins | sample SalMarSW160140MG_FD_203099 | JGI IMG/M metagenome (GOLD analysis project Ga0315553, IMG submission 203099) | Salt marsh sediment microbial communities from the Plum Island Ecosystem LTER, Massachusetts, United States - Salt Marsh Sediment SW1601-40 ... | reverse complement strand
CGGCTTCCACGAGATCGAGACCGTGATGCAGGCGATCACGCTGTACGATGACCTTCTGCTCAGCCCCTCCATGGGCCGCGGGATCGAGTTCCGCTGTTCCGATCCCCGGCTCCCTGGTGGCCCCGAGAACCTCGCCTACCGCGCCGCGGAGCTGATCGATCGGGAGATCGGGCTGCCCAAGGGGGTGTTTATCGCCCTGGAGAAGCAGATTCCGGCCGGGGCCGGGCTCGGCGGGGGGAGCAGCGACGCCGCCGGCGTCCTGTGCGGGCTGAACGAGTTGTTTGGCCTGGGGCTGAGCCGCGTGGAGCTCTCCGGCCTCGCGGCCGAATTGGGCTCCGACATCGCCTTCTTCGTTTATGGCGGCACGGCCCACTGCACGGGGCGGGGCGAGAAGGTCGCGCCGGTAGAGACCGACCTCACGATGCACTACGTCGTTTATTGCCCGCGAAGCCGCGTGTCCACCGCAGAGGCCTACCAAAATCTGTCAAGATTGGGCTTGACAAGCGGCGAGCACAGCGCTACTTTCATACTGGATTGCTTCGCGCAGGGAGACTTCGCCGCAGTCTGTGAGAACGTATTCAACAGGCTGGACGAAGCAGCCGTTTCGCTGGCTCCGGAAGTCGGCGAGGCAAAGCGGTTCCTGGCGCGGGTGGCCTCACAAGCCGCGTTTGTATCCGGCAGTGGCGCCGCAGTTTACGTGCTGCTCGATTCTGCCGGCCGAGCGGCTGAAGTGGCCGAGCGCATGCGTGCCGAGGGCGCCGTCGGCGTCTTTCTGGCCCAGACGGAGGCCCTTGGTGCGAACTTGACCTAGCAACTGTTTGGGGGCCGTCGGGCTGCTGCGCCCGCCGGTCTGGCGGAACTTCACCGAAGTTGGGCGTGACTTCAAGAGGGTCAAGGCGCTTAGGCCGGGTGAACGCCACCCGTGGGGAAGGAGGGGCCGACGATGGAGATCACCGAGGCGAAGGTCAAGCTGGTGTCGGACAAGGCAGACAAGTTGCAGGCGTTTTGCACCATCACCATCGACCGGGAGTTCGTCGTCCGTGACATAAAGATCATCAAGGGCTCCCGGGGATGTTTTGTCGCCATGCCCAGCCGTAAGCTGATGGACCGCTGCCCGTCCTGCGGGGGCAAGAACCATCTCCGGGCGGCCTACTGTAACGAGTGTGGCGGCGCCCTGCGCCAGAACAGGATCTCTCACGACGTGGAGGGCCGGGCCAAGCTGCATGCCGACATCGCCCACCCCATCAACTCGGCCTGCCGTGAGAAGCTCCAGAAGCGGATACTGGAAGCCTATGAGAAGGAGGTGGATGCCTCCGGGCGGCCCGATTACGTCCCCCCACTGGACGACGAACTGCTGGTCGAGACGTATCACGGCCGCGAGGAGCCGCCGGCTCCCTGGGGCGAGAAGCAGTTGGCCGAGGCGGAGCCCCCGGAAAGCAAGCTGGTGGAAATCGCGGAGAGCAGCCTCGATGTCCTGGAGACGGATCCCACCGGCGAGGACAGCAGCCCCGCGCTGCCCGACTCGCCCAAAGACGCCGAGGCCGACTCGTTCAGCAGCGGCATACTCTAGCGGCCCGAGAGGCGGGGCCGGAACCGGTGCCGCCTCCCCGCCCGGATGGCCGCGGTCCGGGCGCTCGGACGGGCGCTTGATCTCACGCGCTGCGGCGCCCCGCGCCCGGCGCGGTTGTTTTTATGGAGAGGGAACTTGGAGAGGACCGGCGCACAACTGTTGATCGACTCGCTCATGGAAATCGGAATCGAAGTCCTGTTCGGAATCCCCGGCGGGGTCGTCATTCCGATCTTCGACGTGCTGTACGACTCGAAGCTCAAGGCCGTGCTGATGCGCCACGAACAGGCCGCCGCCCACGCCGCCGACGGATACGCCCGCGCCAGCGGCAGGCTCGGATGCTGCCTCGCTACGTCCGGGCCCGGCGCTACCAACCTGGTCACCGGTATCGCCACCGCCAACTTCGACTCCGTCCCCGTCCTCGCCATCACCGGCCAGGTCCGGACGAACCTGATCGGGAACGACGCCTTCCAGGAGGCGGACATCACCGGCATCACCCGCGGCATCACCAAGCACAACTACCTGGTGCGCCGCGCCGAGGACCTCCCCCGCATTGTGCACGAGGCGGCGCATATCGCCACCACCGGACGACGCGGCCCGGTCCTCATCGACATCCCCGTCGACGTGAGCACCAGCAAGGTCGAGGGGACCCCGCCGGCTGACTTCGATCTGCCCGGCTACCGGCCCAACACCGAAGGGAATGCGCGCCAGATCGGGCGCGCGGCCGAGGCGATCAACGCATCGAAGCGGCCCGTGCTGTACGTGGGCGGCGGCGTCATCGCGTCCGGCGCGGATCAGGAGCTGTTCGCCTTTGCCGAGGCGGGCGAGATCCCGGTGACCACCACGCTCATGGGGCTCGGCGCGTTCCCCGAAGACCACCGCCTCTCGCTCCGCATGCTCGGCATGCACGGCACGCCCGTCGCCAACTACGCGGTGATGAGCTCCGATCTGCTCATCGCCATCGGGGCGCGGTTTGACGACCGCATCACCGGGAAGATCAGCGAGTTCGCCGAGCATGCCAAGATCGTGCATGTCGACATCGACCCGTCGTCCATCGGAAAGAACATCCACGTCGACGTGCCCGTGGTGGGGGACGCGCGGCAGGTCCTGTCGCAGCTCATCCCCCTCGTCGTCAGGCAGGACCGCCAGGAGTGGTGGGACCAGATCGAGCACTGGCGAGAGCACCACCAACTGTCGTACAAGAACGACGGCAAGCTCAAGCCGCAGTACATCATCCAGCAGATCCGCGAGATCACCGGCGGCGACGCGATCATCTGCACCGAGGTGGGCCAGAACCAGATGTGGGCGGCACAGTGGTTCACCTTCAAGCACCCGCGGCAGTTCATCAGCTCCGGCGGGCTGGGCACCATGGGCTACGGCTTCCCCGCCGCCATCGGCGCCCAGTTTGCCAAGCCCGACGCCGCCGTGTTTGACATCGCCGGCGACGGCAGCATCCAGATGAACATCCAGGAGATGGCCACCGTGGCCCACAACAACCTGCCGGTGAACGTCGCGATCATGAACAACGGATACCTCGGCATGGTGCGGCAGTGGCAGGAGCACTTCTACAACCGGCGCTACTCGCACACCCGGCTCAACGGCAATCCCGACTTCGTCAAGCTCGCGGAAGCATACGGCGTGACCGGCATCACCGTGACCACGCCCGACCAGGTCCGCCCCGCGCTGGAAAAGGCGCTGCGCACCGACGGGCCCGTTGTGCTTGATTTCCACGTCGACCCGGAGGAAAACGTGTTCCCCATTGTGCCGCCCGGCGAGCGCATCGATCGGATGATCGACCTCGCCTAGGCCGGTCCCCGCGCCGGCGCTTATCAAGGAGACGTTCCGTTGAAACACATCATCTCGGCCCTGGTTAGCAACCAGGTCGGTGTCCTCGCCCACGTCGCCAGCCTGTTTTCCGCACGCGGCTACAACATCGACAGCATGAACGTCGGCGAGACCGAGGACCAGGCCGTCTCCCGCATGACCATCGTGGCGCGCGGCGACGCCGCCGTTATCGAGCAGATCGTCAAGCAGCTCCGAAAGCTCGTCAGCATTCTGAAGGTCCAGGACTTGTCCGGCCAGCCCTACGTCGAGCGCGACCTGATGCTCATCAAGGTGGGGACGCCGCCGGGGCGGCGGGGCGAGGTCATCGACCTGGTCGATGTGTTCCGGGGCAAGGTGGTTGACATCAGCCCGAAAGACATTGTGGTCGAGCTGTCCGGCCCAGAGGCCAAGATCGAAGCCTTCATCTCGCTGTGCCGGCCCTACGGGATCAAGGAAACCGTCCGCAGCGGCCGCATCGCGCTGCTGCGGGGCGTGAAGGAGGAGTAGGAGGCGAGACAGCGGACGACCGGTTCCGCCGGTTGCCTGAAGAAGCTGCCGCCGCGCTGAAGGAGGCACGCGCGAGGCAGGTCCACGTCTCCGGCTCGGCGGCGCGAGGCGAGCTTGACGATGGTCCGACGTCGACTTGGCCGTCTCAGGCCCGCCGCCCGAAAGGGCAAACTCGTTCGTGTGGCATGAGCTCAGAGACGAAGTCGGATTGGAACTCCGCCAACTGAGGACACATTGACGCAGCTTGAAGCCGAACTCGACCGGTTCTTCAACGCGGAAAAGGCAAACGGAGAACGCACGTGAAGAGCTCTCAAACCGCGCAAGCGGGCCCGGATCACGAGCTCAGGACCATCTTGGCCGAGATCAAGGCCGCCGTCTCCGCTGCGGTCGGAAGCGATTTCCGCCTGCTCCTCTACGGCTCCTACGCGCGCGGGGAACAGACCCCGGAGTCCGACGTCGACCTGATGCTGATTCTTCCCGACGAACTTATGACCTTCAGAACAACAAACGAGCTGCGCAATACCATCTACGACTTCTCGCTTCGTACGCCGTATCTGTTCTCGGTCTTGATCGTTTCGCAATCCACCTTCCGTGAGAGGGCGGGGTTTCTTGTCTTTGCCAGCGTTGAGCGGGAAGGCGTGTTGATATGAACAAGCCCTCGAACGTCAACCTCCTCGTGGCGAAAGCAGGGGAAAGCCTCGAAGTTGCTCAGCAGCTTGTTGACACCTCCCACTACGGCTTTTCCGTGGCGCGTTCCTACTACGCCATGTTCTACGTCGCAGAGGCGGCGCTCTTGCTCAAGGACCTCCAGCTTGCCACGCATTCAGGCGTGATCGGCAGTTTCGCACGGGAGTTCGTGAAGACGGGTGTCTTCCCGCCAGAGATGTCCATGTCCCTCCAGAAAGGTTTTGACCTGCGCGCTCACGGCGACTACAGCCTTGTCCCTGTTTCACGTGAAGACGCCGAGAACATCCTTGGCGAAGCGAAGGCTTTTGTGGGAGCAGTATCGGAGTACTTGCACCAGGAAGGATACGAGTTGGAGTGACCTCGTGATCGACAGAAGAAGGAGACCGTTCAATGGCGAGAGTTGATTTCGGCGGCGTGAAGGAAGAGGTGGTCATGCGCAAGGAGTTCCCCGTCGCGAAGGCGCGGCGGGTCCTCAAGGACGAGACCATCGCGGTGATCGGCTACGGCGTGCAGGGGCCGGCGCAATCGTTGAACATGAAAGACAACGGCTTCAACGTGATCGTCGGCCAGGCCAAGAGGTTCCGGAAGGACTGGAACCGCGCCGTCCGGGACGGATGGAAGCCCGGCAAGACCCTGTTCGACATCGAAGAGGCCTGCAAGCGCGGCACGATCATCCAGATGCTCGTCTCCGACGCCGCCCAGAAAGCCATCTGGCCCACCGTCAAGAAATGCCTCGACCCCGGCGACGCGCTCTACTTCTCACACGGGTTCTCCATCGTCTACAAAGACCAGACCCGCGTGGTCCCGCCCGCCGGCGTCGACGTCATCATGGTCGCGCCCAAGGGCTCGGGCACGTCGCTCCGGCGCAACTTCCTCTCCGGCGCCGGCATCAACGCCAGCTTCGCGGTCGAGCAGGACGCCACCGGCCGCGCCAGGGACCGGTGCATCGCCATCGGCATCGCCATCGGCTCGGGCTACCTGTTCCCCACCACGTTCCGGCGCGAGGTCTACAGCGATCTGACCGGTGAGCGCGGCGTGCTGATGGGCGCCCTCACCGGGCTGATGGAGGCGCAGTATGAATGCCTCCGCAAGCACGGACACAGCCCCAGCGAGGCGTTCAACGAGACGGTGGAGGAACTGACCGAGAGCCTCATCCGTCTCGTCAGCGAGAACGGCATGGACTGGATGTACGCCAACTGCTCGGCCACCGCGCAGCGCGGCGCCCTGGATTGGCGGCCGAGGTTCAAGAAGGCCGTCGCGCCCGTGTTCAAACAGCTCTACAAACGGGTGGCCTCCGGCGCGGAAACGAGACGCGTCCTCTCCGCCTGTGGCAAGCCCGACTACCAGAAGCAGTTGACCAAAGAGCTCGACGCGATGGGCAACTCCGAGATGTGGCTGGCGGGCAAGGCCACCCGCGCGCTGCGTCCCAAAGAAAGAGCGAAGAAGAGCGCCGGCACCGCGAAGGGGACCGGAGGCCGAAGGAGAAACTAGAAGAACTTCATGGCTAGATTCTACCTCGAGAAAGACGGCAACCTGGCGCATCTCAACCGCAAGACCGTCGCCGTCATCGGCTACGGCAACCAGGGCCACGCCCACGCGCTGAACCTCCGGGACAGCGGGATTGATGTCATCGTCGGCCAGAGGAAGGGCGCTGGCTACCGCCGCGCCGTCCGGGACGGCTTCAAACCCGTTTCCGTCTCCGACGCCGCCGAGCGGGCCGGCGTGATCATGATGCTCGTGCCCGACGAGGTGATGGCGGATGTCTACGAGGAGAACGTCCGGCCCGGGCTCCGCAAGGGCAAGGTGCTGGCGTTCGCCCACGGCTTCAATATCCGCTACGGCCGGATCGTCCCGCCGTCCGGCGTCGATGTCATTATGGTCTCGCCCAAGGGCCCCGGCCGGCATCTCCGGTCCGAGTTCGTGGCCGGGCGCGGTCTGGCCAGCCTGGTCGCGGTGCATCAGGATGCGTCGCGGAAGGCCCTGCGGATCGCGCTGGCCTATGCCAAGGCGATCGGCGGCATGCGGGCGTGCTGCATCCGGACCACCTTCGCCGAGGAGACCGAGGCCGATCTTTTCGGCGAGCAGGCCGTCCTGTGCGGCGGCACAGCGGCGCTCATCAAGGCGGGGTTCGAGACCCTGGTCGAGGCCGGCTATCAGCCCGAGGTCGCCTACTTCGAGGTGATGCACGAGCTGTCGCTGATCGTCGAGTTGCTCGCCGAGGGCGGCCTGACCCATATGCGCCGCGCCGTCAGTAACACCGCCGAGTACGGCGACCTGACCCGCGGCCCGCGGATCATCGGCGCCGCCGCGCGCAAGGAGATGAAGCGAATCCTCGCCGAGGTCCGGAGCGGCGCGTTCGCCAAGGAATGGATCCGCGAAGCGACAGCCGCCAGCCCTAAGTTCAAAGCCCTCGAGAAGGCGGACGAGAAGCTCCTCCTCGAGCAGGTCGGCCGCAGGCTCCGCGAGCTCATGAAGTGAGCGAGCGCATGACGGCCAAGGAACGCGTCAAGACAGCCATCGCTCACCGCTCGCCCGACCGGGTGCCCATCGACTACTACGCCCGCGACGAGATCACCGCCGCGCTAAAACAGCGCCTGAACGTCGATACGGATGAAGAGCTCCTCGAACGGCTCGGCGCGGACATCCGGCTCGTGCAGCCCCGCTTCAAGGGGGAGACCGCGCCGCTCGCCTACGCGGACCCCACCGTCGAGGTCACGCCCGACGGGGTCCATCGTGATATCTGGGGGGTCGGCTTCGTCCCCAACCAGACCGAGACCGGCTTCTACATGGACCTCGCCGAGGGCCCGCTCAAGGGGCTGGAATCTGACCATCAGCTTGACGCATACCCCTGGCCGAGCGCCGGCCTGTGGGACTACTCGACCGTTGCCGCCGACGCCGACGCGCTCGCCGACTGTTACGTCCGCACGCACAGCCGCGGCATCTTCGAGATCAGTTGGTTCCTGCGCGGGTTCGACGAGTTCCTGCTCGATCTCGCCTCCAACCCCGGCCGCGCGCACCGCCTGATGGACCACGTCCAGCCGTACCTGATGGAGCGCACACGGCGGATCCTCGACGCAGCCGACGGCCGCATCGACATCGTCGAATACAACGATGACGTCGCCAGCCAGACGGGGCTGTTCATGAGCCCCGCCATGTGGCGCGAGTACCTCAAGCCGCGAATGGCCGAGTTCATCCGCCTGTGCAAGCCGTACGGGGTCGCCATCCGCTACCACTGCTGCGGCGGGCTGCGGCCGATCATCCCCGACCTGATCGAGATCGGCGTCGACGTGCTCAATCCCGTGCAGACCCTCGCGGCGGGAATGGAACCCGAAGCGCTGAAGCGGGACTTCGGCGGCGCGATCACGTTCGACGGCGCGATCGACACCCAGGAGCTGTTGCCCCGCGCCACGCCCGACCAGGTCCGCGCGGAGGTCCGTCACCTGATCCACGTGCTCGGTGAGAACGGCGGATACCTCCTCGGCCCCGCCCACGCCTTCCAGGCGGACGTGCCCGTCGACAACGTCCTCGCCGTCTACGAGACCGCGCTTGGACGGCCGCTCACCTGATTCGTCTCAGCGGATTCTGCCGCGAAGGAGAATGGAATCGCCGAGGCGCGTCGGCGTGAGGGAGACAAGTCGAAGCGCGTCGGCGATACACGTGACCCCCTTGCCAAGCACGGGCGGCTTGCCGGCGCCGATGATCTTCGGGCCGACGAAGGCCAGCACTTCATCCACCTGCCCGGCATCAAAGAACGAGCCCAGCACTTCGGCACCGCCCTCGACCAGAACGTTCGTGATTCGCATCGACCCCAGCCAGCGGAGCACGCGTCGGACGCTGATTCGCCCGCTCTTCGTCGGGAATACCCGCACGTCGCAGCCGCGCTGCGCAAGCCGCCTGACGCGGGCCTGCGGCGCCCCATCGGAGACGGCCACCACCAGCGGCGCCGCGTCGGCCGTCCTCATCAGCTTGCTCTCCAGCGGCAGCCGGGCCATCGTGTCGAGCACCACCCGCCGCGGGTTCCTCCCGCGGACCAGGCGGCAGGTCAGCTCCGGATCGTCGGCCAGCACGGTCCCGATGCCCACCACCACCGCGTCGACCCGGCTGCGGACCTGGTGAGAGAACTTGCGGGCCTCCTCCGACGAGATCCACTGCGAGTCGCCCGTCCTCGTGGCGATCCTGCCGTCAAGCGTCATCGCCCACTTCGCGATGACGTACGGGATACCCGTCCCGATGAGCTTGAAGTAGGGGGCGTTCAACTCGCGGGCCTCGTCACCCAGCACGCCAACGTCGACCTTGATGCCGTTCCTGCGGAGCTTCGCGATGCCCGCTCCCGCAGTCTTCGGGAAGATGTCGCGGCACGCGACGACGACGCGCCTGACCTGGTGCCGGATGAGCAGGTCCGTGCACGGAGGGGTCTTGCCCACGTGCGCGCACGGCTCGAGCGTGACGTAGACCGTCGAACCGGCGACCTTACCGCCGGCGTCGCGGACCGCGTTGACCTCGGCATGCGGCCCGCCGAATCGCCGGTGCCAGCCCCGGCCGATGACCTCTCCCCGGCGGACGATCACCGCGCCCACCATCGGGTTCGGCTCGACCGCCCCCCGGCCGCGTCCGGCCAGCCGAAGGGCCCGTTCCATGTACTCCTCGTCCCGGCGCGTGGCCACGATTCCTCCGCACGTTGACAGGCTTGGGCGCTGGATTATAATACGCAGACTGGACCCGACAAGTCGTTTTTCCCGGAGGACGATGATGGCCAAGCCCAGAGTCGCGGTCGTGATGGGCAGCGACTCCGACCTGCCCAAGCTCGAGAACACGGTCCAAACGCTGCGGGCGCTGAACGTGCCGTTCACCGTCGATGTGATCTCGGCGCACCGCACGCCGAAGGCGGCGCACGAGTTCGCCGCCGGCGCCGAGCGCCAGGGCTACAAGGTCATCATCGCGGCGGCGGGGGGCGCGGCGCACCTGGCCGGCGTCCTGGCGTCGCTCACCACGCTGCCGGTGATCGGCGTCCCGATCGCCACGTCCGATTTCGGGGGCCTCGACTCGCTGCTCTCGACCGTGCAGATGCCCGGCGGCGTGCCGGTGGCGACGGTCGGCATCGGATCGGGCGGGGCCACAAATGCGGCGGTGCTGGCCGCCCAGATTCTGGCGACGTCCGACGTCCGCCTTCGCAGGCGGCTGGCGGCGCACAAGAAGAAGCTCGCCCGCGAGGTCGCCGGCAAATCCAACCAGGTCAAGAAGGAGGTCGGGCCTTGAAGGCCGTGCTCCAGCGGGCCGCGTCTGCGTCGGTCACGGTTGACGGCCGGGTGGCCGGCTCGATCGGGCAGGGCATCCTCGTGCTGCTTGGCGTCGAGCGGGGCGACGGCGCCGCGGACATCGAGTGGATGGCCCGCAAGGTTGCCGAGATCCGGATGTTTCAGGACGGCGCGGGCAAGATGAACCTGTCGGTCGAGGACATCGGCGGCGAGGTGCTGGTGGTGTCGCAGTTCACGCTGTGTGCCGATTGCCGCAAGGGCCGCCGCCCGGGCTTCAGCCGGGCGTGCGATCCGGAGCTGGCGGAGAAGCTGTACGAGGAGTTCGTGGGGGCGCTGCGCCGGCGCGGCCTTCGCGTGGAGACGGGCATGTTTGCGGCGATGATGGACGTCGCCCTCGTCAACGCGGGGCCGGTCACCTTCCTTCTTGAATCGCCGAACAAGGTTTCGAAGGAGGACGGCTCCTGAGGCCGGCCGCTCGTCAAACGCAAGCCGGCCTCGGCCTGTCATACCACATGCGATCGGGCCTTCATCGCTTCTCGACTCCCGCAGCACTCATCGCCAGGCTGCTCCGGCGCGATTGCCCGCAGGCCGACGCCCGTCTCGCGCTGGAGGAGTTGGCGCGGAGCGGGCGGCTGTTGTGGTTCCTCCGTGCTGCTCCGCTTCACGACATCGGGCCCGCGTTGGCGAAGCGGATCGAGGAGCTCGAGATCGACACCAGCGCCTACGAGCTCCGCCAGGTGGACAAGGCGCTCAAAGACCTTGCCGCTTCCTGCAAGCTGCGGAACGGGTTTCTCCGCGCGCAGTTGGCGGAAGTCGTGTCTCTGCTGGCGGAGCGCGGGATTCCGTTGTGTCTCATCAATGGGACGGTCTCGCTCGCGGATGAAGTCCCTGATGGCTATCTCTCGGGCGCCGCGCGAGCGGCGCCAAGCCTCGACATCGTCGTCCGGCCCGACGACGGGGAGGGGGCGCTCGAAGTCATCGCAGACCGCGGCTGGCCGGACGCCTCGGCGATACAGCAGCAGTTGCTCGACGTGGACGCGCCCGCTCCCGTCAACGTGCACGCGTGGTCGCCGCACAGCGCGGCCCTCGGGTTTCTGTCCCTCGAGGATTTCTTTGACCGCGGCCTGTGCGCCGCGGTGTCGGGCCGCGAGGCGTCCGTGCTGACGCCGCAACGGGCCGTGCAGCTTCGCCTGGTGCGCAACGTCATTCACCAGCACCGGCTCGTCGATTTCCCGCTGGTGGAGCTGTACGAGATGGCGAATGCCATCGCGGCGTGTCCGGACGAGATCGACTGGCCAGGGATGCGGAGTATCGGGCTGATGAACGACGTGTCACGGCTGTTCTACGCGATATTGCTGCGGCTGCGAGGCGAGTTCGGCGCGCCCGTGCCCGAGGGAACCATTCCGGCCGAGGAGCGCAAGGCGTCCGTCCGGATCTTGCGGCTCCTGGATACGCTGGCGGCGGTGCCGGAACGGTTGTACGGCGCGGCGAGCCGGTTCGCGCTCATCGCGGCGGCGCCCGGGCGGCTGATGGACAAGGTGAATCGCGCGGCAACCGTGCTCTTCTCGGAACCGCTGAGGGGATCGGCGCGCAGTTCGCGCCCCGCGCGGATCGCACTGCCCGCGAAGATGCTCGGCCTTCATCTGACCGTCTACTGTTGGA
>Ga0315553_10003857_pt1 | contig 11505 bp, 10 predicted proteins | sample SalMarSW160140MG_FD_203099 | JGI IMG/M metagenome (GOLD analysis project Ga0315553, IMG submission 203099) | Salt marsh sediment microbial communities from the Plum Island Ecosystem LTER, Massachusetts, United States - Salt Marsh Sediment SW1601-40 ... | reverse complement strand
TTTCTTCCGGCGTTTTTTCTCTCCGGACTTCTCTTTGACCTGGAAAGCACCCCGCTACCCATTCGAGTGGTCAGCCACATCGTGCCGGCCCGGTATTTCGTGGACATCAGCCATACACTGTTCATGGCCGGCGATATCTGGCCGGTGCTGCTCCCCAACGCCCTGGTGTTGGCCCTCATGGCCTTCGTGTTCATCAGCCTGGCGTTCCGAAAACTCACCAAGCGTCTGGAGGCCCCATGAAAATACTTCGCCGCATCCTGGCACTCATGATCAAGGAGTTTGCCCTGATCTTAAAGGATCCCAAGAGCCGTTTCATCGTAATCGGCCCGCCGCTGATCCAGTTCTTCGTATTCGGATATGCGGCCACCTATGATCTTAGAAATGTGCGCTACGCGGTGCTGGATGAATCCCGGGGGGCCCTCTCCCGCCAGCTTCTGGCCCGGGTGGAAGGCTCCGGCACCTTCGAATTGACCCGCAACCTCCTGTCCGAAAGCGAGATTGACGATGTGATCAGCATGGAAAAGGCACGGATCATGCTCCATATCGGGCCGGATTTCGACCGGAACCTGAGAAACGGTCTTTCCGTCACTGTGCAGGTGATCGCAGACGGCCGGAACCCCAATGTTGCCCTCGTGGCCTTGGGGTATTTTCGAAACATCGTGGAGCAGTATAACCAGGACCTGGCGGCTCGGGGCATGGTGGGCGGCAGCGGCCCCGGCCTACAGCTGGTGGATCGGGCCTGGTTCAACGACAACCTTCAGAGCCGGTGGTTCATGGTCTCAGCCCTGGGGGGGGTGATCTCCATGGTGGTGGTGATAATCCTCACCAGCCTGTCGGTGGCCCGGGAACGGGAATTCGGCACCTTTGACCAGCTGCTGGTGGCCCCCTTTACCCCCGGTGAGATCCTCATCGGGAAAAGCCTTCCCGGCATGCTCTTCGGGCTCATGAACGCCCTGCTCTTTTCCGCCGGCGCGGTCTGGTGGTTCGGCGTCCCCTTCCGGGGAACCGTGTCCGCCCTGGTGCTGGCCCTTCTGTGCTTCATCATCACCATGGTGGGGGTGGGGCTGCTGGTCTCCTCCCTTTCCATGACCATGCAGCAAGGGCTTCTGGGCGCCTTTGTCATCTTGATGCCCTCGGTCATCCTTTCGGGCCTCGCCACCCCCATCGAAAACATGCCCCGATGGCTCCAGGTGATCGACCACATCAATCCCGTCCGGTACATCATCGTTGCCCTAAGAGATATCTTTCTTCAGGGGGCGGATGTGGGAATGATCTGGCCCCAGGTCTGGCCCCTTCTGATCATCGCCGGCGTGACCCTGCCTTCGGCCGCCTGGCTCTTCCGGCACCGGACGCAGTAGGCAACGGTCAGGGCAGGGGTCATTCGTCATTGGTCATTGATCACCGGGCAGCCAGGCAGGAAGAGAGTCTTCGAAATGCAGCGGTCATTTTTCCTTTATAAAACCAGGATAAATCTCTGGTTTCTTGATCAGGCTTTTCAATGGCTTCTACACAGACCGCCCGGCATGGGCCTGGGCTTTGTTGCAGTAACCTTGACCGGGATGATTGACAGATTCTGGATTCAATATCTCATCGCTCCTAACCGCTTGAATCCGAAAGCCGCGATTCAGGCCTGCCTGGCTTATCTGTCAAGTTTTTCCCGGTTTCGGGGAAATGATGGTCCCGATCCAAGTTTGGACCTCGGGATGTATTTGAAGTCATAAGATATTTCTATAAATCTAAAAGAACATCCCTACCAGCTGGGATTCTTTTTAGGACCGATCCACTCGGCAACACCCTCGTTGTAAATGACGCGTTTGCTGAACAGCCACTGCCCGTTCACCTTGACCATTTCGTCCTCATAGTGGCCATACCCATCAAATACCCCTTTTCGCTCTGGATTATTGTTCCCATAGTGGAACCAATAGGACGTTCCTACAGCCTTATCTCCGTCGATTTTCAAGACTATGTTGGTGATGTTGTGACGCCCTGTTGAGGGGTAAGGTCCTTTAGGACCATCTCCGGCCGATTGATCGAAGTTAGGTCTGGCTTCTTCCAGTTTTTTGCGAATCTCTTCGCGTCCTTTGGCCTGATACGCAATGATGTCCAGGATGCCGTCTTCGGTGAAAGTCGATACATAGGTATCCATATCGAAGAAATCCAGGGCGAACAGATAACGGGCCTGAAGATCCTCGATCTGGGCGCGGTCTTCAGCGTAGCTGCTTGTCTTAGTGTCTGTGACTTCGGGTGCGCAGGATACAGTCAAAATCGCAATAGTGCCTAATAGCATTCCCATCCATTTTTTCATCTGCTTTCTCCTTAAATTGAGGTTCACAAGCTTTTGGTTTTATATGATCGCTTCGGTTTTCTATTCCCATCCGGTCTTTGTCCCGTAGGGCAGGACCAGTCCGGTTGCTTCAATATCGTAAATTTTGCCTTTTTTGATTTTAAAGAAATGAATGGCAGGCATATTAAAGGTCCCCTGAAATGCCGGTACACTGTCCACTCCCGGAACACCCTTGAGCTTCATGGTTTTAAGCTTGCTGTCATGACAAAGATTGGAAAATCCCACAGCCAGGCCCTTCTGTTCGTCGATTACCAGGAGACGGCGGTTTCTGATTTCAGATATATAAGCCCATACTCCTGCAGTAATCTGCCCTTCGCATGTATTGGGTACAGCAGAGAGCGCTTTTGCAAGTTTCATCATTTCGGGATCTACTGAATCCGGTGGAGCAAAATCCCTCTCCGCTTGAGTTGATTCAGATGTCTCTTTCTTTCCGCCTACTGAAGTGGATCCATTTTCACGGCGCTCACATTCTTTTGCAAAGGGGGCCAGCGTGCCGTCTTCACCAGTCAGGGCATCATAATAGGAAAGTCCGATATCCAGCATCTGTTCCCTGGGGGTCCGGTCTTCAGGTGCTATGTCTTCCACAAGTCCGGGACGTGGCTTTGTCAGGTTCTCCATTGTATTGAGTAGATCCTTTGTGACCACGTGATGCTCAGCTTCAGATATTTTACCTCGTCTAAGTGCCAGGCGAACTCCCAGCATAATGTCTTGATTTGTGTTTTCCTTCATCATAACCAGACAGGCCACCTGCTGATTTACAGGATCGGCAGCATATATCTGGAATTCCGAAGGTCCTCCTGAAGCAGTTTCCCATAACCCATATCCAACCGGAATGTTCGCAGTGTCTTGAGTGAACTTGACATATTTGTCAAAGGGCACAGCTGACGGATCATGGGCGACCAGGGCTCCCAGGTAGTCTTTCATGAGGTCTACCAGGCACTGCCGGTCACAGCTCTGTGCTGCTTGCAGGAAAGAAGGAGCCGATAACAACGATATTAATACCAAGGCAATCCTAATGTGTTTCATTTTCATTTCAATTATCTCCCTTTGATATGTTTGTATGTAATCAGCGCTACTACTGATGGTAGCTATCGAACACTCTGTATCTGATCCGACATCCCCTGCTCATAGGTGCTCCAGCCAGAGTTCATCCCATAGGGGCATCGGTGAAAAATGGCCTCAATCCTGCGGATATTGCCTTTTTCTATCTTGAACAGTTCTGCGATCTGCCAGGTCCAGTTCAAAGTGTCATGGTCGAAGAAACCGAACGCGAAGACAACTCCCCGCTCATAATCAACGGCCACATAGCGACGGTCTCGAATTCGTGTCACAAAACCGAGAAGTCCTGACTCAAACTGCTCCTTACAACCCCAAGTATTCGAATACATGGTCTCAGTTTTCGGATCAGGCCTTTTCTGACCTTCCGGGACGGGAACATTGGTTGCAGGCATGCCGTTTTCTATACGATGACAGTCATCGCTAAAGGGATAATAACCTTTGCCGTCATTCTTCTGCATACCTGAGAAATAGTAATTCGCTGTCTTGATCATTTCCTCGCGGAAAGGCCGCTCTGATTCAGGGATCACTTCCCGATAAATTTCATGAGGCTTTCCCATCTTTTCAACTCTTGCGCCCGCGGAGATCTCACCAACCATGCCCATCGTATCGCTTTCCGGACGAAGAACAATCTGCTCTGCCTCCGTAATCAGGCCGTTCGCTATTTTCAATCGAACAGCTACAGCTACAAATGCGGCTTCATCCTGTTGATTGGCAACACCTTCACGGGCCGTCCCGAGAAAAGCAACTTGTTGTGTCTCTACGTCAGGAACATAGAACTTATAGTTTCCCTTTCCGGACATGCTCAGCCACAGACCCTCATTTCCCAAGGGAAGCCGCACGCCGTTTTCAGTAAATTTGCAGTCTCTGGAAAAAAGCTCAAGGTGTGGATCATTCTCGAGCATCGCGTCCATGTATTTGTCTACATAATTTTCCAGGCAGGCACGGTCGCAGGAACTGCTATTCCCTTGAGCCTGAGCAAAGCTTGGAAGCAAAGCCAAAATGACAATAGTCGACAGAATTCTAATCCGCATTGATACTCCTCCTCTTTGTTAAGTCAGATTTAAGTGAGACTCTGCCGGCGATTCGGCTTCATGAAAAACCTCCTGAGTGAAAGGGGACGACCGTAGTTTTTCAAATAACAAGATATTGCAGTAAAATTAACTTTTCGAAACACTCTATTCCCCCTTTAAACCCGGCGCCGGCGTTACTATAGGTTTTCCAGTTACGGGATGTTCACAATGAAAAGGCAGTACTTCATGATCAGGCCATAGCAGGGGTTTGATGTCGGTCAATTCATCAGGGCCATAGGGATCATCAGGATAGGTTGTCGCACTGTTAGGTACAAAGTGGGGTGGAGTATAGGCCCATCCGTTTTCGTGAGTAGCATGCCATACCGGGCGGTAATTGAGCATTTTTATTCTCCAGACACCATCAACCCGTACATATGAATTTTCGTAGAGAGCACCTTCCCACCACTGCCGTGACACACTGGCAGGGCTGGGGTCCTTTTCATAATGGGTACCTGCTATCATCATGCATCGAAATCTGGCATTTGCTGTTTTCCTGTCAGGCGCCACATCGACAACATCCTGCATCATGGGGTGATCAAGAAGAAACCCGAATACAGGACCGTTCTTTCCATCGGTGAAACGTTCCCTGAATCCGTCGCAGTATGCGCGACGTATCCCGGTCTTGCCTTTGAAGACTCCGCCAAAAAAATAAAACTCGCAATCATCTGCGTAGCAATCCACGACTTCATCGTACATGCATTTGTCGATAAAGTAACCATACAGATGATGCAGCCTTCTGATAGCATGTACATCCTCGAGCGTCCCCAGCCTGTTTTCCAGTTCCTCAACCCGGGTTTTCAAATCTTCATCACCCATGAGAATACCCTCCTTTCCAAATAGTCTATTTTGGAGTTGAGTATATGTAATTCATGGGTCAGCATCAAGGCTTTTTCACAACAATCTAATTACATGTAAAAACCCGATTTAATTCGCCCCAGAGGGGTGAAGCATGCCGAACCAGCGTTCGGGAAGGTCTTACCCCGTTTTGTTGCTAATTTTCAGCATTTTGCTTCCTAAAGAGGTCAAGGAAGCGTAATTGTGACTTTTCAGGTCTATTATTCCGCAGACTGGTTCCGAATAAAGGACTTGTATTACATGGCCAAAATACACCATCAAATTTCCGTTTATGTACTAATGATAGTGGATTTTGGGAGAGCCCTGGGCACCAGCAAGGTGTTAGATGCAAGGCGCCGAGGAGTGCCGACTGAGGCGTATAAGTAATACCCCGCAAGTTGAGCTCGTGAAATCCCGCCGCTTTGAAGCGGGAGAGAAGCGATCGAAGGCAACGCAGCTCCTTAGATCCCGCTTTGCGGGGAGATGACACCTTGATGGTGGATCAGGGATAGCGTAATACCTTGACGCTTGTGTCAAGGGAGAGTAGGCTTACGGAGTTGTGAGGCAATTGGACAAGCTTGCTACCGAAGGCAGTATGGCTTTTCACATGATAGTAATCATATTCATTATTAGCCAAAAAATCAAAGGAAGAATGATATGGGATCAAAATACAAACATGTGTTCGAATCTATCAGGATCAGAGGAGTTGACTTTAAAAACCGTTTGGAAATGGCGCCGCCGTCCCCCAACCTGGCTGACCGAGAAGGAAGGGTGACGCCGGAGTTTGTCGGTTTTTTCAGACCCATAGCAAAAGGCGGAGCGGCAATAATCGACGTGGGAAATTCAGTGGTCGACGTCAAAGAGGCAAGTGATGAGGAGCGTCAGCTGGACCTCGGCAGCGACGATTGCATCCTTCCGCTTACCCGCTTTGTCGAAATGTGCCAGGGCTACGGAGCACAGCCTTCCCTCGAGATCAACCACAATGGTAAGGATTCTCAGTTCGAAAAAACCGGTAAAGCGGCATTTAGCGCCTCATCCATTATTGCATCCGGAGAGGTACGGAATGCACAGATGCATGGCAGGGATCCCATTCCGACAATAGAGATGGATCATGTAAAGATAAAGGAAACCGTCGAAAAGTATGCCATGGCCGCGTACCGCTGCAAAAGAGCGGGCTTTAGAATGTGTATGCTACACGGCGGTCACGGAAACCTGATCTCCCAGTTTGCGAGTCTTCTTTATAATAAGCGCAAGGACGATTATGGCGGATCCCTCGAAAACAGGGCACGCTTTACCATAGAAGTACTGGACAGAGTCCGTGAACTGTGCGGTGAGAATTTCGTTATCGAATTTCGTATTTCCGCTGATGAAATACATCCGGACGGAATGCACTTTGATGAAACCCTCAAATATATCGAGCTGATTCAGAAGAAGGTCGACATTCTTCATGTTTCTGCAGGTCTCCACGGCGAGTTCGAGTATATGCGTAACTGGTGGCAGAACTATATGATGGACAGGAAGTACAACGTACATTACGCTGCAGACATCAAAAAAGCATTCCCGGATCTCCTGGTATGCACAGTCGGATCGATCATGAACATCAAGAGCGCAGAGGAGATCATAGCTGCCGGTCAGGCCGATTTTGTCGCAATGTGTCGTCCTCTACTCGCAGATCCCGAGATGCCACGCAAGTATGCCCTGGGGAGAGAAGGTGATCACCGTCCATGTATCCGTTGCCAGTACTGCGGCTACCGGCTGATTATTCCCGCGGTCATCAATTGTGCCGTCAATCCTTTCCTGGGCAATGAGACCGAGTTCCCTGAAGGCAAAGTCAAAAAAGCTGATGTGAAGAGAAAAGTCGCAGTCATCGGCGGAGGTCCTGCCGGTATCCAGGCTATGCTTACGCTTTGCGAGCGTGGGCATGACGTTATCCTTTATGAGATGAGCGATCAACTGGGTGGAAACGTCGTTCCGGGCTCTGCACATTCGTTCAAACAGGATATCAGAGATTATCTTAAATACCTAGTGTATCAGGCGAACAAGGCTCCGGCTCGCATACTTCTCAATTCTGAGGCGACAAAGGAGATTCTTGATGCTGAGGGATACGATGCGCTCGTGATCGCTGTAGGTGCAAGACCTATGATTCCGCAACTTCCGGGAATTGATAAGCCTCATGTCCACTGGGCACCTAATGCCGGTATTGGCAAGGCAGCGGTCGGCAACAAGACGGTCATAGTGGGCGCCGGTTCCGTCGGCATTGAGTGTGCCATTGATATCAAAAAAGAGGGCAAGGATGTGACAATCGTTGAAATGGCACCGGATCTGTCAAACCTCAGAGCCTCTTCCGGCGCCGTAGCCATGGAGTTTATGAACTTGATAAGCGAGCTTAATATTCCCATACATCTCAACTGCAAGCTTGAGGAAGTAACCGATAACACCATAGTCTGCAGCAACACGAATACATCTGAAAAGATCGAATTTCCGGCTGACACGGTGCTTCTGGCTCTCGGCATGTCCCCGAGACATGACGTTGCCGACTCTCTGCGCCGCAGTGCCCCTGAGACAGAAGTCTTTGTCGTCGGCGACGCGATCGAGGCCGGAAATATCGGCCCGGCAGTAATGTCTGCTTTCAGGGCAGCTGCATATATTTGATGGGACTGTTTCGCTTTTCTACCCCTTCTAATAGACAAATGTCCCCAAAATACAGAAAGCCACATGGCCTTTGGGATCAGAGTGGATGCCTATGTTCTGTCTTTGATGTTGGGACTGCTCACGTGCCAAATGGATTTAACATTGCTCTGCAGTATGGGTAACCGAATAGTGATCAATATCTCTTCACATGCCACAACGGCCTGGAATATTACTGCAATTCTGAATATCCATGTGAATTCAGTCAAAAACAAAAATAGAATGGCTATACTCATAAAAACAGCAGCAATTTTAGCGCCCACAGTATGATAACTAGGGACCTTTCTAAATTTAATCAAACCGGCAATCAAAGGGACGATGTAAGCGGCAATGGCAATGAAGACAAAAAGAGCTTCTTGCTTTAATATTTCTGGCCACAGCCACCATGCGCAAATCGGGACAGTTAAATATATGGCCATATCCCCTAGACTATCTAGTCTTGTGCCAAGTTTCGATGAGACATTGAATCTTCTAGCGATATATCCGTCAATCGCATCAGACACTAGGGATGCCAATAGCAGCACGATAAACGCGTTACGATAACCTTCCCAAGCTAAAAACAATAGGACGGGCGCAGAGAATATTCGAATCCCGCTTATAATGTTAGGAATTCTATTCATTCTCAGTTTAATGTTTGGCATCTATTCCCTTAAAATGGTTTACTTACCGCTGTATCCTCGGGTCGAGGAAAAATGGTGTAGTCCGGACCGAACTGCTCCAGGAATTCAAGACTGAATGCCCGAAAAGTATATGAAATAGGCAAGGTTACAACCGATCCAATATATGGGATCGCTAATAGGATAAAACCAAGGCAGCAAGTAAATAGACCAGCCAATACCACAAAGATGCTGACAAAAAAACGCAGCACGAGCACCAATAAGCCATAGAGGATAAACCAAAACCAATGTTTTGCAAAAAGGGGCAGAAAACGATGCCAGGCTTGAGATGTTGTCACGTTGTTGATGTACATGATGGGAACCACAAAGTCGTTCAGGAATAGCGAGATGCAAGCAATGATTATTGTCACTGACAGCGCTAATAGAGCCATTCCTACAATAGTCATCACGAAACCAGCATGAAAACCTTCATCATAAATCTGTGTTGCAATGATAAATCCTCGAATCAGAAAAAGGATAATCACTGCCAAGCAAATGATGCCGAATGCGAGACGCCATAAAAAAAGTGAGTTCCCTTCCATTTTGAATTGGTGCCACGGTTGGGTCACTTTGGCACGCTCATGGACAACATTATCGAGGAACATAAATTTACCCCGTGAACTCAACCAAGCAGATAGAACGATAACTGCGATCACGCCAGCAATCCCGATAATAATGAGGGAGAACCATACAGCATGGTCCATGAGCCAGTTCCAGGAAGTGTATGGAAAGCCGACAACGTCTCCCCAGTCAACATTTCTTACTATTTGAGCTTTCGAGCCGCTGCCACCGATGTGGCCGGGCAATAGACCTGCCAGAAATGCCGTAAATCCGAGGACAAACCATTTGCCGATATCGAATGGCTTAAAAAGCGCCGATGTCATTCGATTCCAGGCACGAGATAAGGATTCGATATATTCTATGCTCATGTTTGCTCCTTTCGTCTTAAATAATATCGGATTTACATATAATTTTGATCCAGCAAATCGTTGGTCATCACTATTCTGAATCTGTGAACGGCACCTTAACCAGGAATATGCGGCCCTTTTGTTTCTTTATTGTAAACGAGCTTTCCACGACCACCAGGATAGGTTGCTCGGTGCCCTGCGTCCAACAGGCCATATCCCTAATCTGGGGCAGGATAGTAAGGTTTTTATAGTTTCTTTGAAATTGCACAAGAGGCTTGGTGGGGTACTGATTGTCAAAGACTTCGATAAACACGGTCCCGCTATGATAAGTTTCCTTTTCAACCCATTTTTTGCGCCCCATAAACGGAATGATGCTGGGTATTCCAAAAGTCCTCTTTACTTTGGCATTGTCTTCAAAGGAGGGAGCCAAAATCAATTCCCGGCCATCTTTTTTAAACGGGATCACATCAAAATAGTCTATCGGTTCACCCTGATAATCAAGGCCCGGGTAGGTGGAAACCATCTTGGAATGGAAAAATTCAGTAATGATCTCCAACTGCTTAAAATCTTCCCATGCCATCAGGTCGACGGTTTCCGATTTTAAATTGAGCACGTATACATAGTATCCTATGGAAAGCCCTTTGGGTCGCCAGCCACCGTTGCCGGATTCTCCTGCTGGGTCAGACATTGTAACGATGATTTCATCGGGGCGGCCGGGCACGGCCAGGGCGTAAGAATAAAGAGTAGAGGGGATATATTCCGGCTCAAAGACAAACACATTCTCAGCACCATTTGATATCTTCCAGGGACCGCTCTCAAATCCACCAGATCCAGCAAAACAAACACTCGCGAGCATCAAAATGCCTATAATAAACAGTCCTTTTCCCATCTTGATTCGTTTCACCGTTACTCCGTTTTTGAAACGTCGTTAGTCAATTCCTTTAAAGTGTCACCTCTAAGCCGTCCTATTTGATGGTTCATCCGGTTAATGAGTACGAATTATCAAGAGATATTCCCGCACACGAAGAGAATGGTGATGAGGTCTTTTCGGGGTGACTGTCGGGAGGCCTACGTTATTTAAAACAGTTACGGAATGGGGGACCCCCTGGCTTCCCGCTTCAGAGAAGCGGGAAGAACAGCGGAGGGGGGAGGCATCACCCGTCCGTAACTGTTTTAAATAACCAGGCCGGGAGACTCGGAATTGAAGAAAAGATTTCATCACCATTCGCTCGCTGTTCAACTGAGGTGTAACCTCATACTATTACGTACTCATTAACCGGATGAACCTATTTGATGCACTCCCCATTCCTTTCATGCTGAACGAACTCTTTTTTCTCTATGAGAGCATGTTTTCCGTCCTGCTGATCAGGTCATTCTGATTATCAAGGCCAAGCTCGATAAAATATGCGGAAAAACCAGCGATACGAACCACAAGGTCACGGTATGTTGCCGGGTCAGCCTGGGCGGCTCGCATGGTATCTGTGTCAACAATGTTGTACTGAATTTCAAGGCCACCTTTATTGAAATAGGCCTGTGTCATCATGCGTAGTTTGGCTATTCCTTCTTCCCCCCTAAGCGCTGTGGGATGTATCTTTATATTGACACACACGCCGTCCATAAATTTACTGTGATCATAACAGACAGCAGAAAGGCACACTGCCGTGGGGCCATTGCGGTCCCTGCCCTGGACTGGAGAAGCTGCATCGGCAATCGGTTCACCTGTGAGTCTTCCATCGGGAGTCGCCCAGGTTGTATAGCCCTGGCCAACATGATCGGCAGCGCTGTAAAGTCCGGCTTTATATACCTTTGCCCGATCGCTGTGACATTGTTTGCAAACGTCATAATAAGTGTCTATTACCCATCCCATCATTTCGTCGGCGTATGGATCAGCGTTGCCAAAATGGGGCACTTCATTCAGAATTCTCTGTCTCAGGTCCTCATGACCT
>Ga0315553_10003856_pt1 | contig 11509 bp, 9 predicted proteins | sample SalMarSW160140MG_FD_203099 | JGI IMG/M metagenome (GOLD analysis project Ga0315553, IMG submission 203099) | Salt marsh sediment microbial communities from the Plum Island Ecosystem LTER, Massachusetts, United States - Salt Marsh Sediment SW1601-40 ... | reverse complement strand
CTTCCACGGGCTATCGGAGAGCGGCAACGAAGCTGTACTGACGCTGGCGATACCAAGCGCCACGATCTGCGTGATCCTAGCGGTGCAGTACGGGGCCGCCGAACAAGAGATGGCCTCCGTGCTCCTGCTCAGCACGATCCTGTCGCTGCCCACTATGGGCGTGTTCATTTGGCTGCTCGGCGCCTGATGCCGTAGCGACGTCGGACCTAGCCGGTGCTGCGCCGCCGGCCACGCGGGAGTCGCAACGTCGCTCGGCCGGCTAGCTGGACCGTTGTTCCACCGGATGGCGGGGACCGACGAGGTTGTGCGCGGAGTTGATCAGGCCCAGGTGCGAGAATCCCTGCGGGAAATTGCCGACGAGTCGTTTTCGAACCGGGTCGTACTCCTCTGCCAACAGGCCGAGGGGGCTCCTCAGTGACAAGATACGCCGGAAGATATCGACGGCGGCCTGCCGTCGGCCCATGAGCACGTAGGCGTCGGCGAGCCAGAAGCTGCAGGCGAGGAACACGCCCTCATCCCCGCCGACACCATCGTCAACGCCGCTCGTGGAATATCGCTGGACGAAGCCGTCGTGCAGCAACTCCTGCTCTACCATTTTTATCGTGCCGACGACGCGAGGGTCGTCCGGAGGTAGAAATCCGACCTGCGGCAGAAGCAGCAAACTGGCATCAACCGTGTGGCCGCCGTAGTACTGGGTGAAGCAGTTCCGGGACGCGTCGAAGCCCTTATCGCAAACATCGGCGTGGATCGCGTCGCGGACGCGGCGCCAGCGCTCGACCGGACCATGCAGGCCGAACTGCTCGGCGATCTTGATCGTCCGGTCGAAGGCCACCCAGCACATCACGCGTGAATGGGTGAAGGCACGCTCCGGTCCTCGCATCTCCCAGATGCCATGCCCAAGCGTCTGCCAGATCGATTCCAGGTGCTCGAGCACAACCGGGACAAAGCGGCCGCTCGTGTCAATCGGCCCGAGTCCCATCCGGCGTGCCGCGTACAGCATTTCGGCGATTTCGCCAAAGATGTCGAGTTGCACCTGGTCGATCGCCGCATTGCCGACGCGTACCGGTCGGCTGTCCTCGTACCCGTCGAGCCATGGCACTTCGTTCTCCGGAAGCCAGCGCTCGCCGGCGAGGCCATACATGATGCGCAACTGGCGCGGATGACCGGCGGTCGCGCGGCGCATCCATAGTTCCCACGCAGCGGCCTCGTTGCGGTAGCCAGAATTGACCAGCGCATAGAGCATCAGGGCCGAGTCGCGCAGCCAGCAGTACCGGTAGTCCCAGTTGCGTGAGCCGCCGATCTCTTCGGGAAGGGAGGTGGTCGGCGCGGCAACCATGCCGCCGGTCGGCGCGAAGGTGAGCAGTTTTAGAGTGATCAGGGAGCGCGCTACAGCCTCATGCCAGGTCGGTTCATCCTTGGGGAACGTGCACTGCTCGATCCACTCGCGCCACCATGTGACGGTGCGTTCCAGGCTCTCGGCACGATCCGGGACGAAGTGCGGATCCTTGTGCGACGGGTGGTAGGAGAGCGTGAACGAGGCGGTGTCGTTCTCGCGCAGTGTGAACGACGCCTGGGTTGCCATGTCGCGTCCCTTGAGGTCCACGCGCGTGTGCAATTCAGCAGCGTCGGGCCCGGCGACAGCTCTCAGGCCATAGTCGCGCCGCATCACCCACGGCACGGCCACGCCGTAGTTGAACCGAAGCACCAGGTCCATGTGCATCGCCACCTCGCCGCGAGTGCCGCGAACCATGCGCACGACGTCGATCCTCTCGGCATCGTCCGATAGCGGCATGAAGTCGGTCACCGTTGCGGCGCCGGTCGCCGTCTCGAAGCGCGTCTCAAGTACTGCCGTGCCAGGCAGGTAGCGCTGACTGGAGCGGTGATCCGTGTCCTGTGGTCCGATCAACCAGCGGCCGTTGTCTCGCTTTCCGAGGAGGGCCGCGAAGCAAGCCGGCGAATCGAAACGCGGAAGGCACAGCCAGTCGATGGAGCCGTCGGCGCCGACCAGCGCGGCGGAGATCATGTTGCCGATCAGGCCGTATTGCTCCAGCGGCTTGGACACGCCTGCCCCCTCGTCGTTTGCTGCTCGACGCTAGCCGCCGTGCATGAAGTCCGGATAGTCGGTCATGCCGCCATCCACGAACACCGTCGTCGCCGTGAGGTAACTGGCAATATCGGAGGCGAGCACCACCGCCATGCCCGCGATATCCTCAGGTTTGCCGATACGGTTCAGGGGTATCTTGGTCAGCAGATCCCGAAGGCCGGCGGGGTCCTGCCAAACATTGGCGTTGATCGGCGTGGCAATCGCGCCTGGCGCGATGCACAAGACGCGCACGCCGTGCGCTCCGGCCTCCTGCGCCATCGTCTTGGCCATCATTGACAGGCCCGCCTTGCTCGCTGCGTAGGCGCTATATCCGCTCCAGGCGATCACCTCGTGCACGCTGGACGTATTGATGATGACGCCCGTTTGCTGGGCGGTCATGCGTTTGAGGGCTTCGCGCGCGCAAAGGAAGGCGCCGACAAGGTTGATATCGACGACCCTGCGCCATGCGTCGACCTCGGCGTCCCAAGCGGGCGCCCGCTTGCCGTCGATGCCGGCGTTGTTCACCAGCACGTCGATGCCGCCCCAGGCCGCGTCGATGGCGGCGAACGTCTCGGCCACCTCCTTCGGCGAGCTGACGTCGGCCTTGAGAGCCATCGACTCGCCGCCATTCTTTTTCAGTTCGTCAGCCAGCGCATCGGCTGCCTCCGGCTCCACGACGTAGTTGATGGCGACCTTGGCGCCCGCGGCACCGAACGCGCGGACCATGGCAGCGCCAAGGCCGGAATTGCCACCGGTCACAAGCACCCGTTTGCCGCGTAGATCGATCTGCATGGTCCCTCTCGTCTTGTGTGATCGGCCGCAAGGTTCGCCCGCGAGCGCGGCAGCGATCGATCATCCACTTAAGCGGCTATTTGTAGACCTTGCCGCCGATGGGGAACAAACTGGGCGGCTCGCCACCCAGTTGGCGAGAAGGCGGCAGAACTGCCGGCGGAAAAGGGACGAAGCACTTGCGACGACCGCCGCATTGAACCGGGGGCCGATCGAGCAACCGGCGATCTGGAACGAAGGCTACGATCGCAGCAGACAAGACCTATCGACACGGCTTCGCTTGGGCGCTGCACGTCCACACGCCACCCGAATGGCTGCAGTGCTGGACCTTCGATTGCGCGAGTGGCCAGACGCCCCACAAAACGCCGTATCGCGATGTCGCCGCCGACGACCAAGCGGACCGCGCCATGCTCAGCGCGGTGGATTGTGCGACCGCCGATGCGTTTCTTACAATAATGCCCGGTTTGCAGACGTACGCCGCTGCCCAGGCCGTCGACGGAAGGGCTTCCATCGCGACAACGATCCCCATGACTGCGGTGGCAGCCAAGCATGTTCTCTTGCGATCCCGTGACACAACTAACCTCCCCTTTTCGGACCTCAGTTCTACCAGATCGGCACTCGCCCCCGTCGCGGCCGCAAGTCAGTATCGGTCAACCGGTCGTCCGGAGGAAGCCTGTTGTCGCCACGATCGGGACGATGCCGCCTTCGGGGGCGGCCGGCAACGAGAGATGCCAAAGCTGGTTGACAAACGCCGTCCGGCTACTCGCGGCGGACCGCTTGAGAAATGACGCCGACATAGACACCTGACAGGACGAAGACACTGCCGACGAGGAAGATCGAGTGCACGGGCTCGCCGAGCAACGCTGCCCCGAACCCGACGGCGGCCAGCGGCGCTACCAGCATCACGTAGGTTGCGCCCGAGGCGGACATGCGTCTCAGGACAAATAGGTAGAGCAGAAACATTCCGATCGAACCGAAGAGAACCAGATACGCCAACGCGAATTGAGTCTGCGGCCTGATCGGAGCGACCTTCGGTTCGCCAAACAGAACGGACAAACCAAAGAGGAGTACACCGCCGACAATCATCCCCAGGGCGTTTTCAACCAGCGCATGGACCCTGGGGAGTTCCTTGATCACAATCGGCGCCGCGGCCATTGAGAGCGCCCCACCTAGTACTGCAAGCAGGTGGATCGGCGAGGCAGCGGCGATGCTGTCCCTGAAGACCAGCGCAATCCCGAGGAGCGCGAGGAGGGCGCCGACAATCCCTCGGACGGTCAGCCGTTCGACGCGTTCAGCCGTTCCGAACATGAGCGCAAGGAGCGGAACGGTCGCCAGGATGATCATGGTCGTTCCCGCGGTGACTTCGGTCAGCGCCCAGTAGACGAGCGCGAAGGGAATGCCAAATTGCAGGAGACCGTAAAGCAGAACGCCGGTCAGCGCTCGGCCGCGCGGAAGCGACAGTCGCAGCACCGCAATCGCGGCCAGCATGACGACAGAAGCAAGAAAGAAGCGAAGCGCGGCCGCCCAAAACGGAGCGAGCTCCGCATAGCTGATCCTGACCGCTACTGGATTTCCGCCGGCCAGGAGCCCGGCTGCCAGGAAGGCCGCGATCGTCCGACGGTCGGACCGGACAGCGGTGGACGGCTCGTCGACGGCGTGATGAATGGGGGCGAAGTGCGGCATGCGGGGCCTATTATGCACGAACAGAGGCCCTGGTGCGGCTTCGGGTTGGCGCTACGCAGCGTCACAGGCTAGCCACAAACGGCAGCGAGGCTTGCAAGCTGTGGCGGCGGGCCCCCGAACCCCGGCGAGGACCGAGCCCGTTGCCCGGGGGAGAGGCTAGAGCATGCGCAATTCATCAAAGTTGCTGTGTTTCGTAGCGGGCGCCTCGGTTGCGGGCCTCGCAGCGGCTCTGGCCGAGACGCCAACACCGGCTCAGCAGCAGGCCATTCGTTCCAATTGCGTGAGCGACTTCCGGGCGCATTGTTCCGGCGTCCCTACCGGTGGCATGGACGCCCTGATCTGTCTGGAAAAGAACGTTGACGGCCTGTCGCCTGCCTGCAAGTCGGCGGTCGAGGCGGTCGAGCCAGCAGAGAGCGAGGCGTCGTCAGAGGCTGCGCCCGCGGCCACGGAAACGGTAGCGAAATCGTCGGGCGGCAGCCAACCCAAGCAGACGTCCGCGGACACAACCACGACCGCGGCGTCGGACAAAGCGACCCAGTCATCCGACAAGAGCCAAGCGACCGCATCCGCGGACGCCGTGGTCAAGCCGTCCGATAGCGAACCGAAGCTGACGTTCCGCCAGGAAATGGCGATCGCCGCCGGTGCCTGTGCCGTCGACTTCCGCCTGTTCTGTCCCAATCTGCCCGTGGGTCACGGCAACGTTCTGTTCTGTCTGCAAGTCCACGCACCGCGGTTGGCCCCGGCCTGCCGGGCTGCTCTGCTCAAGCTGGGCGTGAACCTGTAGACTCGTTGCAGGGAACGGTCGCCCGGATCGACGGCGCTTGCCGATGGCCAAACAGAAGAGGGTCCCGAAGTCGTGAAGCTGACGCGCCGACGCCTCATTCAACTCTCGTCGGTCGGGTTTGCCGCGCTCGCTGCGAGCAAGCACGGCGTCTTGGCCGCTGCCACCCGGACCGACGAAGTCCGCGACAATGCCCTTCGCTTTTTCGGGGGGCGGAATTTTGTGGAGATGCCGCCGCTGGGGATGATCACCGATGCTACCTTCAACGGAGGGTTGCGGTATGACGAGACGAGGCCCGATCCGCCTGCGGCGCCGGCGGTCACGGTGCAGACGGCCGCCCGCATCGATGACATCGCCGAAAAAGGGCGACCGGGGGTTCTCGCCGCCTTCACACTGTTCGGCATCGGCATTCCAGCGCAGGCCGGATCCGAGACGGTTCTGTCACACGTAATGGATTTCCTCGTCGGCGAACGGAATCTCGATCCACGACGGATGCTGTTCGTGTCGACGGAGCAATTCAGACCCTTGGTCGGCCAGATCGACGGCGTGCCTGCGGACCTCTTTTTCGAGCGCACTCTCGAGGAGGCGATGGCAGCCGGCGATGGCTCGGGCTTCTTCGCGCCGGCGGGTCACCCGCATTCTCCGAGCTGTGCAACGGTCGGAGTCTACTACCGTATTCCAGGCGTTCCCGAGGCAACCGAGCGCTCGTATCCACCGGAAGGCTACATGGAGATCGCTGAGGTCGGGATCGCCCCGTCCAGCGATCCGAACGGGCCGCAACTTGGCGGCATCGGGGTGGAGCGGGTGGCGATGGCGGAGGGCGAGGAGGTTCCCGATTTCGAGGAAACCAAACTCAATCTCCTGCGCATCATCGAGGACGAGGCTGCGCGGACCGGCAAGGACCTGCCGCCAGGCTACACGAAGTTTGCGTCGCTGTGAGCTTTTTCTGCCCCTGAAAAGACTCTAGGCAAGAGGATGTCGATGGGAAAGAAATCGCGATGGCCATGAACCGGCGGACTTTGGTGTTGGGGACAGGCGCCGCCCTGGCGGCGCTCACGCTGACCGCCCCGGTCATTACGTACGCGGACGATTGGGTTCTTCTCGGTAGCCAGAGCGTCGCGTTCGTGCAAAGTCGCGCCGTCATTCCGGTCACGTTCTTGCGCGGATCGTTCACGCACATTCAGCTCCGCGTCTCCGACAACGCGATCTATATCAACGACCTCGTTGTCAATTTCACCCTCGGTCAGGCATCCACACTGCCCGTGCGCAATCGCATCGCGGCTGGGACCCGCACGCGCGAGATCGATCTCCCCGGCAACCGCCGCCTGATCCGGTCGGTCGAGCTTCTGTATCGCTCCGAACCAAGTCGCGCGGGTCGGGCGAGGGTCGAGGTGTGGGGTCGCCGGTAGATCGTGGCGTCGACTCCGGGTCGCGATCGACTTATCAAAACGATGTGGCAAAAAAGGGCCGGCTTCCGAACGGATACTGGACTGCGGCGCGACCGACACCGGGCGGTCCGAACGCCATCACGGCTCCCGCGCTAGCCGCGTTTGGCCTTCTACCGTTCGTCCTGGGGCTGAGGTCGGGAAATGACCTCCCCCTGACCCCCCTTGGGCGGGTTGGGATTGCGGACCTCGCAGGAGTCTGAATCGACTTGGAAGTCCGGCATCAGGCCGGATTGGCGGAAGGCGAACGGAACCTCGTCCATGATCGTCGTGCGATCATAGGCGTTAACGACCCACTCGGGGTCTTCGCCGGCGGTGAACACGACCAGGCTGCAGCCTCTGACCAGTTCGACGCAGCGGCGGCGCTGGTCGCCGTCGCTGCGGAGCTCGGGCTTGTCGCAAACGTAGAGGCCTTTGTTGTCGCCGTCGCCTTCGTCGTAGGAAACGACGCCGACGGTGCCATCGCCGGGGACGAGTATGTCGGCACGGGAGCCGCGGACGCCGATGGTCGCCGCCGGCGTGTCGATCAGGTAGGCCGACTTGGGGCTGTTGCCGGTGATGAAGCGGAAGGCACCGCGCGCGGCGCCAAGCGCGACCTCGCTGGCGGCCGTCTCACCGGAAAACACGAAGCGGTCGACGGTGAGCTTGGAATTCGGGCCGACCACCATGCGGGTGTCGTCGCGGAACAGAAGCTGGGCGAGGCCTGTGTCGTCGGTGGTGATTTCATCGCCCATGAAGACCGGTGCATTGGCGGCGAGCTCGCGCGCGCCAACGGCGCCGGAGGCGGCCGCCGACTGGTCGACGGCAACGGCTTGGCCCGCGGGTTGGGCCGACGAAAATTGGGGGAGCGCAAGCGTGGCCAGCGTCAACGCCGCGAGCAAGAGAGCGGGAAGCGGAACACGCGGATTCATGGCGGCCTCTACATGACAAGACGAGCGGCAACGAGCGAGCTCGCGATCAGCCCGGTTCCCGAAGATTGCGGTGAGGCTCGCTGATTGTCTAGGACTTTCGGGCGGCGCTGGAGGGTCCACCCGACTTCAGTGCGGCCCCTTCATCCAACCGGAGACCAACCATGTCCCGCGAAAGCATCGGCCTGAGCAAACGCGTCAACGACTACATGGTCGAGTGCGGCGACCGCGAACATCCGGTGGCGGCACGGCTGAGGGAACTCACGGCGAGCATGCCAATGGCGTCGATGCAGGTCGCGACCGAGCAAGGGCAGTTTCTGGCCTTCCTGGCAAAGCTCATCGGCGCCCGCGAGGCGCTGGAAGTCGGCACGTTCTGTGGCTACAGCGCCTTGTGGGTGGCGCTGGCGCTGCCCGAAGACGGGCGCCTCGTGGCCTGCGACATCAGCGAGGAATGGACCAGCATCGCTCGCGGCTACTGGCGGGAGGCAGGCGTTGCCGACAAGATCGACCTGAGGCTAGGGCCAGCGGCCGAGACGCTGAAGACTCTGGAAGCGGAGGGCGCCGCGGGGCGCTTCGACCTCGCGTTCATTGACGCCGACAAGGAAGGCTACGACGAGTACTACGAGCGAGGGTTGAGGCTGCTGCGCCCTGGGGGCGTGATCGCATTCGACAACATGCTGTGGAGCGGCCGCGTCGCCGACCCGAAGGCGCGGGATTCCTCAACCCGGACGATCCGGGCGATGAACATCAAGATGGCCGGCGATGGCCGGGTCGACAAGATCATGGTGCCGCTTGGCGACGGCATGATGGTTGGGCGGAAGATTTAGTCGAGATCAGCCGCCGGTGGGGCGACGGCGCGGCCGGTCGCCGCCGACTCATAGGCAGCCTCCGCCAAGGCAAAGGTCTTGAGGTTGTCGGCGCCGGATGTGTCGGCGTCCCTGCCGGAGCGCAGACGCTCGAGCATGTGGCGGCACGTCGTCAGTACGCTTTCCTGGGCGACGTGCCACGGCTCAGACGTCCACGGCAGAAGCGCGGTGCCGAGGTGCTCGCTTTCCGTCTTGCCGTCGACTGTGACCTCCATGATGAGTCCGGGCTTGACGACGATGGCGCCTCTATCCCCCTCGATCTCGAGCACGGTCTCGGGGAATGGGTCGGGCAGCTTGCGCGTCTCGTAGGTCGCCTCGACGACGGACACGGCGCCCGAGACGTGACGGATCATGATGGTGGCTGTGTCCTCCGCCCTCACGCGCGGGTTGCGCTTCTGGGTCTCGCAGGAGACGCGTATCGCCTCGCCCATGAGCACGCGGACGAGGTCGAGAACGTGGACGCCGAGATCGAGGATGACGAAGCGGTCCTCGTCGTAGAAATACGGCTGGCCGGCGTAGATGTCATAGCCGGTGCGAAAGCTGACGCGGGCCCAGCTCGGTTCGCCGATGACGCCGGAACGGATGACTTCGGCAACCCTCAGCATCGGCGCCTGAAAGCGGAAGTTCTCGTGGACGGCAAGGAACGTGCCCGCGGCGCGTGCAGCTCGGACGATGGCGAGGCAATCCTCCCAGGTCGGCGCGAAGGGTTTCTGGACGACGGTGGGGATGCGTCTGCCCAGCGTCATTTCGGCAAGGGCGCGGTGGGTGTCCATGCGGGTGACGATATCGACGAGGCCGATGTCCTCAGCGGCCAGCATCTGCCCGGCGTCATCGTACCAGCGCGGAACGGCGAACCTCGCCGCCGCGGCTGTGGCCTTGGCCGCGTCGACGTCGCACACGGCAACCAGCCGGGCGCCCTCGTCGGTAAGGTCGTTCCAGGCGTGCAAGTGATTGGCGGAGAAGAAGCCGCAGCCGATCAGGGCGACGTTGGTCACTGAGCGCATCGTCCTCCTCGTCCGCGACGCCCGAGACTATCCGCGATCCGGCAGAATCAAAACCGCCGTCGGCAGGTGTTGATGCGGTGAGCCGTCGCCGCGATACTGGCCCGCCCACGGCTGGCGAGGCAGGTGATGCTCAGGGGCAACCCATTCTACGTCTTCATCATCCTTGCTGTGCTGGCAGGAGCGACGGCGCTGAGGGTCGCCGATCCGTTCCTGGTGCAGGCGTTTCGGCTGATCGCATTCGATTCCTACCAGAAGCTCGGGCCGGCGAGTTACAACCCCGACTTGCCGGTGAGGATCATCGACATCGACGAAGAGTCGCTGGCGCGGATCGGCCAGTGGCCGTGGCCGCGAACGACGATCGCCAAACTGTTGGGCCGGCTTGCCGAGCAGGGGGCGGCTATCGTCGCTTTCGACGTCTTATTCTCGGAGCCCGACCGGACGTCTCCGGAACAGGTTCTCAAGCAACTGTCGCCGGAAGAGCGGGCGGCGATGGCCCCGCTCATCGGTGACAGGCCGAGCAACGACGAAATCCTGGCCGAGGCGATCGCGGCAAACGGGCGGACGGTGCTGGCGGTGGCGCTGTCGTCGCGGACATCCGAGCCGCCGGCGGCCAAGGCGGGCTTCGCGGTGGCCGGCGACGACCCGAAGCCGTTCATACCGGCGTTCGCCGGTGCCAACCGCAATCTCGATGAGCTCGACGCGGGGGCGGCGGGGATCGGTTCGATCAACTGGATCCCCGACCGCGACCAGGTGATCAGACGCGTGCCGCTGGTCTACCGGGTCGGCGACCAGTACATCCCGACGCTGATCACCGAAGCGCTGAGGGTAGTGCAGGACGCCGGCACGTACGTGCTCAAATCGTCCAATGCCAGCGGCGAGACCGCGCACGGACGCAACACGGGGCTGAACCACATCAGGGTGGGCGGCATCGAAATCCCGACCGACGCCGACGGGGGGATCTGGCTTAACTTCCGGCCGTCGAACGCCGCGGCGTATGTCCCGGCGTGGTCGGTGCTGGCCGGTGAGAACGCGGCCGACGAGATCGCCGGGCGCATCATCTTGGTCGGCACCAGCGCGCCGGGGCTTATCGACCTCAGGGCGACGCCGCTCGATGCGTCAATCCCGGGCGTCGAGGTTCACGCCCAGGCGATCGAGCAGATCCTGGCGAGCGAGGCGGCCGGGATGGTGCCGGAAGGAGCGGTCGCCCGCTCGATCAGCCGGCCAGACTACGCGCTCGGCATCGAAATCGCCGCCACCATCACGCTCGGCATCGTTCTCGCCCTGATCCTGCCTAGCATCACCGCGCTCCACGCGGCGATCCTTGGGCTGGCGACGATGGGGACGATCCTGATCGCCGGCTGGGGCGCCTACGACCAGCTTGGGCTGTTGTTCGATCCGACCTATCCAGTTGCGACGCTGTTCATTCTGGTCGCGGGGGGAACGACGTACATCTATCGGCAGGTGGAGCGACAGCGCGGCGAGGTGCGCCGGGCGTTCGGTTACTACGTGGCGCCCACGGTGGTCGATGAGATCATTGCCCACCCGGAGAAACTGGAACTGGGCGGGGAGGTGCGGGAGGTGACGCTTCTGTTCTGCGACGTGCGTAATTTCACTTCGTTGTCGGAAACGATGACAGCGCACGAGCTGACCAGCTTCGTCAACAGCCTTCTAACGCCGCTCTCCGAGATCATCCTCACCAACCGTGGGACGATCGACAAGTACATCGGCGACGCGATCATGGCGTTCTGGAACGCGCCGCTCGAAGATGCAGATCACGCTGGCAACGCCTGCCGGTCGGCGTTGGAGATGATCGTCCGCATGGGCACGCTCAATGAAACCTGGCGCGAGGAAGCCGAGGCGGCCGGCCGCCAGCACCGCGAGGTGCGCATCGGCATCGGCATCAACTCGGGCGACGTCTGCGTCGGCAACCTTGGATCGTCGCAACGCTTC
>Ga0315553_10003855_pt1 | contig 11510 bp, 7 predicted proteins | sample SalMarSW160140MG_FD_203099 | JGI IMG/M metagenome (GOLD analysis project Ga0315553, IMG submission 203099) | Salt marsh sediment microbial communities from the Plum Island Ecosystem LTER, Massachusetts, United States - Salt Marsh Sediment SW1601-40 ... | reverse complement strand
TGCCCCTCCTTATCGGATTCATGTCAACACTCGGACTTGTAGGCGGGATAGGACTTATGGCTTATAAGAACTGGGCAAGATACCTTGTCATTATCGTTGCGGCCATTGGCTGTCTTAATATTCCTATCGGAACCCTGAAAGGGGTCTATTCATTATGGGTCCTCCTGCAGGACGAAACAGTTAAACTGTTTGAAAAACAGTAAAAAACAATTGTAATTATTATTGTATTTGTTGTAGGGACGATGCATGCATCGTCCCTACTACATTTTATATATTTGAAGAAAATTTCAAATTACATGGCTGAAGACAACAAAATTATCTTCTCAATGTATCGGGTGGGAAAAATCTTCCCTCCTCACCGCCAGGTACTCAGGGACATTTCTCTCTCTTTTTTCCTGGGTGCAAAAATAGGTATAATAGGGCTTAACGGATCGGGGAAATCGACACTTCTTAAGATTATCGCGGGAAAGGAAAAAGAATACCAGGGAGAAGTGACATTCCTGCCCGGTTATTCAGTGGGACATCTTCCCCAGGATCCTCTTCTTGATGAAAAGCGAACCGTTAAGGAAACCATTGAAGAGGGTGTAAAAGATATAATGGACCTTATTAAAGAATATGAAAAGATAAATAACAGCTTTGGAGATCCGGAGGTTTATGAAAATGCCGACAGGATGCAACAACTTATGGACAGGCAGGCCGGACTCCAGGAGAAGATCGATTATCTTGACGGTTGGAATATTGACCACAAGCTTGAAAGAGCAATGGATGCACTCCGTTGTCCTGAGGGAGACACGAAGGTAAATATCCTTTCAGGCGGAGAACGACGAAGAGTCGCTCTTTGCCGACTCCTGTTACAACAACCGGATATTCTGCTTCTTGATGAGCCGACAAACCATCTAGATGCAGAATCGGTTCAGTGGCTCGAAACTACTTTAAAACAATACCATGGCACGGTTATTTGCATAACTCACGACAGGTATTTTCTTGATAATGTTGCAGGGTGGATACTTGAACTTGACAGGGGAGAGGGGATCCCCTGGAAAGGGAACTATTCATCATGGCTGGAGCAAAAAGCAAAACGACTCGAAATTGAAGAAAAGGGCAATGTTAAAAGACGAAAAATACTGGAACGGGAACTGGAATGGGTCAGAATGTCGCCGAAAGCACGGCATGCCAAATCAAAAGCCAGACTTGGTGCTTACGAAAACCTCCTGAACCAGGATGTAAAACAGAAAGAGGAAAAGCTGGAGATATTCATTCCCAACGGACCACGGCTTGGAGATAAGGTAATAAAAGCCTCTCACGTTGCTAAATCATTCGGCGACAAGCTACTTTTTGAAGATCTCGATTTCAGCCTTCCTCCTAATGGTATTGTGGGTGTGATAGGGGCAAACGGAGCCGGTAAAACGACGCTCTTCAGGATGATCATGAAACAGGAAGCCGCAACAAAAGGAACATTTGAGACAGGAGAGACAGTGAGTCTTGGATATGTCGACCAGACTCATTCTGAAATTGATCCTGGGAAAACAGTATACCAGGTAATATCGGGAGGTCAGAACGATATAACGGTCGGGAACCGGTTGATAAATGCCAGGGCATATGTTGCCAGATTTAATTTCACTGGTGCCGATCAGGAGAAGAAATGTGGAGTGCTGTCAGGCGGTGAAAGGAACAGGCTTCACCTGGCTCTTACCCTTAAGTCGGGAGCCAATGTTCTGTTGCTTGACGAACCAACGAACGATATAGATGTCAATACATTACGTGCTCTTGAGGAAGGACTTGAAAATTTCGCCGGTTGTGCAGTCATAATATCACACGACAGGTGGTTCCTCGACAGGGTGACAACACATATGCTGGCTTTTGAAGGCAATTCCCGGGTGGTATGGTTTGAAGGTGCATACTCCGAATACGAGGAAAACTACCGGAAAAGAGTAACAGATACCACACCGAAGAGGATTAAGTATAAGAAACTGGCGTTATGATGTAATGATACAACCCCCTCTCCTGCTAAAGCGGGATCTCCCCCAAGGGGGAGAGTAGGATAGGATTGGGGTGGGTTTATTTTATTTCAATATACCTATTGCAATACCTGCAACAGGAGAAACCCCCGAAAAATCAATATTGAACCAGTCCTTGTACTTCGTAAAGCCCTCTTCATTCTTGTATCCGCTAAGCTTAATATTTCCGCCGGCAAAAATATCGATAGCAAGAGCGTTGAAGAGAGGAATTTTAAATCCGAGAATGACACCTCCTGCATAAATATTCAATCGCTGGGTAATTTCTATATCCTGCCATTCCCAATCATCTGTCTCTACCTCAACATATTCCTGATGAGTACCTTTAATAGCAATTCTCCTGTACATGAATTGTGGTGCTGCATATAACCCGAGCGGCGCTGCTTTCCTTCCGGGATGATTTGCCATCAGGTAATTCCTGAGCTGGACATTCAATCCGCCTCCGGACATAACTTCACCTTCATAGGTGAAGTATTCATTAGTTGAAGCATCAAGGCATGCAAACTTCTGGTTAGAGAAATAATAATTTGATATACCCTGATTGGTTGAATAGGTTGCCAATCCGCCGATACTGAAAGAAAGTGAAGGAGAAATGGTCCTTTCATATGACAGATAAAAAGTTCCTTCCAGCAGGCGGACAGGATCGAGCATTATTGCAGAATTATAATCAGCAATAAATACAGGTTTTTCTGCAACAACAGGTTGTTGCCGGACTTCGACAGGAATACCCTCTGTATGTGGTACCTTCATCAGTGAATCCATCTCATTGATCTTATTTGTCATTGCCTGCGGATCAAAATCCATGGAATTTACTTTGCTGTCGATCTCATTAAGCCTGATGTCAAGTTCTTTTGGCTTTGATTCCCAAAGCTTGATCTTTGTATCAAGCAGGTCGAGTTTTGAATCGAGAAGCTGCAGCTTAAGATCAAGCATCTGTGATTTTTGTGCGGTTGTATCCTGTGAGTAACTATACGGACAGGACCCCAGTAACAGTATTAATCCAATGATTAACAGCTGTTTGCATACAATTGATTTCATTTTGTTTAAGGTTTAAAGGGTTTATTTTGGATAGTATATTTAAAGTATGTTTAAAATCCAGGTCAGGTAAATAGATGTATACAAAATCCCTGCCAGAAGCTGATTCTGGTAGCAGAAATAAGCAAAACATGCAGAGGCCGGAGGCCTCAAATTCCAATATCCCCGGTTACATCCGGGGCAGGTTTAGTAAAATATTATGCAACCCCGGAAGGTGGTTGAATATAATTTTCTTCCAGTTTTATTCAACGCCTCCGGTGTTGTCGACTGAATTTATGGGCTTACCATGGATGTTACCATGGATATTAGAATTGGACGTCTCCGACGTCTTATAAATATTGACAATACGAAAACCCCCTTCTCTCTCCGGGAGAAGAGCTTGTCCCGAACTTGTTCGGGAGGGTCGGGGGGATGAGGTATTATTTCCATGAAAAGCAGTAACTTTAATAAATAAATACCGGTGAACTATGTTTTCAAGGAATAAAATAATCTTGCTGTATTTCTGTATAGTAATTGCAGGAAAAGCAAATCCACAATCGATTGAAACAGTTATCCAGTCAGGACATTATGCTGCTGTTACTACTGTATGCACCAGTTACGACGGGCAGTTCATTGCTACCGGGAGCGCTGATAAGACAATTATTTTATGGCGCACCTCTAACGGGAAACAGATCCGTTCGTTCAGGGGAAGCCCTTCAGGTATCTCTTATGCCGAGTTTAACCGGCAGGGAAACAGGGTTCTTTCCCTCAGCGAAGATGGGACAATTATAATCTGGGACATAGACTCAGGGAAGGAGGTGAACAGATTAAAGCTCCCTGATGACAGGTTCACCTGTGCCTCTTTTCATCCTGAGGGAACAGAGATCGTTACAGGTAGCCGGAAGTTAGGGGTTGCGATATGGGACATAAATACTGTTGAAAAGATTCGTGAATTTACAGCCATGCCAAGAGATCTTTTATCAGCAAAGGGATTTACATATAATGAAGCTCGGTCTGTTGTTTACAGTAGTGACGGTAAGTTCATTATTGCCGGTGTGGGCGATAACACTGCAATACTGTGGGATGCAAAAACCGGAGATGAGATAAGAAAATTCAAGAAAACAAGGACATCCTGTACTTCCTGTATAGCTCAGGCAATGATAACTTCCGACAATAAATACATATTTACAGCCCGGACAGATTCCATAAAGATGTTTGATCGTTCTTCCGGAGCGTTGGTCAGGGAATTCTATGGCCGTGGAGGTTCTCTCGAAGGTTTAACGATCAGTAATGATGAACGCTATGTTGCTGCTATTGAATATGGCGTAGCAAAGGTCTGGGAGATTAAGACGGGTAAAATGCTCACACAGGCAGGAGACTATTCACAGAATAAAACCCTGGCAGTTACAATAAGCACTGATGGAAAACATCTGATAACCGGCAGTGAGAAACGAACCGCAGAGATTTGGGATATAACTTCCGGGGATAAAATAATGTCACTGGAAGGGTATTTAAACCAGGTTGATGAGCGGATACTTACAGATTCATACATGCACTGGGCGGCACTTGTAAATGAAGCAAAACTGAGTCCTGACGGAAGATTTATTGCTGTTGGCAGAACGGGAAACAATGCAAAGCTCATAGATTTTAAAACAGGCAGGGTCTTTACAACATTAAAGGGGCATAAAAGCATGGTAATAAGTCTCTGCTTCAGCCCTGACGGTAAATATATTGCTACAGGTGGTCTTGATGGCAAGGCCATTGTCTGGGATGTGGAGACAGGAGAACCTGTGCAGACAATAAGTTTCAGGGATGAAAAACTTGCCATATTTTCAGTGGATATCAGTGCAGATGGTAAAATGCTTGCAACAGCCGACTGGGGTGGATATGTGTATATATGGGATATCGAAACCGGTAAAAGGATACAGGCTGTATCTCCGCATGAAAGGATGGGTGTTTACCAGGTGAAATTCTCACCCAACGGAGTTTATTTTATTTCAGCCGGACTCGACAAAAAACTTAAACTCACAGAAATAGATACCGGACAGGAAATAAGGGTTTTTACAGGACATACCGATCTGGTAAATTCCATAAATCTTAATCCTGATGGAGACAGGATAATAACATCGGGCTGGGATGGAACAATAAGGGTGTGGGATTTTTATTCCGGCCTGCAGGTTTTAAGGATAAGGGCACATCAGGGCGGCGTTTATAATGCTAAATATGATCCTTCAGGAAAATATATCGTATCAGGAGGCGATGATTTCCTTGTTAAGCAATGGGATGCAACGACGGGAGCGATTATCTGTGAGCTGGCTGGTCACCAGGGCGGCGTGGGAGATGTAAATATCACAAAAGACCTTCAATACATCATTTCAGGAAGCCGCGACGGATCTGTAAGGATCTGGGACCTGCCGGATAAAAAAGAAATAGTATCAATGATATTTCTTAACGAAAACGACTGGTTCATTAAAAATCCACAGGGGTACTTCGATGCCTCTGAAGGGGCATTCAATTCAATATCTTTTGTAAAAGGGACAGAAGTATATTCTATCGGACAGTTTTTCAATGAGTTCTTCCGGCCCGGATTATATACTGAAGCTTTTGATAAAAACACCACGGCATTCAGACAGGACATCATGCAGACCATTGAGAAATCTCCGCCACCGGAAGTGGAGATAATGATTCCTGAGAATGGTTCGGTTATGGAAAGTCCCATTGTATCATTAATGGTGAAGGTAACAAACCAGGGAGGCGGAGTAAAAGAATTCAAGGTGATGCATAATGGTAAGAGGCAGGAAATAGATGCTTCAGATCTTAGAAGGATGACAAAAGAGGGTCAATATGCCATGAAGACCTTCAGTGTTAACCTTGTTCCGGGGGAAAATGAAATTTCCGTTTCTGCTTTCAGCAATGATAATATAGAATCTCAACAAAAAAGCATAAACCTCATTTATAAAGGATTACAGAAAAGTTCTGATTGTTATTTACTTAGCATCGGGATTAACAAATACCAGAATGAGAACCTTACCCTCACTTATGCACGTCCTGATGCCCAGGCTTTTGCAGAATTCATAAATAAAAATGCAGGAAAGCTTTTCAACAAGATCCACTCTTTTACACTGTTTGATGGCAATGCAACCAAAGAAAAAATCTTCTCGGCAATTGATGAAATAAGCAGTACTATGAAGAAAGAGGATGTATTTATATTCTTTTATGCGGGACATGGAAGCACTGATAACGGGATATTTTATTTTATCACCTCTGAGATAACAGGTCTCTACCAGGCTGATAAACTCAGTGATGCACTTCGGGTGGATGAGTTACAGGAGAGATTCAAACAACTTCCGGCATTAAAACAGGTTGTTTTTGTAGATGCATGCCACTCAGGAAGCTCTGTTCAGACACTGGCCATGCGAGGTGCTTCTGAGGAAAAAGCTCTCGCCCAGCTCTCGCGGAGTTCCGGGGTTCATGTGATGGCTTCATCGGAAAGTGAACAGCAATCGGCTGAAATAAAAAGCCTGGGACATGGAGTATTCACATATGTTCTGCTTGAGGCTCTTAACGGTAAGGCTGATGGTGCACCTGCCGATTCAAAGATCACGGTTTATGAGCTAAAATCATATATCGACGACCAGGTGCCTGAAGTATCATTTAATCTTATCAGGCACAAACAGTTTCCGAGCACCTTCTCAATGGGACATGATTTCCCGCTGGTGATGGAATAGAATCACATAACAGTTATTATAACACGCTTATACCTTGTCAGGTTTGGCAAACCGTCATCAGTTACCTGAAGGATCAGGTGAATTGTCTGGCCTGGCTCTGCACCATCCGGAATATTTACTGAAGTTGTTTTACCGGTTGGATTTTCAATATTTACTGAATCGTCAAATGTGCCTGCTTCACGATATTGCCACCATGAAAAGCTAAGCAGGTCTCCATCATGATCTATAGCTGTTCCCTTGAGCTTGATTATATCCCCGGGCAAAACAATCATATCAGCCGGGCATTTTAAACTTATGACAGGTGCATGGTTTACTTCGCTATATTCTTTAACACACCAGTCGGCTCTGACTGCAAAGTCATTCTGCAGGGTTTTTATCCATCTGACCTGCGGATATGATGGGTCTTGTTTACCGGTATAAGGATTCAGGTCTGCCACATTCCTGCCATCTTCCCATCTGCCGGGGTCTGTATCAGATTGCACAAACCGGCCTCCCAGTCCCCCGTACGATGGGTTTTCAGTGCTTCTTAATCCGAAATCCAAAAGGTATAGATAAGCTGGAGAATCGCCTTCGGAAATAAAATCATATTGCATACGACCCTGTTTATCGGCTTCCTGGAGATCGCCATGAGTATGTTCCGGGTCACCTGCAACCTGTCGTCCGTCACCCCATGTATAATAAGCTTCGAGCAAGGGGCCGTGATTGAAAAGGATGTTCTCCGAAAACCATTTGCCATCCATATAAACTCTTAATTCCTCCGGAACGACCCTGTACCACCAGTATGCGAGACTCCCGAATTGAGAGGAATTATATATCACTTTAATATCGGGCCAGTTTGGGGCAACATAGTTTTTATAGGTTGCATCCTGGTCAAGAATCGTATATATAACAGATTTTGCAGATATCTTTTTATGTATCTCATCCCATTTTGCCGATCCTTTATATTGGTCTTCAATCGATTTAAGGGCACGGGCAATTGTATTTGTACCTCCCCAGGCCTGCAGGTATACCGGTCCGGGCTCATCATCCATTAAAACTGATTTAATAAAATCGGATCCCTCTGTATCTTCCGACATCTCTCCTTCAAAGTCTATGTTACCGATCCTGATAGTACTTTTAAGATAATCAGGAGTCGGATACTCCTTATCATGTTTTATAAGATTCGGATAGACAATGGCATATTTATCAATAAGCTCCTCCATCCAGTCGGTTCCCGGCCAGCGCAGATCAGTTTTCTCCCCATACATCCTGGCTGTCATAGGCATTTCCGAAGTGAACAATGTACCTTTGCCATCTCCGGCATAATGCCACATGGAGCTTGAATAAACAAGGCCTGCGATTTCGAATTCATTGGCATACAGCAACATACGGATAAAGGAATCCATGTCGTCCACCTCACCATCAGTAGTCACAATAGTCCTTGGCTTGTCTTTAATTATATCAGGCTCTGCTGAACAACCAATAACAATAATAGCAAAAAGAAGAAAGAATAACTTTTTCATCTGACAGATTTAAATAAGATTACTTTTGATAAAATTAAGAAAAAGTCAGAGTCGCAGCAGTGCTGTTTGCAGGTCTTCTGCAAAATATATCATGTTTCCCCTGTTCGATTCGCGGATAAAATCTCTCAGGCTAAGGCTTTCATATAAGGAGAAATCTCCGATAATTGCCAGCTTGAAATTATAATTAGAGAATTTCTGCAATATTTCACCGGCCAGCCCTGTACGCAGGTCAAAGAAATCTTTATTGAGATTACTTTCATAAACAATCATCCTGTTGCATCCCTGGTAGCTCACATCGGCCATCAGGTCAAGTGCATCCTGAACCTCGTTGATGATGAAGTTTTTATCAGTCAGCTCAGCGATAGTCTGATCATTTATTTTATGGAATGTGAACATTCTGTTTATTGATTAAGTCTCAAATCCGGACAAAGATATTATTTAAAGCAGGTTCTGAAAAAAATGACCACGGAGAACACGGATTTTACACGGATCTTTCTCCGTGATCAATCCGTGCTCTCTGTGTAATCCGTGGTAAAATATCAAAATTCTGCCCGAAGGCCTACTATTCACTGTTAAAATTTATCTACGTATTAAAATACGGTTTTTAATACGTTGATTCTCCGTAAAGCATTTATTATCAAGAAAATACAAGGGTTCAATATTTCAGGATTGTAGCAAACATGGAATTTATAAATCCGAAATCCCAAATCCGAATTCCGCAATTTCTCACAACATCCCCTGCTCCTCAAGCCATTTCCTTACCCTATCATGCTCTGCCTGGTATTTGCCTTCTATATCCCTGACAATCTGCTGAAATTCTGGTTCATTCCGGATGCTGTTGAATGAAGGGTCATTCTTTATATACATAACCCAATCTAAAGAGCCACTCTTTTCCTTACAAATCTTCAGGTGTTCAATGGCTTTTTCTTTATCTCCTTTGACTCCATATATACATGCAATATTATAATGAGCATTTGTGTGTATATATGATGAGTTGGATAAAATTGGAGACATATTAGTAGCTTTTCCCATTGTTTCAATTGTCTCAAGATTATATTCAATTGACTTATCAATATAATAATCCGCTTCTTTCTTATATCCGTTTATAAAGTATATATATGCAATTCGGTGCATCGGAATCGCATTAATCATTCCTTCAGATTTAAGCCTGTTTAAATATTTCAGCGATTTTTCAAACTGATCGGTGAACAAATAGTTTAAAGCAAATAATCTATATAATACATAATTATTAGAATCTATAGCATGTATTTTTCCCAGAAGCTCAAGAGATTTATTGTAATTACCTGTTATGAATTGTTCACGGTAAGAAGAGGAAAAATACTTTACTGAATCACCATCCAGGTTAAAAGCTTCATTATAATAATAATTTGCCTTTTCCGGAAAGCCTGCAGAAACAAAACTGTCGCCAATCCATCTTAATAATTCAGGTAATTCCGCACCATGGTTTAGTGAAATAGCTTTTAGACGATTTTCAATTTCTCTAACAAGGTTTCCGCTCCACCAATAATACTTTCCTTTTTCATGGTAAGCCTCCCATAGATTTGGATTGATCTTTATGGCTTCGTCAAGCTCTTCTATTGGCTTGTTGGGATTACTACCTGTCTCAGCATAATATCCTGCTCTTATAACATATGCTTCTGCTAACTTATCATCATAGGAAAGAGCAATATTGGCGAAAGTCAGCATAGAATCCAAAAAATGTTTTGAATAATTTTCTTCAAAAAAAGCTTTTTTCCAATATACATATCCTAAACCTACATAACCCCGAGCGAAAGTGGAATCAATCTCTAATGCTTGTTTAAATAGAATTTCTGCTCTTTTAATTGACGGCCGGTCAAGCGACCCTGTTCCATACTTCCAAAGCTCCCCTAACCCTCTCAGGTAATAATTGTAAGCTGTAATACTGTTTGTAGGGACTTTTTCAATGATCTGATTTTCTTCAGGGGTTATAGTTACTCTCAGTTCTGCAGCTATTGCTTGTGCAATCTGCCTTTGTATCACAAAAAAATCTTTTACCTCCTTTATTTCCTTTTCATACGATTCAGCCCAGATGTGTTTGTCTTTAGAAGCCTCAAGTAATTGCACCCTGAGGCGGAATGAGTTACCATATTTTTGTCCGCTCCCTTCAACAATATAATTAACACCAAGTTTTTTTGCTATTTCGGGAATAGTAGGTCTGGAAGTACCTCTGTATTGCTCGGTAGATGTACGGGAAAGAATCCGGAAATCTTTAATCTTTTGCAGATTATTAAGCACCTCTTCCATGATACCATTGATGAAAAAAGCATTTTCTTCATCAGGACTGTCATTAACAAAGGGTAAGACCGCGATGGATTTTTCAAGTTCCTCAGAAGGCTTAAATAACTTGGGAATAAATAAAATACCAAGGACAATTAATGCCAGGGCAATTATTGATCCTGCAATGATTCGTGTTTTATTTCCTTTCCTTATTTCCTGGGGTGGTTCAGTAGCTTTTTCGGATAATTCTTCAGGCTTTTGCTCATGTTGCTTTATTGCAGCAATAATCTCTTTTATTGCATGAGCTACTTTGACTATCTGAATTTTGTATTTTGTGTTATTTAAATTCTTCTTTTCATTGTCTTCAGGAGCAAGTGGTTTATCAATACCTGCTTCTTTATAAATAAACTCAATCCCTCTTAGTACACTGCCAAGGACAGATTCGCATTGTTTAATATCTTCATTATCCAGGTCGTGTATTTGTACAGGCAATACCCTGCTTGCAACATTACCATTTGGCAATTTTACCTTCAATCCATATTGATCCTGTGAAGCCAGTTTAACAAATGCCTTGAACTCTTGTTCCCATGCAAAGGATTTTGGGTCGCAATAGGTACGAGAGATTATAGGAATGAAAACCAGGCATTTCAGCTTGTCCTTAAGAGATGCATCCACATCGTGAGTCTCAAGTAACCCATCATGTGGATTGATATCGAAATATACACTGATTTCTTCCTTAAAGGTAGATTCCAGCTCGGTTTTCAATGCCTCAACAAACTCACTAACCCATCTGTCGCCTTTGTTATCCTTCTGGCGATAGCTGATGAAGATGTCGTATTCAAACCCCGGTATTAGAGAAGCCATATTTAAATTCCCTTAATGATAAAATTAGAATAATATAAGAATATGCTCCAAATAAAATATTGGGCTAAAGCCCTGAAATTAAGTGTAACCCTTATATCCGTTGGCTGAAGCCAACGGTAAATGAAACT
>Ga0315553_10003854_pt1 | contig 11511 bp, 13 predicted proteins | sample SalMarSW160140MG_FD_203099 | JGI IMG/M metagenome (GOLD analysis project Ga0315553, IMG submission 203099) | Salt marsh sediment microbial communities from the Plum Island Ecosystem LTER, Massachusetts, United States - Salt Marsh Sediment SW1601-40 ... | reverse complement strand
ACGGAAGGCGGGAAACGTTGCGGACGTTCCCCGCAATGATGTCCTATGGCCAGTACGATGTTAAAAGATTCAGGATGCTCGTTTAACGGTCATAAACCCGTAGTCCAACAACGTGCTGCGGGCGACGGCGAGTAACCGCACCTGATCTGCAACGACATGCGACATATCCACCACCATTGGAGATAATTCAATGCGAACCACGATTGTCAGTGCCGATCGGCATCGTCTCGAAGAGTATGCTGACGTGTTTCGAGGGTACAAAGCGGTCCAGTTGCTCGACGACACCGGCACCATGCGGGGAGAACTGGTTTGGCGACTGGCGACCGGTGACGCGGTTGAGATCACCGAAATGGGCATCTTCGACCAGGCCGATCGGAGGCAAGGTTGGGCATCCATGCTACTCGAGGCAGGCATCGAGAGCATGCGCGAGTTTTTCACCGAGACTGGCCGTCGGTTAAGGCGCATCTATCTTTTTTGCGATTCGATTAACGAAGCGGGACGTGCGTTTTACGAAGCACGTGGGTTTGCCCTCGCGACGATTCTCAAGGACTTCTATCATTACTGCGATGCTGCGCTTTACGTTCGGAATATGGAGGGCACTAATGCCGCGTAACATGCTGATTAGCGCGACCGTCGGAGTCTCTGGCGCATTCGACCGTTTTCGCCGGGCCGGATGGCATACTGCATGTGTGGCGGTCCGGCTGTCCGGGCCGACGGGTTATCAGCAGAATTATGCTTCGGAAATGATATAATGACGGATGTGACAATACGACCAGCGCGGCCTGATGATTGGGAATCGATCATCCGGCTGCTGCGGATTCTGTACAAGGGCGATGTGGGCGGTGGTCTTATCGCCCTCGTGCAGGAGTATCTCAACTCGCCCAGCCATCTTGTTCTACTCGCCATGCGAGAACGCCTCATCGGCGTGCTGATCGGAAGCTACCGGCTGGACATTGACTACGAATGCAGGGCAGGGCTCGTCGACGCCATCGTGGTTGAGGAATCGGTCCGGAACCAGGGAATCGGACGAAACCTCATTGGTGAGTTCACGCGGTGGGCACGGGGCCGAGGCTGCGCCATGCTCCAGGTCGTCAATCCCAATGAAGGTTTTTTTGAAGCCTTGGGGTTCAAAGAACGGCCTCTGCGTTTTCAGCAGATGGGCATTGAGGAGTCTGAGACATAACCAAGGATCGTGCCACATACACCTGTGACAACCGCGAAGAGAATGCAATGCCCGGTCCCTTCATCATTCCGGCAGGCGAGCCCAGCCGAGTTCCGGCATCGGGGCGGGATGGCCTACCCGTATCTTGGGGACCGGGAGTTCTGCGAATGGTTGCGTGACGTGCACTTTGGGGAGAACGGCCAAAAGCCGGATGCAGCGGACGCGCTGCCACGCGCCGCTGATGCGTGACGTTCGGCCACAAACAGGAGCTACCATTTGCCGTCCAATATTGAGATCAAAGCTAAGGTCAGAGAACTGGACACGCTAAGAGGACTTGCAGAAAGCATCGCCACTGAACCAAGTCGAACAGTGCATCAAACAGATGTCTGTTTTCAGTCTAGCAAAGGAAGACTGAAGCTGCGAATCTTCACGCGCAGTTCCGGTGAGCTCATATACTATGAGCGTCCCGACACGAGAGGATCCAAGCAGTCACGTTACCAGATCCACGAGACCTCTAAGCCGCTGGAGCTGCGTCAATTACTAGCGGTTGCTTTGGGCGAGACCATTACGGTGAAAAAGAAGAGGGAGGTCTATATGGTAGGGCAGATCAGGATCCACCTAGATGAGGTCGAAGAATTGGGAAGTTTTGTGGAGTTGGAGGTAGTTCTCAGCCCCAACCAAGACCCAGAGGAAGGGCGAGGCATTGCATCCGATCTTATGGATAAGTTAGGGATCAACGAATCTGACTTGGTGCCTTGCGCCTACGCAGACCTTCTGTCAGCCAAGGTCGAACAAGACGCTGGAGGCCACGGCTTACAGCCGGGTGGGGCCGCGGCATGTGACCCAGACGTGAAGCGACGATGACTGTGGATGTTCGATCAAAAAGAGCACGGATCAAGGCGGCGATTACACTTGCGGTGATCACGCCGATCCTTACCGAACTCTTCTCGACCAACATGGGACCCGCGGAGATCCTGCACCCCATAGGGTTCCTGCTTCAGTTCCTCGCCTATGGTGTGCCCGTGTTGCTGATCCGCGAACTCGCCGTCCGCACACGTGTCGGGCTGCCCGGGTTGTTTCTGATGGGACTCGCTTACTCGATCTTCAACGAAGGCATTATCGCCAAGACATTATTCTTCGGTCCCCCCCAAGGCGGGATGACCGGCTACGACCAGTTCTTTCTGGGTGGGATCCATGTCGTGTGGACGGTCTTTATCACCACGTGGCACGCACTCCATGCGGTCGTCTTCCCCATTGCCCTGGTCTCAGCCCTCTTTCCGGAGGTCCGCGAAGAATCCTGGCTGAGCTTTCCTGTCCGTCTGGTGTTCCTTGTGGTGTGGGTGCCGGCCGGTGTGCTGGGCTTCCTGAAGTTCAATGCTCAATATGCAGACTGGGGATACTTCACGGCGTTTGTGGCCACGATTGTGGGTCTGCTGCTACTGGGCGCCAAGCTGCCGAGCAGGGCGCCGTTCTTCGCCGACGGTCGACAACGGAGCGTCTGGCAGGTGTGCCTGGGGATGGCGTTCTACCCCGTACTTGTCGTGACGCCGTTCGTGGCCGTAGAAGTTGGAGCGCCGTTCGCTATCCTGGTCGTTTGGCCCTGGGGGCTTGCGTCTCTGTTCTACCTATGGCTGCGACGGAAGCGATGGGATACCTACCGCCCTCTGGCCTTCATTGCTCTTGGCAATTACGGTTCGGGCTCGTTTTTGAACATGGTCTTCCAGTTGGGTGCTGATCCGAGACGCGTGGACAAGATCGTCACCTTGGCTGTCCTGACTGCCTTGTTTGCGATGATCGCCTTGTGGGCCGTGCTGCGTAAGAAGGGGCAGCGCGTCGCGCCCGCGGCCGGAAGCGACGGGTGACAGCCTATTCCACCGCTATCACCAGTTGGGCAATGCCATGCGATACATCGCAGAGTACAACCCGGATTGGCCCGCACGATGTGAACGTATCGTTGCGATGCTTCGTCCATATCTCCCCGCAGAATGTAAGTTCCATCATGTCGGCTCCACGTCGGTTCCCGGCATGCCGTCCAAAGATATCATCGACATTGACATCGAATGTCCCACTGGAGCCATGGCTGCCGTGATCCAAGCGCTTGCTGTTGCCGGCTATACGCATGAAGGCGACAAGGGCATTCCGAGCCGAGAAGCCTTTGCGCCCTTGCCGGGCTCAGCGGCCGCGGAGATGTCTGCCCATCATCTCTATGCTTGTGAATCGGATTCGCCTGAACTGCGCAAGCACCTAGCCTTCCGCGAATACCTTAAAGCTAACAACGAACGGGCTCAGTGGTTGGCACAGCAAAAGGAGGAGGCAGAGAATGCAGCGACGACGCGTGAGGAATACATCATGAACAAGTCTGGTGCATACAAGGGCATCACTCGTGAAGCGTTGGCATGGGCCGGGGAATCAATGCAGGGAGCGCCTGACGGCGCCGCCGACGCTCAGCGTTGGACCCACAAGACATGACAGATGTGATTGAGCGTGCGGCGGACAGGACACGAGTGGCCGAGAGCATCGTCGCGGATCTCGATCTTGTCCGCAGATGGCAGACGTTTGGCCGGCCGGTTTTGGTGGGCGCTTTGGCCTACGACCTTTTGGTTGATCCTGATATTGATATGGAGATATACTGCTCCGATCTGAAGATCGAACACGGATTCGGGGTGCTCAGCCAGTGCGCCCTCAATCAGAGAGTAACCAAGGCGCGATTCTCGAACGAACTGGCAGGACGAGACAAGGCCATTTACTGGCAACTTCGCTACAGGCAGGACGACGGAACGGAATGGAAGATTGATATGTGGTCGGCCCCAACGGATTACGATCTTCCGCGAGGTGAACATCTCGTTGAGCCCATGCGAGCAGCCCTTACACGCGAGACTCGAAGGATCATACTCGAGTTGAAGGAACTGAGGGTCCAAGACTCGAGTTTGCGGTGTCCTTCGGTCGATCTCTATCGGGCCGTTCTCGACGACAACGTGTGCACACCCGAACAACTACGCACCTGGCTGGAATCACACGAGATCGGCAAGCTGTCAGATTGGAAGCCGAAAGGAAATGCCCAGCCGCCGGCTGCAGGCGACAATTGATAGCACGCACCAGCCGCAACGTCGGAGACTTGAGATGCACGTTTCGAGAGCACACAAGGTCGTCTACATCGGAATACCGCGGACGGGGTCCAAGTCGATGTTCCAGTGGCTGAAGGACAACTACGGGAGCGAAAACGTAGGCGGGCACCATGAGTGGCAAGTCCCCGAGGAGTTCAAGGACTACCTGGTGGTCACGATCGTGCGAAATCCATACGAGAGAACGGTGAGCGGGTGGTTCTTTGAACCGGTCATTAAGACGAGCAATGAACCGCCCAGGCCGAAGAGCCTTGCCGAAAAGATGCATCGGGCCATCGCCCAGCGGCGAGAAGAACCAACCGGACACCACATGAGCCAGAAGAGCTTTGTGGAAAGAGGCGGTGTAGACCTCGTCCTGTACTTCGAGAGGTTGCCGCAGTGTCTTGGGGAGCTGCCCTTCGTTGACAAGGATAACATCCCGCCCTTCCCCCACAACAACGCGGGTGGGTTCCGCCCTGCTGAGGGCAATTTCTTCGACTTTTTCACAATGGAGGACGAGAGGCTCGTCTGGCAGTACGATCACGAGGACTTTGAGATGTTTGGATATCAGCGCTTTGAATGTGGACTTGCCGATGTCTCCGACAATTGCCTGCGCTTGACCTCCAAAGCCGGTGGCTCCGGAGGCAGGTGATGCATACGTCAGTGGGAGAGGTGATGAAACCCGCACTGCTTGTGATCGACCTGCAACGCTGGTTCCTGGAAGTGGGACCTGCCGAGAAGCTTGGGTCAAGTCTAAAGTTTCCTGTCAAACGGTCATGACGCTGGCTCCTGGGACATGAGCTATGCGGCCCAGAGTTCGTCTTTCGTCCTGCCGAATACCTCCTTCCACAGTGGATCGATGGCTCGGTTGAGTAACGGGTTCATCTGCACGCCGTGCCATCTACGGGACGCGGCCAGCATCGTGGCGTAGACCAGTTTCATTCCCGCTCGTTCGGCGAAGAAGTGCGGGATAACTTTCACCCGGCGACGGTTCTCGCCAAACAGCCTTTCCAACAGGTTCGTTGTCCGCACCCGCTTGTGATGCTCGGCAGGCAGCTTCAGGCATTGCAGACAGGCCTCCAGGTCCTCGGCCATGCACTTCATCGCCGACGGGAACCGGTCCTGGAACCGCTCGATCACCTGCCGCCCGATCCGCCGTCCTTCCTCGTAGCCTTTGGCATGGAAGGCCTTGCAGATCTCCTGGCGGAGCATGCCCATGGCCTGCTTGGGAACCTTGCCCAGGATGTTCTGCATCTTGTGCTTCTGACAACGCTGACGAAGACCTAACGGAAGCACCTCCTCCACCGCCCGCATCACGCCAGGATTGCCGTCGGTCACCGTCAGCAGCGGGGTCTTCAGGCCACGTCCGGTCATCTCCTGCAGAAACGTCTTCCAGTTCTCGTAGCTCTCGCGATGGCCAGGTCCCACGTGCAAAAACACCTTGCTGCCGTCCTCACGGATGCCGTAGGCCGTTAAAATCGGCTCCTTACGCTCTGCCTCCACCCGATACTTCACGTAGGTGCCGTCCAGGAACAGGTACAGAACATTCTCACCAGATAGGTCACGCTCCTGGAACGCCGCCAGGTCTTGCCCCAGACGCTCGGTGATCCGCGAAACCGTCGAACGAGACACCCCTCGACCCGCCAGGACGTCGCCGAACGTCGTCTCGATGTCCCGCGTGCTCATGCCCGTCACGTACATCCGGCTGATCAACTCATCCAGCGTCTCGGTGCGTGTGGCGTACGCCTCCAGGATCTTCGAGCTGAACCTCGGTGCCTCATCCGCCAGATCCCGTACCTGGGGCACCGCAACCTCGATCGGGCCTTCGCCAGTCAGTACCGTATGCCTTTCGTAGCCGTTGCGACGGCCCCGTTCGGCTGTGACCGCCGGAGCATTGCGGTAGTAGTCGCGGCCCAGCAACGCCGACATCTCCAGCTCCACCGCGTGTTGAAGCATCAGCTGCGCTCCTGCACGCACCACCTCGGACAGGCTTACATCACCCAGGACAATCCGCTGCTCGAACTGCTTGAACAAACGGTGACTCGGTAGTACCTTCGTCGCCATGGCGTGTGGCTCCTTTCTGCCCAGCGTGGGCTTTCAAGTACACCTTCGGAACCATACGCCATTCTTTATTTGACAGGAACTCTAAGACTTCACCAGTTGAGCAGATGCATCCCCAAGAAGCCAAGCCGCCCGACGCACACCCATACCCCCAGTAACGGCAAGCTACGGGGCCGTCGGCATCGCTCGTTTGACTGACTTTGCAGGCGGGCCTATCATCGACAAACGACGTAATCGCACGTTCAAACCGCGCCACGCCACTTTCGGGAACAACCCAAACCATGAACCGACCCGACACACTTGGCCAACTTCGCGACAGCGGCTACCAACCCCGATCGGTCAAAGACGAGCTGCGCGAGAATCTCATCGACAAGCTGCGAAAAGGCGAGCCGCTCTTTGAGGGCATCATAGGATACGACGACACCGTCATTACCCAGCTTGTCAACGCCATCCTCAGCAAGCACGACGTGCTGCTGCTCGGCCTGCGAGGCCAGGCCAAGAGCCGCCTGCTCAGAATGCTGCCGAATCTGCTCGACGAGTACACGCCCACGGTCGCGGGCTTCGAGCTATACGACGACCCGTTGCAGCCGCAGTTCAAGCAGGCACGGCAGATCGTGGCCGAACGCGGCAACGACACGGAAATTCGATGGGTTCATCGCGACGAGCGCTACCACGAGAAGCTGGCCACGCCCGACGTCACCATCGCCGACCTCATCGGCGAGATAGACCTGGTCAAGCACGCGGAGGGCCGCTACCTGGCCGACGAATCGGTGATACACTTCGGGCTCATTCCCCGCACCAACCGAGGCATCTTCGCCATCAACGAGCTGCCCGACCTGCCGCCTCGCATTCAGGTGGGCCTGTTCAACGTGCTGGAAGAGCGCGACGTGCAGATCCGCGGCTTCCCCATCCGCCTGCCGCTCGACGTGATGCTCATCTTCAGCGCCAACCCGGAGGACTACACCAGCCGTGGCCGCATCGTTACCCCCCTGAAGGACCGCATCGGCGCGGTCATCTGCACCCACTACCCGCGAACGGTCGAGGACGCCAGCAAGATTACCGAACAGAACGCCTGGCTCGACCGGGGCAACGGGCAGTACCGCATCGAGATTCCCTCGTACATGCGAGAGATCATCGAGGAAACGGTGCGGCTGGCGCGATCCAGCCCGCACATCAACCAAAGTTCGGGCGTGTCGGTGCGTACCAGCATCGCCTGCGCCGAGACCATGGTCTCGAACGCGGAGCGGCGCGGCGTGCTGTTCGACGAGCCGCTGGTGGTGCCGCGTATCAGCGACCTGTCGAACCTGGCCGCCAGTTGTCGCGGCAAGATCGAGCTGATGCTCGCCGACGACCCCGACACCGAGGACAAGCTGATCGCCTCTCTGCTGGGCGAGGCCGTCAAGAACGTCTTCGAAAACTACTTCGATCTGGATCGGCTCGGCGGCATCGTTCAGGCCGTCAGCGAAAGTAAGGCCATCGAGGTGGGCGACGACGTGCCGAGCGCCGATCTGGTGCGCAGTCTGTCGGCCGTGCGCGGGCTCAAGAAAGCGGCGGCGGGTCTCTGCAAGGCTGCCAAGCTCGACCCCGACCAGCCGAGCCATCTCGCGTCGGCCGCCGAATTCATCCTTGAAGCGCTGCACGTGAACAACCAGTTGAGCAAGTACGCTTACCGCCGGCACACCTTCTACAAACGATAGACGCTTCATGCCGGTCGCCGTCGGCGCAGAAGGATCGAGCACAAGCCATGAGATTTCGATACACCGAATGGGACGGCTCGGAATTTCTCACCCAGGACAAGCTGAAGCTGTTCGATCAGATCATGGACTTCGTGCTGTCCTACGGCGACGAGGCCCTGCAAGCCCTCGATCAGCTCGAGATCGACGAGGACCAGCAGAAATTGCTCGAGCAGCTCATCGACGAGGGCCTGCTCGAGAAGATCGCCGGCCGGTGGCGACTGACGCCCAAAGCCATCCACGCCATGCAGCGCAAGGCCCTTATGGAAGTCTTCCGCAACCTCAAGCCCGGCTATCGCGGCGGCCACGAGACGCCAAGGTCGGGTCAGGCCGGCGAGCGCATCGAAGACACCAAGCCCTATCAGTTCGGCGACCCGGTCAGCGACATCGATTCGGGCCAGACGCTTCGCAACGCGATGCACCGTACGGGCACGGGGCTGCCGATCCGCGTCGGCGAGAGCGACTTCGAGGTGTACAAGACGCAAAGTCTCACGTCGGTCAGCATGGTCATTCTGCTGGACATGTCCGGGTCGATGGCCAGGTATGGGCGATTCTTCCAGGCCAAAAAGTGCGCGATGGCCATGCACGCACTGCTCAGGCAGCGCTTCTGGATGGATACGGTCGACGTGGTAGGGTTTCACTCGACGGCCACCGTCATCCCCGAGCACAAGCTGCCGCTGCTGATGCCCAAGCGCGTGACGATCTTCGATCCTCAAGTCCGCATGCGGGTGCCGCTGTCCAAGGCCGAGCAGGCCCCGCAGCACTTCACCAACCTGCACATGGGGCTGATGACCGCTCGCCGCATCCTCGCCCGCCGCGGCGGCGAGAACCGCCAGATCTTCATCATCACCGACGGCGAGCCGACCGCCCATCTACAGGGCGATTACCTTTATTTGCTGTATCCGCCGGACGAGGCCAGCGCCGTCGCCACCCTCAAGGAAGCCATGCTGGCGACCAAGCAAGGCATCCGCATCGCCACCTTCGCCCTCATTGACGACTATTACTACATGGACTGGGTGGGGTTCGTGAACCAGTTGACCAAGCTGACCCGCGGAGTAGGTTTTTACTGCGCCAGCGGCGATTTGGGCAACTGCATCATGGAATCGTACCTGGCCGGCAAGAAGACCAAAACCTACCTCGCCTAAGACGCACACACCGAGATGTTTTCCTGCACGCCTGAGTTCTCAGGTCCAAAACGTAGGGCGTGCAACTTGCTTGCACGCGTCTCAAAGGTTGGGTGCCCCGCCCCGTGTCGGGGGAGGGACGGACTCCAACGAACCGGATGTGGTGGATCAACGCCCCAGGCCACATCCCAATTCAGGGCGGTTTCGACGGATGAGCTAGTCGGACATGACATCGCTGAGCAACTACCCCCGGGTCGGCCCCGACCAGTTAAGCGCGACTATGGGGGTTGCAGTTGCCAGGGCGATCGGTTACACTGTGTCCTGTATGGGGTCGTCGCGTCGGGGCGTTTCCTGTAGGGAGTACTTGCAGCTTGCGGGTCGATGTGGGCGACCGTCACCCGGAGCGGCAAGTCAGCGGCAAAAGGGGAAGGGTCATGTTCAGGACCAAGTGTGGCGGGCACTGGCTGTTGGGGTTGGTTGCGCCACTCGTGCTTCTGGGCAGCACGAGCGGCGCGTTGGGTGCAGGGGGATCAATCGTGGGGTGGGGATCTCAGGTGGTGGGCGCTGACCTCAGCAGCGGCTTCGTGGCTGTGGCAGGGCGCTACCATGGTCTGGGCCTCAAGGCCGACGGCTCCATCGTGGCGTGGGGCGATAACCACTATGGGCAATGTAACGTCCCCTCTCCGAACGACGAGTTTGTGTCCGTCGCGGCGGGCCGGGCGCACAGTCTGGGCCTGAAGGCCGACGGCTCCATCGTGGCTTGGGGATGGAACGACGACGGGCAGTGCGACGTCCCGTCTCCGACCGACGGGTTTGTGGCCGTGGCGGCGGGACGGGATCACAGTCTGGGCGTCAAGGACGACGGCTCGGTCATGGCGTGGGGAGCTAATGAGGTGGGACAGTGCGACGTGCCATCGCCCAACGAAGGCTTCGTAGCGGTGGCGGCAAGCTGGGATCACAGTCTGGGCCTCAAGGACGACGGGTCGGTCATGGGGTGGGGCAACAACTACGACGGCCAGTGCAATGTCCCGTCGCCGAACGAGGCGTTCGTGGCCGTGGCGGCGGGTTGGCGATTTAGCCTGGGCCTCAAGAACGACGGTTCGATTGTCGCCTGGGGGTCCAGCGAGGCCGGGCAATGCGACGTACCATCGCCGAATGAAGGCTTCGTAGCCGTGGCGGCGGGCTATGGTCACGGTCTCGGGCTTACGGACGATGGCTCCATCGTGGCCTGGGGGTGGAACTACGACGGGCAGTGCGACGTGCCGCCACCCAACGAGGGGTTTGTGGCTGTGGCGGCGGGCGAGTTTCACACGCTGGGCGTCAAGGCGGACGGGGCGATTGTCGCTTGGGGGGACAATGAGGCCGCCCAGTGCGATGTGCCCGCACCGAACGAAAGGTTTGCGGCGATGGCCGCAGGCCGCGGCCACACCTTGGGGCTAAAGGGCGATGGCTCCGTCGCGGCCTGGGGACGGAACGACTACGGGCAGTGCGACGTGCCGCCACCCAACGCGGGCTTCGTAGCCGTGGCAACCGGCGGCTATCACAGCCTGGCCCTCAACGACGATGGCTCGGTCGTCGCTTGGGGGGACAACGAATTCGGTCAGTGCGACGTGCCGGCACCGAACGAGAGGTTCGTCGCTGTGGCGGCGGGGCTTGCCCACAGTTTGGGCTTAAGGAATGACGGCTCGGTTGTCGCCTGGGGGAGCAACGAGGCTGGCGAGCGCGACGTACCGGCGCCAAACGAGGGGTTTGTAGCCGTGGCGGCACAGGAGTGTCGCAGTCTGGGCGTGCGCGCTGATCCGAACTCCACTGCGCTGCTCACACGCAGCAACCCACCGGCGGACGGCGTACTTTGTAGGACAGCAGGGAACGTCATCTATCTGAGCTTTGACGTGCCAATGGTGCTGCCGCACGGGCCGGCACTGAATATGGTGCCCATCCTTGGTGGACCGGACATAGCCCACGGGTTCGCTTACAGGCTGGCGTTGGGCACCGCCGGACTCGACACAGTCAAAGCCGTCCAGATCGGCACGGCTCCGGCCAACGGAACGTGGTACCGGATCAGTCCCGCCGCGGGATTTGAGGTGTCGCCGTTCGCGCTGGACCTCTGCACGCTGTGGGGCGACGCCAACGGCAGCGGTCGTGTGACTACCGCCGACTACAGTGAGGTCAAGGCGCACCTCGGTGAGTACACCGACGCCCGCTACGACCTTAACGGGAGTGGTCGTGTCACCACGGCGGACTACAGTGTGGTCAAAGCCCACTTGGCCGATCGCACGCCACCGAAACCTTGAACCGCGGATTCCGAAGTACATGATGTAGTGGGTCGA
>Ga0315553_10003853_pt1 | contig 11512 bp, 11 predicted proteins | sample SalMarSW160140MG_FD_203099 | JGI IMG/M metagenome (GOLD analysis project Ga0315553, IMG submission 203099) | Salt marsh sediment microbial communities from the Plum Island Ecosystem LTER, Massachusetts, United States - Salt Marsh Sediment SW1601-40 ... | reverse complement strand
TGGCCGCTCAGGAAGCCGATCACTTGCGACTCCTGCTGGCCGAGTACCAGGCACTGGAAGCTGGACAAGGATGGCTTCCCTACGAAACTGCGATGCAGCAAGACCTGGCTCTAGACCCGGCGAACCCGGACCTGCCTGGCGAGGAACCGCCCGGGACGGTGCCCGTCTTTACCCTGGACCGCAAGGTCTCATTGGAAGGAGATATCGCCGCGCTCGAATTCGGTCTAGAAACCGAAGAACTCTCTCGCGAACTCTACGCTAGAGCCGGCAAAGAGTCCGACAACACAGAGGCCAAGGAGGCCTATCAGTTCCTCGCGCGCCAAGAGGAAACACACTACCGTCTCCTACAGAATACGCTCGAGTATCTCACCGCGAACCAAACCTGGTGGGATGACGAGGAGTACCCCTTCTTCACTGGGTAGTCACTTGAGGCGCAGTTGTTTTTGCGCGGCAGCTAAACAAGGAGGATAACCATGGTTCAAGACGACCTCACCATCCGCATCGGCGGTGAGGCGGGAATGGGATTGGAGTCGAGTGGCGCGGGGTTCGCCAAGGCCCTGACGCGCGGGGGGCTCTATGTCTTTGGTCTTCCCGACTATTACTCCCGCATCCGGGGCGGCCACAACTTTTTCTCTATCCGTGTCGCCCGCCAGCCTCTCTATTCCCACGCAGAGCCCGTTCACGTCCTATTGGCTCTCGATACAGAGACGATACGACGCCACGTGGATCAGATCGTCCCCGGAGGCGCCGTCATCTACGATGAGAAGGACGGAATGCCCGAGGAGCTGCATCGGCCCGACGTCAATTTCTGCGAAGTGCCCCTCTCTGCTCTAGCCCAGGAGAAGGGAGGGCGCGAGGTGATGCGCAACACCTTGGCCTTGGGTGTCACAGCCGGCCTGATCGGCTTTGACCCGACGTATATGGAGCGTGTTGTTCGCGACAACTTTGCCAGCAAGGGACAGGCCGTCGTAGATGCCAACCTGCGTGTAATCGAAGCAGGCGTCCAGGCGGGCTGCCCCTTCCAGACCGACTTTTCGTTCAAAATGGAGGCAGTGCCGGATGCCCCACCTCGTATGATCCTGAACGGCACCGAGGCCTTTTCGCTGGGCGCACTCGCGGGCGGTTGTCGTTTTGTCTCCGCCTATCCGATGACACCGGGTTCACCGGTGCTGCACTGGTTTGCTGCGCGCGCTGCCGACTATGGCGTGGTCATCAAGCACGCGGAGGATGAAATCGGAGCCATCAATATGGCTATCGGTGCAGGGTACGTAGGAGCGCGGTCGCTCGTCCCCACGTCGGGCGGCGGTTTCGCCCTTATGGTGGAAGCGCTGGGGTTGGCGGGCATCACCGAGACGCCAGTCGTCATATACAACGCTCAACGCCCTGGACCTGCCACCGGCCTGCCTACACGGCAAGAGCAGGCCGATCTGCTGTTCACGTTGTATGCCTCCCAGGGAGAGTTTCCTCGCTTTGTGCTGGCCCCTGGCACTATTGAGGAGGCTTTCTTTGCTGGCTGGCACTCCCTCAACCTCGCCGACAGGTATCAGACCCCGACGCTTGTCCTCAGCGATCACTACTTGGCAGTTGCATCCCGGACGGTGGAGATAGACGCACTGGGTTTTGACGAGGTCACCATCGACCGCGGAGAGTTGTTGACTACAGAGGAGCTAGATGCACTGGATGAACCTTACCGGCGCTTCAAAATGACCCAATCGGGCATCTCGCCCCGCGCAGTGCCTGGGCACGCTAACGCCGTCTGGGTTTCGACGGCCAACGAGCACGACGAGTACGGCGCTATTAGCGAGGACGCAGCTAACCGCGCAGCCCAGGTAGACAAGCGAGCGCGAAAGATGGCGGGCGCGGACCAGGAATCGCCAAAACCAAGCTGGTATGGCCCGGAAGAGGCCAAAACAACCTTCGTATGCTGGGGCTCCACCTATGGGCCGCTGCGCGAGGCGGTAGACAGGCTGAACGCCGAGCAGCCCAATCGAGCGAATATGCTCCACTTCAGCGGTCTCCATCCACTACATGCCGAGGCAACAGAGGCTGCCCTGAAGCGCACCAACCGCTCGATTGTGGTGGAGGGGAACAGCACCGGCCAGTTCGAGACGCTGCTGCGCTCCTACACCGGCTTTGTGCCAGACGCCGCGATACGTCGATATGATGGGCGTTCCTTCTCCCCCAAGTACATTCTGGGTCAACTCCCACAGGAGGTGTGAGATGGTAACCCGTAAGGATTTTGAAGGAACAGAGCGACCGACTTGGTGTCCGGGTTGTGGCAACCATGCCATCCTCAACGCCATCAAGATGACCTTGGCTGAGCAAAACATCGCCCCTCACGAGATATTCATCGTCACCGGTATTGGCTGTGGGAGCAAGCTACCTCACTATATGAAGATCAACGGCTTTCACACCCTTCACGGGCGATCCCTGGCCGTGGCGACAGGCGCCCGACTGGCCAATCACGGTCTGCGCGTCATGACCGTCCATGGAGATGGAGACGGATATGGTGAAGGACTGAGCCACTTTCTCAACACTGTCCGCCGCAACCTGGACATTGTGGACATCGTCCAGGATAATCGGATTTACGGCCTGACGAAAGGCCAATACTCCCCCACCAGCGAGCGGGGCAAGCGCACACCCACTTCGCCCGAAGGATCCATTGATGGACCGGTCAATCCTTTGGCGATGGCTATCACCGCCGGCGCTACCTTCGTCTCCAGAGGCTATTCTGGTGAACTGAGACATCTGGTCTGGCTCATCGGCGAGGCCCTCAATCACAGCGGCTATGCGTTGGTGGACGTCCTTCAACCATGTGTCTCCTTCAACAGGTCCTACGCCTACGATTTCTACAACGAGCGGGTCTATAAACTGGAGGACGAGGAGGGATACGATGCAACCGAGCGCACCGTCGCCTGGGAGAAGGCGCACGAATGGGGAGACCGAATCCCGATCGGCATCCTCTACCGAGGAGATCCGATTCCCACCTATGAGGAGCAGGTCTCGGCCCTTGGCGCCGGTCCGTTGGTGAAACAACCGCTGACGACACTATCGGCTGCACAGGTAGAGGCACTGCGCACCGGAATAATGTAACCGACCTGCTTGCACAGACAGCAAGAGGCCGCCGCGTGTCGGCGGCCTCTTTGATTGTCACACACAATCCAACCCGAGCAGGTTCCAACCTGCTCAAGACCCACATCGGAGACTCGCACCGTTGTGCGGCTCGTCTATTCCTCGTTTTCCTTCAACTGCGCCGCCAGCGCCGCAATCTCCTGCTCCAACCGTCGCTGCCGCGCCCAGATGGAGAACACGAGCACAAACGTCAGCGCCCAGAACACAATGTAGGCCGCCACAAGATAGGACAGGTTTTCCATACTACACTTGACTCCCTAATCAACTCAAAGGTCTCGTATACGCGCTCTGAGATACAGCAGGACATCGGTGGCTTGCTCCAGACGTATCCGCTGCCGCAGCAGCGTCACATACAGCAGAGTAAATGCCCCTACAGAGAACAGTAGCGTCTGGACCATCCGTGACGTGAGCGCCATCCCCTCCCCGCTCGTGAGGACATCCGGATGAATGGTGCGCCACCAGCGAATGGCAAACCAGGAGAGCGGCACCGTGACGAAGGCAACGATACCATATACAGCCGCAAAGCGCGCCCTTCGCTCTGGGCCTTCGATTGCGGCCCGGAGCATAACGTACGATACGTAGATGAGCAACTGCACGGCGGAGATGGTCAGCCGTGGCTCCCAGGTCCAGTAGGTACCCCACGCTGGTCGGGCCCAAAGCGAACCGGTGATGATGGCCATAGTAATAAATGTCACCCCAATCTCTACCGACGACACGGCCACAATATCCCACCGTCGCTCTCTCCGCGCCAGATAACCAATTCCCGCCAAGAAGGTGACAAAGAAGGCCAGGAAACCTACCCAGGCCGAGGACACGTGGAAGTAAAAGATTCGCTGCACATCTCCCATCGTCGCCTCTCGAGGAGCGTACACAAAAACCATTGTCAGTGCTATCACAATCGCCGCGCCGCTCAACACTGCTAGTGCGATACCCCACCAATCCTGCCCAGATCTCTTCATGTGCCTTCCCTCATTGACCCCAACTCTCTACTCCTCAACGACGTAGCCAAACGTGAGCATTGAAACGGCCACGATAATCAGATCATAAGCGACCAACAGACGCACCCACCCCCCCAACTCCGCCAACGTTCCGCCCTCTATCAGTCCCCCCGTCGTCTTGACGGCAGCGATAAGGAGAGGCACCACCAGGGGCAACAGCAGAACCGGGAGCATCACCTCCCGCGCTCTTGTATTGACGGCAATGGCCGCCAGCAGTGTACCCACGGCCGCATACCCAGTTGTCCCCAGGGCAGTTACCCCCAGTACTCCGATTCTGAGGAGTGGCACGTTGAACAAGGCAGAGAACAGGGGCAACAGCATGATCTCCACAACCACCATAAACGCCAGGTTGCCCAACGCCTTGCCAAAGAAAATGGCACTCCGATCCATCGGTGCCAGCAGCAGACCATCTATACAACCGTTCTGCTGCTCGCGTGCCAGCGAGCGACTTAGCCCCAGCGTCCCGGAGAAGGCCACCGTGGCCCACAACACGCCCGGCGCCGCCGCTCTCGCCATTGCTCCCCGCAGATCCAAAGCAAAACTGAAAATCAACAGCGCCAGCACGGAAAACACCAGCATCGCACTGATCATCTCCCGCGTGCGAAACTCGGCGACGACATCCTTAACAATGATGGCCCAGACTTTGCCCAAATAGCTGTGCAAGGAAAGCCCAACCCCCATCGCCACTATCTACGCGCCATCTCGATGACCCCATCCTCCGCGACTGGATATACCTGGTGGCAGCCAGTACAGCGAAACCCCTGTGCGCCATCTTGTGCCGACGGATCCAGATGACCGCTGCACACGGGACAGCGCAGAATCTCTGGCAGTGGCCGAATAGAACCACCGTGCGGAAGTCCAGATTTGATCGCCCATGCCAGGTCATAGTCCACCTGCCACGGCCGCACCTTGGCCCCCTCAAGGGGGAACTCGCCCAGCACCTGCTTGAACTGATCGCGAGGAAAGACACGACCAGGCAGCAACTTTGCATCGCGACCAACACGATTTGTCACCACCAAGACGCCTCCAGGCCGTAACACGCGTACGAGTTCTCGCAGGATCTCGCGCGGATTAGGTGTGAACTCTAGAGCCTCCAAGCACGTCACGGCGTCAAAGGTGTCGTCATCAAAGGGTAGCCGACGAGCATCCTGCCAAATGTAGGTCAACCGGTCCGCAAACTGCACCGTTCGTTCAACAGCCTGGCGCAGCATACGGCGAGACAAATCGAGACCTATCACCCGGCCTCGGAAGCCAGGTTGGCGCATCAGCGCTCTCGGCAACCTGCCCGTACCGGTGGCTACGTCCAGAACCAGCGGTGCGGGGATCACCTCCAACGCACGCACCAGCGGCAGCCCCAAGAACCATTGCTCATCCCCTGTGTCATACTGCTTGATGCGCTCGTAAACGCGTGCCGACCAGTCGTAAAGCAATACGACGATCCGCGGCCCCAGATAGGTGCCCTCCGCGATGATCAGTTGCCAGTATAGGAACAATCCCAGAAGACCAAGGCCAACAAGACCCAGGATCAGTGTTGCCGGATTCATTACCTAGAACACCCAAGCAGCAACCAACATCGCCGCCATCATCCAGAGTCGGGTGTAGCGCATGGTCCACATGGTATCCAGCCCACGCCGCAGCCAGGGGAACAGCATCAGTTGGGGGACAAGTAACAATAGCAGACAACCCGCCCCCAGAGCATTGTGAGAAACAATCAGGCCAAGCACCACCAGAAACTGAGCACCGACCCCAAGCAGACGTCGCCAGGGCACGTGAGCCTGCCGGGCGGATCCCCAAGCCAGCGCAAAAGCAACCGCTAGTCCAACCGAGAGCATTGAGAGCGATCCGGCAGAGACGAGATCACCGGCCAGCCAGGGAAGTGCCACGGCAAAAACGGCATCCCACTTTGGCGCCGCAGTCCCGCGACCACCCTCCCACGCCAGGCCTAGTTGCATAAGAGCTATGGCAGCTATGCTCAGAAGGGATAGACCTGTCCCCAGCATTGACGCCAGCACGCCCGTCACGACCAACGCAACCGTTATCACCGAGAGTGAGAGACCGCACGTGGGCCACAAAACATCGCGCCCCCAGACGCGCAACTGTCCCAGCCACCGGGATGCCCGATCACCCGGCGAGTCAGGCAGTGCATAAGGAGGTCTCGCTACGGGTTCGCCTAAGCGCCAATCATGCCAGCGCAGTAGTGGTACAGTCCAATTGGTGCTCCCAAGGACCGACCACAGTGTCCCCCACCCAACATCCACTAGGAGAATCAACTGGATCAGTCTCGGCCAAAAACTGGACTGCCAATCGACGCTACCCGAGGCGACCACACCACATAGGGCAGCCCACGCCGGGGTTAACCAGTTGGTCAGACTGGTTACACGATCGCGGAGGCTGGCCAAACCATCATCGTCTGGGCAAGATATGGCTGAAGAGAGGTCCTGTTCCATACGCCGATCGATTATACCACAGACCGCATAGATTGCTCAACAGCACTCAGGACAGCCTGTGCGCACCTACGCCAGGAGAAGCGGCGAGTGTTGATGAGCCCTCGCTCAATCAGTGCCTCCCGCAGACCGGGATCGTCAGCGACCCGTTCCATACCATTAGCGATAGCATCAATATCATACGGGTCCACCAAGAGTGCTGCATCTCCGGCCACCTCCGGTAGGCTTGTGGCCGTACTGGTGATGACGGGGCAACCGCAGGCCTGAGCCTCAAGCACCGGCAGTCCGAACCCTTCGTATAACGAGGGGAAAACAAAAGCCACCGCACCACTCAATAGCGCGGCCTTGTCTCCCTCAGCAATGTAGCCAGGGAACATCACGCGTTTCTCCAGGCCACTGCGACGCACCAGGGTGAAGAGGTCATCGTAAAGCCACCCTCGCTTGCCTGCCAGGACCAGGCTGATGTCACGCTGTTGTATCCCCAAGCCCAGGGCAGCAAAGGCCGTGATGATCCGAGCTAGATTCTTTCTTGGCTGGAGAGTGCCGAGGTAGAGAAAGTAATCGCCAGTGATTCCGTAGCGCGACTTGACCGCCTCGATCCTGTCCAGATCACGCTCCCGCGTCAGAGACTCGTCCCGACCAGGGTAGGCGACGGTGATCCTACCGGGTGGCGTCGAATAGCGCGTCACAAGATCGGACTTGGTCGCTTCGGAATCGGCCAGGATATGCGCGGCAGCGCGGGCGTTCCAGCGAGTGGAGAGGTCGAGATACAGGCGCTGCCGCCACGGATGAGCCCGGGGGTACTCTAGGTATCCCAGGTCATGAACGGTGACCAAACTGACACGGGGATGGAAAACCGGCAACACGTGGGCAGGCACAAATAACACATCTGGCGGATGGAATGCCATCTCCCAGGACAGGCGAACGTGGGTCCACATGCGGGGGAACGGAATAACGCGCATCTCGGCCTTGAGGTCCTTCAGACCTTTGGGAGGCGGTGTGCGGAAATAGAGGCGGAAACGAAAAGCGCTCTCCAGAGCCAGCAACGCCTCAGTCAACCGCAGAGAATAGATTTCGGTGCCGGTCGGATACGCAGTGACAGCACGGCTGGCGTCGATACCAATGAGCATACCCTTGCTCTCCCCTGCGCCAAATCAAAAACCGCGCCGAGGGGCGCGGTTCCTGCCATCCTTTTTCCTCTTCACATCATCACCCCACTTTCACCGGCAGTGTAAACGTGAATGTCGTGCCCTTGCCCTCCTCACTGTCGACGACGATTTTCCCACCGTGTGCTTCGATGATCTGCTGGGTAATGGCGAGCCCCAATCCGGTCCCGACCGCCCGTCTCTCTGCACCAGGTACCCGGTAGAAGCGCTCAAAGATACTTGGCAGAGCGTCGATCGGAATCCCCGGTCCTGTATCGGCAACTTTCACACGCGCGAATTCTCCGTGTCCACGTGCTGAAACGGTGACCGTGTCACCTGGATCGCTATACTTTACTGCATTGCTCAGCAGATTGAGTAACGCCTGATGAAGGCGCTGAGCATCTCCCATGACAGGCGGTAGGGCAGTAGGCACGTCGATCGCCAGGATGATTTGTTTGCCATCAGCCTGTGGCTTGATCACGTTGATCGCCATAAGAACCACTGTATTCAAGTCAACGGGATCCAGAGCCAAGGAAGCGCGGCCCGATTGCAGCCGTGACAGTTCGAGAAAGTTGTTCGTCATCTCGCTGATGCGCTCAGCCTCATGCTGGATAATGCCCAAGAACTGCTTACGCTGATCCATGGTCGCCGTCGGTCGCTGCATCAGGTCAGAATAGGCAATAATAGAGTTCAGCGGCGTGCGCATCTCGTGAACAATCTCGGCAATCAGGTCAGACTGTTGGAACAGAAGGGCATTCTGTACTGCCACTGCCGCCTGATCGCCCAGAACGGCCAAAAGCTCGACTTCCTCCTCGGTAAAAGCAACTCCTCCCTCCTTGTTGATGGCCTCCAACACCCCGATCACATTTTCTCTGGAGATCATCGGAACGGCCAAGATCGACCGCGTGACAAAGTCGGACTGCGCATCCGCCTTACTCGAGAAACTGAAGCGAGGATCATGCTGGGCATCAGCGACGACGAGAGATTGGCCCGTCTCAACCACCCAGCCAGCGACGCTGCCCTCCATAGGAACAAGAATCGACTGTACGCCCGGGAGATTCGTCGCTGCCTCAAAGTACAACTCACCGCTCTTGCGATCCACCAACAGAATGGAGCATTCTTGCGCGTCGGTTAGCTCCTGCGCCGCCTCGACAATGCGGTGCAGTAGCGGACGCATGTTTAGCGTCAGGTTCAGCGAGCGAGTAATCTCGATGATCTGTTCGAGTCGAGCCACACGTTGTTCGTAGCTTGTACCTTCAACCTGATCTGTCCCCACCCCTATCCTCCTGCACAAGCCTGGGCAATACGAGGCAGCACCTCTGCAACATCAGCGTGGATCACCACGTCAGCCACATCGTCAACATAGGTGGGCGTAAAGTTAATCACGATTAGATGCCCTTCCTGTTCACGCACTAGGAGGGGCAGTTGCGAAGCGGGCATTACCTCCAATGACGATCCAGCGATTATCATTAGATCAGCCTGACGGATATGCGCCATGGCTGCATTGACCACTTTGATCGGTAGCTGCTCTCCGAAAAGCACGACATTGGGTTTCATCACACCGCCGCACGTATCACAAACAGGCACATCGCCTGAGGCCAGGAAATCATCCAGTATGGCACTTGAACCCACGGCACGATAGCAACTGATGCATGTGGCCTCTCGCATATGACCGTGCAGCTCCAGTACCTCATGTGACCCAGCCCGTTGATGCAGGTTGTCAATGTTCTGCGTGATGACCGCCTTCAGATGCCCCTGTGTCTCCAGTTCTGCCAACGCCAGGTGACCAGGATTAGGCTCAGCCTCGAGCAGCGTCATCACCATGGGACGTATCCAGGTGTAAAATGCCTCGGGGCAACGACGAAAGCTGTAGATGGAGGCCACCTCCAATGGATCAGCGCACTCCCACATCCCGCTCTTTGGCGACCGAAAGTCAGGAATCCCCGAGGGTGTACTGTGCCCCGCGCCTGTCAGAGCGACAGCATACCTAGACTCACAAACAAGTGCCGCCGCTCGCTTTATCTCGTCCGCATACCCGGCTGTAGTTTTCATGCTTGCTTCATCGATCAGGTAGCGCAGGTTGCCGAGCCCGAGGCAAGGCTCCACCACCTGCGACTCGGTGTGCCCAGCGAGTCGGTTCCGGGAGACGATACTTGGTTGTGCAACTCAACACCAGTGAAATCGCGCCCTCTAGATCCACTCGATGCCCTATCGATACAAAAACAGGTCGGACACGATCTCGCGTTCGCACAACGGCACCGATCACCTGGTCGTTGTCCACTAGCGGAGACCAGCTCCCTTTCTGCTCGTGGGGCTCCACGTGAGTCCCACAAAGACGCGATTTGGCACAACCCACAGCAGGCCTGTTCAACAGCACCCCTATGTGAGTAGCAAGCCCGACACGACGCGGGTGAGCCAGACCATGGGCATCAAACATCAACACATCTGGAGCAACATCCAACCGCTCCAGAGCCGCCAGCACCACCGGGCCCTCACGAAACGCCAGCAGTCCCGGTATGTAGGGGAACGAAACAGACATCTCCGCCGTAGCCGCCTGAAAGGGTCTCAGCTCGGGATAGGCGAACAACACCACAGCCGCCCGCCCTACTCCGCCCTTCAGACTCGCGTCTATTCCCGCGACGGTCTCCGGTTGACTCACAAGCGGCTCCACGCGCATGCGCTTGCAGAGTTGACGCTGGATTCCTCTCCCCTCTGCTGGCGATACGTCCCACGGATGCCGGAAAACGGGCCGGACAACCATATCTCAGGTCTTGGACAAATCCTCTGCGAGTCTTCGGATTTGCTGAGCAACCAGCGAAGTTGGCTGGGCAGTCACCATCGGGTTGCCCGTTTCGGCCCCTTGAAACGCCATCTCAGCGGCTGGTGTGATCACACCAGCCAGATCATTCTCTATCAAATCCTCCACCGCCTCCTTCGTAAACGTGGAGCCGGAAGGGGTTTTGTTGATCAGCACGACACTGATCCTGTGGCGGGGCAGTGTGAGCAGCGAGGTCATCCCATCCAGCAAGGACCGAGTCAGCGTAAGCGCCACGCGGTGAGGTTCAGTAGTCACGACAATGTGATCACACACCGGCAGAACGTGACGGTTCGTCTCACCCAGACCGACTCCGAGGTCCAGCAAAAGATAGTCCGACATAGTCCCAAGGTGTTGAATCAAGACCTCGGCATAGCTAGGCAATATCGGCTCGGCCACCCCAATGGGTTCAATCTGGCCGCCCAGCACGCGCACACCCGTCTTGTGCTCCTCCAACTGGGCCTCTACCATCCTGGAGTCAATCCCTCCGACCGGCTGATCCAAAAGCTGCCACACCCCGCCTTGACGTCGCAAACCCAAGTTGAGGGAAGAGGCCGCCATACCGGACCGGATATCGGCCAGTATGATCTGCTTATCCTTGGCTATGTCCTGGGCCAGTGACACGGCGACATTGAGCGCCAAGGTCGTCGTGCCCACTCCTCCCTTCGAGCCCAGAAACCCGATGACTTTGGCACGCGCTGCGGGTTTCTCCTCGACTGGCGACTGCCGTCGCGATGTGCGCAGCAGCACCGCCTCAATGCGGGAGGCCAGTTCTTCTGGGTGCACTGGCTTGGTCAAATAGTCGTCAGCTCCTGCTTGAAACCCAGCCACTTTGTCATCTATCATTGTCTTGGCTGTGAACATGATGATAGGAACAGTAGCCATCGCAGGGTCGGCACGAAGTCGGCGACAGACCTCATAACCATCCATATCTGGCATCATCACATCCAAGATAATCAGATCTGGGTTTTCGACCTG
>Ga0315553_10003852_pt1 | contig 11512 bp, 8 predicted proteins | sample SalMarSW160140MG_FD_203099 | JGI IMG/M metagenome (GOLD analysis project Ga0315553, IMG submission 203099) | Salt marsh sediment microbial communities from the Plum Island Ecosystem LTER, Massachusetts, United States - Salt Marsh Sediment SW1601-40 ... | reverse complement strand
CCGGTTGCCACGCCGACCCACCCAGGTCCAGCGCAACCAGCAGGCCGGCAGACCCCTCCTGCCCAGCCTGATCGCCCACAACCACGACCACCGCCGGCACCCGTACCCCGCGCAAGGCCCTCGGCAATGCAGCAGCCGCCGGCCAATGACCGGCCATACGCCCAACCGCCCATCCGCCGAGAGCGTCCGTCACGGCTTCAGCCGCACTTTCGACGTACACCGCAGCAGCCGCATCCTTCGGCACCAACAGCAGTAGCGGCCGCTGATCGCGCACGTCACCCGAAGCCGCGAGCAGCGAGGACAACGTCATGGCTGCTAGAAGTCCGGACACCTTGCTGATCGAGTTCCTTCTAGTTCGTCGACTCACCACCGGCGGCAGGTTGCGTCTGCGGCATCCTGCCGGCGAACGGCTCGACCTCGGGCAAGGGGAAGCTACGCACGAGGTCCACGCTGTAGTTGACCCCGCCTTCGCCGAGCTTGCCGCCGTCGTCGACGTAGTTCTCGCCCACGCTGTACAGCACCCAGCCGCCGTTTTCCACACGGTACTGGTACGCCTTGCCGCTGTACGCGTCGGTCGGCACCTCACCGCCCAGTTCACCCTTGATCGCTTCCAGTTGCTCAGGCCACTCGCTCCTGCGCTGCCGATACAACTGAAGCGCCAGGATCACACGCGTCATCTGCCAGTCACCGCGAACACGATCGTACAACACGGCTGCGTCGGCCACCGCCTGCACATGCCGACGCGCCAGCCGATTCCACATGGGCACATTGGCCACCAGCAGTTTGTGTCGATAGCGATTCGCCCAGGCGGCCTTGGGGGTGGGCATGGTCGCCTTGTGAGCCAGATGCGCATACATCTTCTCGATCTGACGGCGCATCGTCTGGTCCGGCAACGCCAGACCCACGAGCCGCTGGTTCATCGCATGCCAGCCGCCGGCGCTATCCGGTGTCCACGACAGACCCGTCAACTCAGGCCGGTCAAACATCAGCTCAAACGTATCCAGAGCGATTGCCCGGTCGGCTGCAATCATTCGCGACAGGCTCGGCGCCTGCGGTTCAAGTACGCCGAAAGTCTCGATCGCGCCCGCCAACGCCTGCTCGGAAAGCTGCCCCCCTAGCGCCAGGCGCCGTATCTGTCCCATGGCGCGAAGCAACGCGACGTTGGCCACCTCGTGCTCCCACATACCGATGCCGCGTCCCAGATGGCAGGCTACACGCACACTGGCCAGCACATCCTCCATGGCCTCGACGTGGCGGCCCCCTGCCTCCAGGCAGCGCGCGTTGGCCGCCAGCATCCGCATCAGGTAGCGCATGCCCGGCAGGGCCGCAAAGTTCAGCGCGGCCAGCGGCTCGTCGGCCCGCCCCAGGTAGGGCAACTGGCACTGCCCCATCCGTGACGCCTGGCGGGTGACCTTGATGGGCTCATCATTGGCACGCAGGAATTCCGTCAGCCGACCGGCCGCCGGCTCGCCAGGCCACGCCTCGCCAACGGCGTACGTCCACGCGTCCCACAGGTCGTCAGACGGCACCCGACAGGCGTTGATCGCCCGGATGTACTCCCACGCCGCATTGTCCGCATCGGCCAGTTCGAGCACATCCAGACCGTGCCGCTTGAGGTCCGACCAGGGCCACATCGGCCCGCTGCGCTGGCGAATGCGTACATTCCGCGGCTCGGCAGGCTTGCTCGTCTGAGCCCACCAACTACTCGCCAGGACCAGCGCCACGGTTAACAGATGCATAACTCGCAGATGGTAGCACGCCCCGCAGCCGCGGCAAGCGATCTTTTTTGCTTGCAACGGACGGGGCATTCTCGCGTAGAATACCTGAGCGAAGTGGATGTCGAGGCCGATGCCCAGAGAAATGGAGTGATAGACGATGCGGGCGGCGATGCACGGTATTGGGATCTGTTCGTTGGCGATCGGCTGGGCGGTTCTCAGCGCCCCGGGAGCGTGGGCTGCGCAGGCGGATGGCTCGGCTTCGGGCGGCTTCTGGCCCAGCGATCGCATGTTGCAGTACTTCGTCAAGAGGGCATCGCGTGACCTGGCCGAGGAATACGAACTCAGCGACCAGCAGCTTGGCCAGACCGAAGCTCAGATGCTTTCTCGCTGGCCTAAATGGATTAAGAAGAACCAGCAGACCATCCAGCCGTTGTTCAACGAGATGATCGAGATGCGGATCAATCCCGATCCACCCGATCCGGCCGCTGTCGCCGATTGGGCCAAGCGAGCCCTGCCGATGTTCGACGAGTTCCGCACCGAGATCGAGAAGGGCAACGAGGATTTTCGCGCCGTCCTCAAACCGAGGCAGCAGGCCAGGTTCGACGCTCAGCGACTGGTGTTCGCCATGGGCCTGGACGTAACCGAGAAGCGGCTGAAACGCTGGCGGCAAGGCAAAGTCGAGCCCACCGAGGTGTGGGACGCGCCGGGCCGCGATCAGCGCCGTAAACGCCGCTCCACGGAGTTGGCGAAGGACGATAAAGGCGCCCGTCCCATCGATCGCTGGCAGGCGTACGTGGATCAGTTCATCCTGCGATATCAGCTCGATGAGAACCAGGCCGAGTCGGCCCGTTCGATCCTCGTGGAGATTCGCACCCGCGCCCAGAAGCACCTCGACACAGTCGCCGAGCAGCTTACCACGATCAACCGGCAGATGAATGGCGCTACAAAGGACACGCGCGTAGCCTTAAACCAGCAACGGAAGAAACTTCAAAAACCTGTCGAAGAGCTGTTCGACGAATTGCAGCGGCGCCTCGAAGCCCTGCTGACTTCGGCTCAGCGACGCATGGGCGGCGCCGAACCCGGGTAAAGTCGCCCCCCAACCGAAACTCCGACCCGACCACACCCGCCATGCCTCCAGTCTCGGCGACGGGGATCGCCCTGTGGGGTAATACCGCGTCATGAGCCTACAGGTTGCGTCTGAGTTGCCTGGGTCGTCGTGGCACGGCCCGCCAATTCCGTCAGCCGCTTGTCCCATTCCCCCGTAACCAGGTCGCCCAGTCCCTCACGGAGCAGTTGAACCAGCGATCGGGCCTGCTCGCCTGTCCCTGTGGCGATCTGTCTGTCGATGTGCTCGCAGAAAGCGGTCAGCACCGCGTCGGTCCTGGCCGGTGTACTCTTGCCCAGCATCGTGCTCGCCGCTTCGACCGCCCTGGCCCCTTGATCCGCCCCAAGCCAGTGCTCAATGACCATCGCAGCCAACCTGTCGGCTTGCGAATCGTTGCGTGCGACGGCCAGATCGTAGGCGGCCGACGCCCGCTGAGCTGCCAACTGAGCCTTACCGAGCTTGGCCGCCGCCACGGCCGACTGCCGCAGCAGGGCCATCAACTCGTTCGGCCGATCATCCAGCTTCCCCTCCAGCAGCTGGCACAAATCAAGGTAACGCGTCGCCCACTCATTGCTCACGGTGGGATCCACACGTTTCAGCCATGTGAGTTGATCGTCGACGCTGCCGGAGCCGACAAGGCTCAGGAAGCTCTTCCAGACCTGAATGCGCACCTCATATGCCGACTCGCGATCGGCCTCCAGCCGCCTGAACAACACCGCCAACTGCTGCGTGCCCCCCACGCGGCCCAAGCCTTCGGACGCCACCAGACGAACCCCGGCGTCGGGATCATCCAACGCGTCAATCAGCGGCTCAATGCTGTGACGACCCTCCAGACCCGACAGGCCTCGCACGGCCGCCTGTCGCACGGCCGGATGCTCGCCATTCGACATATGGGCAACGAAGACGTCGCGGAACTGCCCGTCGCCCAGATGGGACATTGCCTCGACGAACCGCTTGCGCATCGCCCAGCTATCCGCGGGGATCGTTTCGAGTCGCCCCCGCAAGACGTCAGCCGCGGCGGCCAATTCGGTGGCGTCGACCTGTTTGCGGTCGGCCAGGCTTGCCAGGCTGGCAGCAGCCTCGGCCGCCACCACCGGTGAAGCGTCCGAAAGGGCCGCCACCACCACGTCCAGTACCGTCCCGTCACCCCGGGCGCCCAAGGTGACCAGAACGGCTTGCTTTACCTCGCTGTCGCTTTCCTCCGCCAGACGCGAAGCGGCAAGCTTGGCGTCATCCGGATGAGGCGGTGGATAGCGAAGCAGCACCATGACGGCCTTGCGCACATCCGGGGCCGGATCGGCTGCCATCTGCCGGACCTGGGCCGCCAATTCACTGCCGAGCGGCCTGCGATCCGCAGCCGCCTCCAAGGCCAAATCCAACGCCAGCAGACGTACCTCCGCGAACGGGTCCTTCAACCACGTTAGCAGCAAGTTCGGGCGGTCCGACTCCGGGTGAGCCTGATACTGTTGGGCCAATGCTTCCCGCAGACGCCCCCGAAGCAAATCCAGCTCCCGCCGAAGGGCATTATTGCGGCGGGAAAGGGCCTCGTTGATGTCCGTGATCCACTCCGAACGCGTCTTGCTTCGGTTCTGACGCCACCATTCCTTCCAGGCAGCAGGCTGCTGGCCCGGGTCTACTCCCGTCACCGTGTGCAGGGCCTCGATGGCCTTGGCGGTGATTTCGGCATTGCCGTCATCCAACAGCGCGATCAGCGGCTCGATCGCCGTCCTGTTGTTGATTTGCCTCAACGCCTCGATCGCCGACAGCCTCTGCGTGAAGCTGGCCTGTCCGTCGCGCGACACCTGTCCGAGCCGCGCCGCCACCGCGGCATCCTTGTAGTTGGCCAGCGCCGCCGCCGCCGCCTGACGCAGCTCGGGCGCCGAATCGCTCAGCAGCACAAGCAGCGGCTCGACGAACCTCTCAGATGGGCTGTCGGTCTGGGCGATCGCCTCGGCCACCGCCAGCCGGGCCGCCATGTCCTTACCCTCCACCAGGATGGTCAATAGCTCATCGATGGCCTGCCCCCAGCCGGTGTCCATCAACTGCCCTGCACCCAGGCGCCGGGTGCGCGGGGAGTTGGGCCCCGTAACCAGGTGCCGATAATCATCGAGCTTTTTCTGCTCTGGAGCCGACAGTGGCCCGGGCGCGACCGTTTCGGCCTGAACGCGCCGAGCCCATCCTCCACCCACCATAGCCGCTACGATGAGCAGAATACCAACCGCCGTCGCGCCGCCAAGCCGTCCCATGCTCTGCACCGAACCCCGCATTAGCCGTCCTTGCACGAGCCCACATCCCTTTCCATCGGATGGGATCGCCCCGAAATTATACACCAAACGCCTGTTTCGGGTTCACATCGGTTTGCAGAGAACTTGTGGCTTGGCGTGAGTTCCGACTCAGCACCATGCGCAGCCCATGCCCCCCCACGCACATCAACCAACTTCACACACGCCAACGAAACGCGATCAACCGCCTACGGAGTGGCCGGCGTCCGACCACCGTTGTAGGCCTTCACCACAGAGTAGTCCGCAGTCGTCACGCGACTACTGCCGTTAAGGTCGCAGATCGCGTCGGTCCGCTCACCGAGGTGTGCTTTGACTACGCTGTAGTCCGCCGTGGTCACCCGGGCACTGAGATTGGCATCGCCCCTAAGCGTGCAAACATGAACGGTGAAATCCTCCACCCCGAACGACGGGGTCGGCCGAATCAGATACCAGGTCTGATTGTCTAATACGGCTCCGGCCTCCACCGCCTTGAGCGTTCGACCGTCCGGCTCCACCGAGTAAGCGAACTGCCCCCCCAAATCGTCGCCCCCGGCGGTCCTGACCACGCTAAGCGCCGCCCCTGGCGGCAACGTAATGGGTGCCGGGAAACGCAGGCGAACCACATTGGCCTGGCTCTTGGGAAGCAGCATATCCCAGCGAAAGGCAGGCCGGTCAATCTGCCAGCCCGGATTGGCCGCGCCGGTGACCTCGTACGCACCTACGTCCGCCGTGCCGTTCTGCGGCCTCTCCGTCAGCTTGTTGTAGTCATCAACCGGAGCCGAGGCGTTGTCACCGGCGTCGATAAGCGACGAGCCCGCCTTGGGATACAGATCGACCGCCCCGGGCGTTAGATCGATGTTGGCGAACTCCTGATCGGGCGGCTGCCCTTCGCTGAATCCGGCCAACCCCTCGATGCCGGTCACGTTGCCGTAGTAGTAGTTGGCGGCGAACACCGCGTCGACCGGCACGTCGCCGCTGATGTCAATCGCCTCGCTGTAATCCAGGCTCGGAGCCCAGAAGGCATTGTTGGCAATAATGATCGGGCTACCCAGAAGGTCGGTCATTTGGAGACCCACTTGACCCCAGTCCATGTATGCGTCACTAACGAAGACCGTGTTGTTGACGATCCGCAGATACGACGTTTCCGGGCTTGGATTGGCCATATTGTAATGGATCGCGATGCCTCGATTGGGGCAGTCGAAGATCACGTTGTTCTCGATGATCGCCTCGCTCTGACTCTGGATGCCCGCGTCGAACGACCTGAAAATCGCGTTGCGGCGAATGATGTTGGCCGAGGCCCACTCTCGGCGGCCCGTGCCATACGTGAGGATGCCGGGCAGCACCGTGCCGCCCACCACGTTGTCCTGCACAATGTTGCTGTGAGACGGGTATTTCAGCTCGATACCGTCCCCGTGTGCTGGACCATACGCGAAAATGTTATGCATAACGTTGTGCTCGATTAACGCGTTCGACACCCCCAGCCCCCCGTTGCTGCCGATGTACATGCATTCACTACCGATGTGGTGCAGGTAGTTGGCACGGATTACCACATCGTCGCCCTGCGAGACGCCCGACAAGTTGATCCCGCCATCAGGGTTGTCGTGGCAGTGCACGTCCTCCACCACAATGTGGTTCACCACCCCATAGAACCGCACGGCCATCGACCCACCGATGATCTCCAGGTGCTGCACGCGAACGTGGTCGGTCGTGCCCGTGATGTCGATCATATTCTTGCCCGTCCCGTAGTAGATCAGCCGCGGCCTCGCCTCGCCTATCGCCCCGGTAATGGTGATCCATTCCACCTCCGGCGTGCCCGGATCGTCCCCCTGCAAGTTGCTCCGCCAGATGCGCCCGCCGGGCAGGAGGGGGTCAGCGTCATCCACGTAATAGTCACCTTCGTGAATGACGAGGGTGTCGCCGTAGGTCAGCACCTCGTCCATCGTATTGAGGTCGTCGCCCGGATACGCGTCATACACCGTACCCGCCCGGCCGACCGAACCAGCCACCATCGTCACCACAATCGCCACCGCCATGCGCCGTAGAGTCATCGCCTGCCTCCTGTTCGCCCTGCTATGTCCCGCTTTGTGCGGCTGATATGCGTGCATATGTCCTGCATCCTGCGGCTGCCCAGGTTTGCACCCCCACCCCGCTCCCGTGCCGGGCAAGGCACCACAATTGACAGATGCAAGCCAATCCCCTCCTAAACTCCCCTGCAAGCACACCTTATGCTACCAACTTTCACCTCTTGATGTCAACGAGCCGCCATAGCGGCACGGGCCGACAAGCCCCAGACGGGCCCTGGCGCGCCGTTGACGCAGACGGCAGCGCGACGTACCCTCCCGCCCATGATCGCGCTGATCGACAATTACGACTCTTTCACCTACAACCTGGTCCAGCGAATCGGTGAGCTTGACGCCACGCGCCCCATGCGCGTTTTCCGCAACGACCAGGTGACCCTCGACCAGCTCGACGAACTCAAGCCCACGCACGTGATCATCTCGCCCGGCCCGTGCACCCCGCGGGAGGGCGGCATCAGCAACGATGTGATTCGTCACTTCGCCGGCAAGACCCCCATTCTCGGCGTTTGCCTCGGTCATCAATGCATCGCGTATTCTTTCGGCGCCCAGGTCGTACGCGCCGCCCGCTTGATGCACGGAAAAACCAGCCAAATTCACCACGACGGCAAGACCATCTTCGCCGGGCTGAGCAACCCCTTCGTGGCCACCCGTTACCACTCGCTCACCGTTAAGCCCGACACCCTACCCGCCGAGTTCGAGATCACCTGCCGCACCGAGCAGGACGAGCTTATGGGCATCCGGCACAAGAGCATGCCCATCGAAGGCGTGCAGTTTCACCCCGAAAGCTTCCTGACCGACCAAGGCCACAAGATCCTCGCCAACTTCCTGACCCTTTGAGTTGCCGCACGCCGCCTCTGCGTCTCTCGCCATCGGGCAAAAAAAAGAAGCGGACGAACCTCTCGGTTCCGCCCGCTTGCATGTCGAACGGTGTGTGGTCGACGCCCGGGTCAGACGGTCCCCTCGGCAGGAGCCAGATAGGGCGATCGACGGCGACGACGACGCTTGCGAACCGTGCCGACCGTCCGGACACTCGGCTCCCGCGGCTTGGCATCGCGAGCCACCGCCAGCGTCTGCTCCGCGCTGGCTGCGAACAAATCGGCGTTGACCTCTTCCCACAGCCCCTCTGCTCGATTGAAGACCCCTCCCGAAATCATGACGTTCATATGGGGTACGGAGCCCACCTCTCGGATCAGATCAATCAGGCGTCGCACGCCGGGGACGCCTTCCGGCCTCGTGCCGAAAACCAGCAGGATGTCAGGCCGAAGCTGCCCCACCAACTGCAACACCTCGTCGTCCGGCACGCCGCCACCCACGAAATAAACGTCCCAGCCCTCGGCTTCGAACAAGTCGGCACACATCTGCGCACCGACTTCCTCGGGCTCCTGCGGAGCACACATAATCAGAATTCGCTTGCCCAGGCCGCCCGCCCGCGGCAGGTGCGGCTGCACCTGATCGGTAACCAGCCGGTTAATCCGCGTGGCCATGTGCTCTGCTGCCACCCCGATGCGATCCTCACGATACAGCCGCTCCACCTGCACCATGGCCGGCCACAACACATCCCGGTAGATCGCCTGGGCCGCCGATCCGCCGTCCAGCGCCTGCCTTACCAGTTCGCGACACGCCTGACGTCGTCCAGCCAGCAAAGGCTCCATGTACCGATCCAGCAACTCCACGCACGCCGCTGCCGTCATCGTCTACTCCCGTTACTTTCGACTCCCGGCCGCGCCGGCCGCCGTTTACCAACCCATCTTCCGGTTATCCCGCCCGTGGCAACCCTCGGTGATAAGCTAGGTATTTTAGGGTGCTTGGGCAAGACACTTATCGACTGGCGAGCCGAAATTTCTTTAGCCGCTAGGGCTTCAGCCGGCGATGCGTTCTAACCGTTTTTTTTACAGGGACTTACGGAGCGGACTCCTGGCTGACTCTCTCAATCGCCAGGCGGTTGATCTTGCGGGGACCTGCGTCGAGGATTCGGAACCGAAGGTTCTCGTAGGCGAACTGCTCGCCTGCCTTGGGGATGCGACCCAGAGTGCTGAAGACGAACCCCGCCACGGTGTCGTAATCCTCGTCCTCGGGCAGCTCGACGGCCAACTCGTCGTTGATCTGGTCGACGCGGACGCGGCCATCCACCTCCAACTGGTCGCGGCCCACGCGCACCAGGGGCTCGGGCTCGGGCGGCTCGTACTCGTCGGCGATCTCTCCCACCAGCTCCTCGAGGATGTCCTCGATGGTCACGAGCCCGGCCGTGCCGCCGTATTCGTCCAACACGATAGCGAGGTGAACCTTGTTCTCCTGGAACTCGTGCAACAGGTCGGGCAACGACTTACTCTCGGGAACGAAGGGAACCCCGCGCATGACCCGGCGGGCATCGAATGGCTCGCCGCTGTTCAACTGAAGCAGGTCCTTGGCGTAGAGCACCCCATTGATGTTGTCGAGCGATCCATCGTGGACGGGTATCCGGGAGTGACCTTCCCGGGCGATCAACTCCTTCACGTCTTCCAGGCCCGCCTTCATGTCAATGGTCACCATCTCAGTGCGTGGCGTCATGATCTGACCGGCGTGCGTGTCTCGCAATTCGATGACCGACTCGATCATCTCCTTCTCTTCCTCGGCGACGGCGCCCTGCATCTCCCCTTCGCTGACCGCTTCGAGGATTTCCCTCTCCGCGGTCTCGCGCCCCTCGACACCGGCAATGTCGGCCTCGCCGTTCGGCACGCCCGCCAAGCGGCGGACCAGCCCGTCGAACACTCTCAGAAACGCGGTGACCCATTGCAGCACCCAGCGGCAAACACACAGGCCGACGAACGATCTGGCCAGAAACACCTCCGCAGCATACTTCGCCCATGCGTTGGGAATGGCCACCACAAACACCAGCACGAGCGCCGACGAAACGGCCAGAGCTTCGATATAGTGAACCGTTCGGCTTTGATCCGGCCCCGCCCAGAGCAGCTCGACCACACCCAGGATGATGCCGACGCTGGCGACCATACGAACGACGGCCGTCGCGAGGATCATGTCCGATCGCAAAACGTTAAGCCTGTCCAGGCGGTCGACCTTCCTGCGATCCTCGAGGATCTTCTGCAACTTCAGCCGGGAGAAATGCCGCAGCGACAGGTTGGCCGTGGACGCCACCACCGCCACCGCCGTCAGAATCACAACCAGCCAGAATGCCCATCCCATCACGCTCATGCCACCTCACTCAACCTCGCCCGAAGCCCGACCCCGCGCCGCCGCACCCCTATGGGCCATTCGGCTCGAGAAAGGGCGTCCGTAACCCAGCGCCGAAAGCAGCGCGTCCTCCTTACGGTGCATGCGGTCGGCCTGCTCGGGTGAGCCGTCGTCGTAGCCGGCCAAATGCAGGATGCCGTGCACAAGATACAACAGCAACTCACGTTTGGCGGCGATGCGGCGACGACGCCCTTCCCGGCGGGCGGTCTCGGCCGACAACACGATCTGACCGTCCAGGCTGCCGTTCCCTTCGTCGCGCAGGTCAAAGCTGAGTACATCGGTGGGGCCCCGGCGCCTGCGGTACCGCCAATGCAGCTCGCTCATCGCGGCATCGTCCAGCAGGGCCACACTCAGACTGTAGCGCCGACAGCCAAGCCGACGCATGACCTCGGCAGCCACGCGCTTGATTTCAGCCTGGCTGATGCGAACGCAGCCGCACCGTCGAGAGACGTGAATCTGTTGTCCCGGTTCGTCGTCCATTGCACCGGCCATCTGTCACGCCGTGCGCGGCGCGCGTTGGACGGCCGCCTTCGGATACGCAATCCGGCCGTGATAGATGGCACAAAGACTCTTGGATATCGACTCCTCCACCACCGCCAGTTCCTTCAGCGTGATGTCGCAGTCGTCCAGTTGCCCGTCCATCAATCGTTCCATGGCGATTGTGTGCACTGTCGATTCGATGCGCGCCGGGGTCGGCTCCTGAAGGGCGCGAACCGCCCCCTCGGCGCCGTCGCAGAGCATGAGAATCGCCGACTCCTTCGATCGAGGCTTCGGGCCCGCGTAGCGAAACTCCGTTTCCGGCACGGCGGCCTTGCCTTCCGCCTGCGATCGCTCGCTGGCCGCATGGTAGAAGTAACGCACCAGCGTCGTACCGTGATGCTCGGCAATAAACTGCTGGAGCACGGGCGGCAGTCCGCCCTCGCGCGCCAGCTCGAGGCCGTCCTTGACGTGCCCGACAATAATCAGCAGGCTCATCGTCGGACTCAGCTTCTCGTGACGGTCGGCGCGCGTTTCATAGTTTTCCACGAAGTAGTACGGCTTATTCACTTTTCCTATGTCGTGATAATACGACCCCACGCGCACCAGCAGACCGTTGCCCCCGATCGCCTCGGCGGCGGCTTC
>Ga0315553_10003851_pt1 | contig 11512 bp, 10 predicted proteins | sample SalMarSW160140MG_FD_203099 | JGI IMG/M metagenome (GOLD analysis project Ga0315553, IMG submission 203099) | Salt marsh sediment microbial communities from the Plum Island Ecosystem LTER, Massachusetts, United States - Salt Marsh Sediment SW1601-40 ... | reverse complement strand
TTTCAGCTTGGCGCCCAGCGAGTATTCCAGGTTCGTTTTGATAAGCTGCGACGACCGCTCGACGCCCGGCTCCTGAACGGAGGAGTAATCGTCGCGAGTGAGTTTTTCCTGAAGCACATTGAGGTACTTTTCGGTGCGGTTGAGCACCCGCAACGGCTCGGAGTAACTCGTCAACTCGGCCTCGTCGCCACATCCGACAAACGACCACACACACGCCACACCTATCCACCATGTTGCCCGCTGTCGCATTGCCTTGCTCGCTCCTGCTGCTGTCCCCCGGACCGTGTTTCGGTTCGCCGTAGCCCAGCCACGCCTGGCAGTGGACCCGGCCGCCCAACCGACGAATTGCGCCGACTACTTGTACTTGCGCCAGCACGGCATGACGTGGTGCTGGTTTCCGAGCATGTCCTCGTCTGAAAAATCGGCAAACGTGGTCGTAATAACCAAATCGCCTCGCTTGTTCCGCGGCACCTGGTTCTCGCGGCTGACGTGGGCGTCGGCGTAGAGCACGTTGGAGGTGCCCAGGTGTCGCGCCCCCAGCGCCAGGCCGGGCGCGCCCCAGTTGAGCATCCAGTAGAGGCCCGCGCCGACCCCCGGACCGGCGCCGGGGTCCTCGCATATACCATAACGGGCTTCGACCGGGTTCTGCTGCGAGCCTGCGGGGAGTCGATAGTCGGACGTATCGCACATCGCAGCCGTGTCGGCCGGCGCGACGACCTGATCGCTGCTGGTAGCCTGAAGGTAATACTCCGCGTCGGGGTCGCTGAGGTCCGGGAGATCGAGCGAAACTTCCGGGGTGGTAAATGCATTGTCCCAGTCGCCTACGTCAACGGCCTTTTGGGACGGCTTGGGCGGGCCCGCGCCGTTTCGGGTCGGCGATCGCAGGAAGCGGTTGTTGGCGTAGCCGGTAGCGTAGGGGTAGTTCTCTATGTAGCCATCATGGGCGACGGCAGGGTCGCGCTCGGGCGAGTCGTCGTCCAGCGTGTTGCGGAGGTTCTGCGAAGGGCAGAAGAAACCTTCGTATAGAGTTGAGGGCTCAAACATGCCCTGCCAGGCGAAACCGAAAGGAACCCGCTCCCACCCCTTCAAGTCAACCCAGTCCTTGGGCAACTCCGGCGAGATTCCCATTCCGAACAGCGCCAGATACCCATGGGCCGGGTCCATGTGTTCGGCTTGCGTTGCCGTTAGCGCACGTTCGTGCGTACTGGGCGACACGCCGATCTGCGCCATGGGAAACGGATCGTTGAGGGTATAGGACTGGAATTTGCTTTCGTAGATCGCCCACGCGGTCCCGAAACTGCGAAGCCGCGTGGCGCAGACGGCCGCCTTGGCCTGGTCGCGGGCCTTGCTCAGGCTCGGGAGCAGAATCGAGACCAGCAGCGCGATAATGGCTACAACCACCAGCAGCTCGATCAGCGTGAACGCCGATCGCCTGCACACGGATCTGTTGGCGGACTTACGCCTCACGATACACCTCCGAAATATGAATGCATCCCGCCATGTCACCAGCGTACGGAGATCAGCAGTCAGTATCGCTCAGAGCAACCACCCCAGTCAAGCGCCGTCGGGAGGGGGCGGAGCGGCCGGCAACGGCCGCTGCAGCGTGGGTTACGGGCCTCACCGCACGCACGTTTCGGAAAAGCCCCGGCGCGACAGCAGGTCGCCACTACCCCCTGAGAACCGCCTTGATCTCGGCCACGATGGCCAGACACTGCTCGACCCCGGCGACGGCCTTGTCGATCTGCGGGGGGTCGGCGTGGGCCGGGGCGTCGACCTGCTCGGCGAAAAGCTGCTTGAGCTGCTCGCACTTGGCGATCGCCTGCTGCTTTCGCGACTCATCCTTGACGCCGGCGGCGGGCGCCGAAGGTGTGGCCGGCAGGCGCGGCAACGTGTCGACATCGCTAGCGTACAGCGGCCATTTCGTCGAGGATGGCCAGGCACTTGTCGACGGCCTCCTTGGCGCCTTCGAAGTCCGGAGGATCGCCGTTGACGAGCGGCTCGCGAATTTGACTCTCGAACGTGTCGCGCAACTGGTCGGCTTTGGTTTGGAGCATCTCCTTCTTGCCGGCGGGAGCCTTCTGTTTGACCAGGCGGGGCAACATGACCACACAATTGCGACGGAGAGCGTTCAGCATGGCCGCAGCGGTGCTGTCCGGAGCGAGGTTGTGCTCGTCCAGTGCGGGCTTGAGACGCTCGAACACCATCCTGGTAGTGTCAATCTGGTAGCTCAGATCCGACCGTTCGGCGGCACCCCGGTCGCACGCCGACAGCACAACGCCCATCGCAGATGTAACGAGCACACAGACCGCCAAGCCAGCGCAACGCTTCATGATCACACCACCTCGTAAGAGAACACCATTGCCGTCACACCCGGCGGCGTCTGCACCGCGGGCCGTTTGAGACCGGTCAGTCGCTGCGCCTCGCGACGAAGTGCCCGCTCGGTGCCAGATGTTGTTGGTTCCCCAAATTCGCCTCGTTATCGAAGATGTCGCCCCAAGTCACCGCCACCACGCGGTCCCCGCTCTTCGTGCGAGCCACCTGGTTGGCCCGGTCCACGTGACCGTCCAGCCACAGGACTTGAGACCTGCCCAAGTGCCGAGGGGACAAAGGCATTGTCGGCACGTCAAACTCGCTGGCGCTGTTTAGCGCGCCGGGGCCGTGCCACCGCCACTGTCCGGCGTCGTAGCCGTACATAATGTCCGCTGCATCCAGGCACTCATCGAACGTATCCGCCATGTAGTACACCTCGGACGCGAGCCTGATCTCATCAGGCTTGGTGCCCTGGACCCAGTAGTCGACTATCCCATTACCCAAGTCCAGATAGACCGACGAACTGCCATACATATTGTCACTCGGTCGGGGCTTGCCGATGACGGGAATCACCGGGTTCCTGCCGCCATACGGCCCCTCAATCGGCGTCTGGGAGCGGATATTGCGATTGGTCAGATAACCCGCCGCGTACATGTGGTATGCGGGCTTGACCGCATCCACGAACGCCACGCCCTGGCTGAGGTGCCAGCCCAGGTCGAAGATCCTACGGTTCATGCTTGGACAGACAAAGCCCTCCCACAGGTCTTCCTCAACCTCGTAGCTGAAATCGGACGGATACAGGTCCCTGTCGGCGAAGACCGCGGGCAAAAGCGATCGCCACTGGCCGACGCTGGGATTTACCTGCATCTCGTAGATGGCGAGGTAACCATGCGGGGGATCCCAGTGACGACCGGGATCGCCCCGGTTACTGGTGTTCGGTGGAAACTCGGGGTAGGGATCAGTCGGCGGATACGCACCGAATTGGTTTGCATACAGTTCGGCGGCCAATCCGAACTGCTGCAAGCGCGCCCCACAGACCGCCGCCTTGGCCTGCTGGCGGGCCTTGCTCAGGCTCGGCAGGAGGATCGAGACCAGCAGGGCGATGATCGCCACCACCACCAGCAGTTCGATAAGGGTGAACGCGGGACGACAAGGTTTATGATTTGAGGCGCCGGACATGACAGTTCTCCCGCCCCCAAAGACGCGAAGAGCGTGCATCCCCGCACAGGCCTCTGATGGGACAGCCCGTGCGCATTCAGTATGGACATGCGCCACCGCGCGGTCAAGCAGGCGGCCATGACAATGGGTGAGTATATAACCCAATTCCGCAAAAAGGATAAGACGCTACTCGGCCAGCAGGGCCTCGACGAACAGGCGGGGATCGAACGGCTCGATATCCTGGGGCGTCTCGCCGAGCCCGACGAACTTGACGGGGATGTCGAGCTGCTCGCGAATGCCGACGACGAATCCGCCTTTGGCCGAGCCGTCCAACTTGGCCAGGAAGATGCCCGTGACGTTCACGTGCTCGCCGAAGATGCGGGCCTGGTTGACGGCGTTCTGACCGGTGGTCGAATCGAGCACGAGCAGCACTTCGTGCGGTGAGCCGGGGATCTTGCGCTCGACGACCCGCTGGATCTTGCCCAGCTCGCGCATCAGGTGGTCCTGGGTGTGGAGGCGGCCGGCCGTGTCGACCAGCAGCACGTCGGCCTGGCGGGCGAGGGCGGCTTCGCAGGCGTCGAACGCCACCGCGCCGGGATCGGCGCCGTGCTGGTGCCGCACGATCTGCACGCCGATCCGCTCGCTCCAGATAGTAAGCTGCTCGATGGCCGCGGCGCGGAACGTGTCGCAGGCGGCCAGGATGACGCTTTTGCCCTGGTCGGTGAGGTAGTGGCCGAGCTTGGCGACGCTGGTGGTCTTGCCCGAGCCGTTCACACCGCTGACGAGGATAACGGTGGGCCCGGAGTCGGCGAGACGCAGTCGGCGGTCGGACTCGGGCCAGAGCGCGATGATCCGGTCCCTCAAAAAGGGCACGATCTGCTCGGCCTGGGTGATCTGGCTGTCGTGCCACGCCTGGCGGACCTGCTCGATGAGGCGCACGGTGATGACCGGCCCCATGTCGTCGGCCAGCATCATCTCCTCGAGTCGGTCGAGCAGTTCCTCGTTGATGGGCCCGCGAAGCAGATTTCGAAAGCCGCCGATGATCTTGGCTCGGGTCCTGCCGAGCCCCTCCCGCAAACGGTCGAGCATACCCATAGGCCAATCCTATCTGAAGAACGTCGCTTGACGCGTCGGGCGCCCGTCGCACTGGCGGACAAGCCGCCAGTGGCACCCGGGCGGCCAACGCAAAAACAGGGTCACAGTGTACGCATCGGCGCGGGCGCCACAAGCGGCCAGGACATTGCGCCTAATCGCACTGGCGGATCCCGGCGCGCCGGGACCAGTGGCACCCGAGCGGGCCTGATCGCACTTGCCATCAGGCGGCGGCTGCCCTAGCATGCGGCGTTCTATAGACCCGGGCCCGTTGGGAGTCACCATCATGGCTGGACATGTAGCGGTTGTCGGCGCCACCGGAGCGGTGGGCCAGGAGTTTTTGAGCATTCTTGCCGAGCGGAAGTTTTCGCTGGAGAAGATTACGTTTTTGGCCTCGAGCCGGTCGGCCGGCAAGACGGTGGAGTTCTGCGGTAAGCAGCACACGATCGAGGAGCTGACCGAGAGCAGCTTTGGGGGGGTCGATTTGGCGTTGTTCTCGGCGGGCGGCGACATCAGCAAGAAGTTTGCCCCCATCGCCGCCAAGGCCGGTGCGACGGTGGTGGACAATTCGTCGGCCTTCCGCATGGACCCGCAGACGCCGCTGGTGGTGCCCGAGGTGAACCCCGAGGACATTGCCCGGCACAACGGCATTATCGCCAACCCGAACTGCTCGACGATCATCGCCGTGGTGCCGGTGTTCGCCCTGTATAAGCAGAACCGCGTCGAGCGGATGGTCGTGAGCACGTATCAGGCGGCCAGCGGCGCGGGCTATCGGGCCATGCTCGAGCTGGAGCAGCAGACGCGCGACGTTCTGGCGGGCAAGCCGGCCAAGCCGGAGGCGTTTCCCCACCAGATCGCGTTCAACCTGTTCAGCCACAATTCGGCGATCGGCTCGGACGGCTACAACACCGAAGAGACCAAGATGGTCAACGAGACCCGCAAGATGTTCCACGACCCGGATATCCTCATCTCGGCCACGTGCGTGCGGGTACCGGTCATGCGGGCTCACAGCGAGGCGATCAATCTTACGTTCGCCAAGCCCCTCACCGAGCGAGAGGCACGCGAGATTCTGTCGGCGGCACCGGGCGTTCAGGTGGTCGACGACCGGGCGGGCAACCACTTCCCCATGCCGATCGAAACCTCGGGCGGCGACGACGTGCTGGTCGGGCGAATTCGTCAGGACGTCAGCCAGCCCGACGGGCGAGGCATCGACATGTTCATCTGCGGCGATCAGCTTCGTAAGGGTGCGGCGCTGAACGCCGTCCAGATCGCCGAGCTTCTGAACGGCAAGTGACCGGACCGCTTTAGCCCGGTCGTACGGGACATTCGAAAACGTCTAAAGGAGCAGGTTTACAGCCTGCTTTTTTTTTGCGCGTCCGGGCGGCGGCGTAACCGTCCTGGTACGCCTAAACTGCCAGCCATTTTGACAGTGACAGTCGGACATGAGGGCGACTACCGAGAAAAACGCCCTTTAGGACGCAACGAGAGGGGGTTGGCGAGCCGGGCTCATCTGGCACGGGCGTTGCTATATAGCATTGCGGTTGTGGTGAATGTAAAGGCTCAGCGGGCCAGAGACGGCCCAGGAGGTGTTCAAGATGTTCCTGGTGAGAACCAAACCAAACCGCGCGTTAGGGTGGCCGCGACACACCGAGCCATTCGGCCTGTTCGACAGAGGGATCGACCGACTGTTCGACGAGGTGTTGACTCACGCGGGCGAGGCGCCCGCCTCATGCGGCATCGACGTGTGGGAAGACGAAAACCACCTTTATGTTGAGGCCGACCTGCCCGGCCTGGCGAGAGACGACATCGACGTGACGGTCGAGGACGGTGTGCTGTCGATTCGGGCAGCCAAGGAAGAGTCCAACGAGCACAAGGGGCGCAACTACCACGTGGCTGAGCGTTGCAGTCGCCGTTTCGAGCGACACCTGCGCCTGCCCGAGCATATCGACAGCGGCAAGGTGGACGCCTCGCTCAAGGACGGCGTGTTGAGCGTCAAGCTGAACCGTCGCGAGCAGGCCAAGCGGCGCAAGATCGAGGTGCAAGACCAGTAGTTCTGGCGCGTCCTTCACACACAGGCAAAGCCTGACGAAGAACGACAAGGCTGAGGACGAGTTCCGTAACGAACCATCCTGCCTCCTACTCAGCGACGACCGCGGGTGGCGCGAAAGCCGCCCGCGGTTTTTGTATCGGCACCTACTGCGTTTCGCGCCTGCGGCTTATTCGATCGACGGCCCAACGGGCGTGCTCGGCGACCATGGGATCGTCATCGTCGGCGGCCTGGGCAAGTGGCGGCGGGCACGTCGCAGCCACATTGCCCAGCGCGACGGCTGCGTTGCGCCGCATCATGGCAAGGCGGGCCCGCGCCATCGCCGAGCCGCGGACGGCCTGCTTGTACCGGCCTTGGTCCCACCCGAGCAGGCTGGTCAGTTCCAGCCCTCGCGCCATCGGGTTGGGCGCGAAGGCCGGATCGGTCGCAGCCGGTGCCTTGCGGTTGTAGGGGCAGGCCTGTTGACAGACGTCGCAGCCGAAGACCCAGTCGCCCATTTTGGGGCGCAAGTTCTCGGGGATGCGGTCGCGCAGCTCGATCGTCAGGTAGCTGATGCATAGCCGGGCGTCGACGGCATACGGCTGATAAAGCGCCTGCGTGGGACAGGCGTCGAGACATCTTCGACATTGGCCGCAGCGGTCTGGCATCGGCTCGTCGGGCGCGAGATCGAGCGACGTGAGCACCACACCGAGAAACAGGTACGAGCCCAGCCGCGGGTGCAGCAGCATCGTGTTCTTGCCGATCCAGCCCAGTCCGGCGGCGGCGGCCAGCTCGCGCTCGAGGATCGGCGCGGTGTCGACACAGATGCGGCTGTCGAGCTCGACGCCCAACTGTTCGCGCAGGCCGCCGACCAGATCGCGCAGCCTGGCCCGCAACACGTCGTGGTAGTCGCTGCCCCGGGCGTACATGGCCACACGTCCGCGCGCCGTCGCGTCGGGCGCTGCCTTGCCCGGGTCGTCGGTGCCGGTTCCCGATTCATCGGACGGGCCCTGCGCGTCGGGCTGGTGGTAACTAACGCCCACCACAATCGCGCTGCGGGCAGACGGCAGCAGCGCCCGCGGGTCGGCGCGGCTCTCTTGGTTGCGCGCCAGATACGCCATCTGCCCGTGGCGCCCTTCAGTGACCCACCGCCGGTAGAAATCGGCGCGGGCGATCGGCCCGGCTGGACAGATGCCCGCCACGTCGCAGCCATGCCGACGAGCGAGCTGCTTGACCAACTGACTTGCAGTATGCGGATCCACAGAACACATCAAGTCTGGCCGGCGAATTGCACGTCTTCGACCTGAAGCTCGACGGAACGTCGGCCGTTGAACTCGTTGATGATGGGCCTGAACGCCAGGCGGCAACGGCGGTGATCGATCAGCGGCTGGGCGAAGCGGGCGCCGCCGAAGGCGATCGCCTTGAGCATGACCTGTCCGTCACTGACGGTGAACTGGAGATGCTGGTTGCCGCGACCGACGGCCCGGGGCTCACCTTTCAGTTGCACCTCGCCGGTGGCCAGCCGAGGCCGCGGATTGCCCATGCCAAACGGTCCGAGCCCGAGAATCTGATGCACCACCGGCTCGGTCAGGTCTGACAGGGCGACCTCGGCGTCCAGATGCAGGCGAGGCTGAAGCTGCTGTGCGGTCAGCACGTTGCCCGCGTGGGTGCAGAAGGCCTCGGTGAAGGCGGAAACCTTGTCGGCTTCGATCGTCAGCCCCGCCGCCATCGCATGCCCGCCAAAGCCGACCAGATGCTCGCGGCATCGGGCCAGCCCGTCGTACATATTGAACCCGGCGATGCTGCGGGCCGAGCCCTGAGCGATCTGATCGTCCAGGGAGAGCAGCACCACCGGCCTATGGAACTCATCGACCAGCCGCGAAGCCACGATCCCGATCACGCCCGCGTGCCAGCCCTCGCCACCCAAGACGATGGCGCGATAGGCGTCGCCGTCCATGCCGGACTGGATGACCTGCTGGCGGGCCTGCTCGGTGATCTGCCGTTCGACCTGCTGGCGCTGGCGATTCTGCGAATCGAGAAACTCGGCGATCTGCCGCCCCCGATCCGCGTCGGCCCGCGTCAGAAGCTCCACAGCCAGCCGCGCGTGCCCCATCCGACCGGCGGCGTTCAGCCTGGGCGCCAGCCAGAACCCCACGTGATAACTGTCGATCTTCTTACCGGTCAGGCCCGACTGCTCGACCAGCGCGACCAGGCCGGCAAGCTGCGAGTTGCGCACGCCCGTCAGTCCGAAATGGGCCAGAATCCGATTCTCGCCCACCAACGGCACGACGTCGGCAATGGTGCCCAGAGCGGCCAGCCCGGTGGCCTCGACCAGGAAGTCGCGATACGGCTGACTCACGCGCCCGGCGCCGGAAAACCGCTGCGCCAGCGACCACGCCAGCTTGAAGGCCACGCCGGCTCCGGAAAGATGCGGATTGCCGTACTCGCCGCCCATCGCCGTCGGATGGACCACCGTACAGTGTTCGGGCAGTTTGCCGTTGGTGGCGTGGTGATCGGTGATGACCAGCTCGAGCCCTCGCTGCTGCGCGCGGGCAGCCGAGTCGGCCGCCGTGATGCCGCAATCGACGGTCACGAGCAGGTTCGCCCCGTCGTCTGCGATCTTGTCGATGGCTTCGGGGTTGAGCCCGTACCCTTCCTCCAGACGGTGGGGGATGTAGAAGTCGACGTCGGCATCGGCCAGCCGGAGACAATGCCACAGGATCGCCGTGCCGGTAATACCGTCAACGTCGTAGTCGCCGTAGATGACGATCCGCCGGCCCGCCTCGACGGCTGCTGCGATCTGCCCTGCCGCCTCGGTGACACCGGGCAACTGCTCGGGAGGCAAGAGATCGTTGAACTTCGGCTGAAGAAACTGCCGGGCCTGCGCCGCTTCGTCCAGGCCTCGATTGTGCAGGATCTGCGCGACGAGCGGCGGGACATTAAGCCGAAGGGCCAGTTCGTCGCGTCCGGACCAAGGCGGGCAGATGAACCAGTGTTTCTCCATAAACGCTGCCTTCGCTCCGTCGGTTCCTGCGCTTCAAGACGCCCTTACAGCAAGCCGACCCTCAGCGGTCAGTCCTTCGCAATAGTCAGAATCAGCGCATCGTCCAATTGCGGCATCTGGTCCAGGTACTCCGACTTGGCTGTGGCCAACCGTTCGTTAACCTCCTCGGGCTCGCCGAACGCCTGCTCGTCCAACAGCACCTCGTGCATGCGCTCGTCGCCGAAGGCCTGGCCGGCCTTGTTAAACGCCTCCACCAAGCCGTCGCTTGTGAGGATGAGTCGGAACTTGGCCGGCAGATCGACGCCGGTGGGCTTGTAGATGGCCTCCTCATCGGCGCCGACCAGCATCGAGGTCTGATCCAACGTGACCATTCGCGTCGGCCCGGTCAACAGCAGCGGTGCCGCGTGCCCGGCGTTGACGTAGGACACGCGACCGGCAACCAGGTCGATCCAGACAACCACCATCGGCAGAGGCTGACGTACGCCGCCGGCCGCTACGTACTCACCGAGGGCGTTGAGGATACGTCCAAGTTCGGTCCGCTGGCCCGCCATCATCACAGCCGTCGCCGTCACGCCCAACATCGACGCGCCCTGCACGATACCCACCGCGCCGGTCCCGCCGGCGTCGACGGCAGCCGCCAGCAGACGGTTGTCATCAATCGATACGACGGTAAACAGGTCGCCGCAGCGCTCGGCACCGGGCAGGACGCGGGCCGAGAAGCGCAAGGTTTCGGTCTTGCCTGAGGCGACGGTGTTGACGCTCGCCTGCAATCGCCGCAAAACGGCGATTCGCGCCGTTGACTCGGCCTCCTGGGCGGCGACCACCCGCCGGTGCAACTGCCCGAGGATCGCACCCAACTGCACGCCCGCCAGCATGAGCACGCTGAGCTGCTCCTGCTCGAAGCGCCGCTTGTCACTGAGGCGGTCGAGGTATATCACGCCCAGGCTGTGCCCCTCGCTTCGCAATGGCGCGACCAGTGCGGAAGCCGGCAGCGACGCTTCCGGTTTGCTCCGCCGATCGGACGGATACAGACCCGCCACGTTCTGCAAGTGGGCAGCCTGGACGAAGCTCTGGCTGACGGCCCGGAACGTGGCCGAGCCCGCCCCGCCCATCGAACGTGCGGCGATCAATCGCAGGCTGCGCCGGTCCTCACCCAACAGCGCCACGAACCCACGGTCGGCCTGCATACGCTCGGTCAACTGTGCCAGCGCTCGATCGGCGATGGGCTCGGGGCTGTCGGCAAAGGCGTCGACCTCGACCGCGCCGACCAGTCGCTCGGTCAGGTCGGGCGCGATCGAAATCGGTGCGTTGATCTTGGCCCATGCCGTGCCGGCCGGCGGCTCGCGGTCGGCCAGGAAGAAGTCGATCTCCTGGCCCAGCGAACCGGGGGCCGACTCGTCCACGTACTCCAGCGTCTTGGCCCCCAGCCGGACAACGTCACCCGGCACAAGGATCTTCTGCTTGATGGCCTGCCCGTTGACGTAGGTCTTGTTGCGGCTGCCGAGATCGGCCGCCATCCATCGCCCGTCGGACTGCCGCGACAGACGAGCGTGTTCGCGCGAGATCAAATCGTCGACCAGCACGATGTCGCAACTGCTGGCCCGACCGAGAGTAATCGTCGCCAGTTCCAGCTTGATGGTCTGCAACTGCCCGTTGTCGTCCACGTATCGGAACTGCGCCATATCCGAAGCCCTCGCGTGCAGGTTGCCTTCGCAGCTCGGCGCCCAAGCCGCTCGTGCCACGCCCGGCGACCAGCCGTCACCCCTAAAACGCCCCCGACATCCGCCTTAAGAGTAGCACAAACCGTTGCCGGGTGCGACGAGGTTATCGCCTCGTCGGGTTCTCATACCAGACGACGCCCAGGTCCTCGCCTTCCTCGCACGTGATCACGTCCAGGTCGCCGTCACCGTCCAGGTCGAGCA
>Ga0315553_10003850_pt1 | contig 11514 bp, 7 predicted proteins | sample SalMarSW160140MG_FD_203099 | JGI IMG/M metagenome (GOLD analysis project Ga0315553, IMG submission 203099) | Salt marsh sediment microbial communities from the Plum Island Ecosystem LTER, Massachusetts, United States - Salt Marsh Sediment SW1601-40 ... | reverse complement strand
CCCATCTTTCACAAAGGGGGATTTCTTTACGGACTACACGCTTCGCACAAGTCGATCAGGGATAATGGTCGAGCCGTGATAGTGGAAGGATATACGGACGTCCTGGCGTTAAGAAGGTGTGGCTTTCAGGAGGTGGCCGGCACACTGGGAACTGCCCTGACCAGAGAACATATACGGTCGCTCAAAGGGTATGCAGGGGAAGCCGTCGTGGTCTTTGATTCTGACTCGGCTGGGAAGGCTGCCGCCATCAAGAGCCTATCCTCCTTTATGAATGAAGGTCTCTCATCAAAGGTCATTGTCTTACCCGAAGGGGATGACCCTGATAGCTATGTCAGCAAAAATGAGCTGAGCAGCTTTTTGGCCCTTTTAGAAGGCGCTGTCCCTATGTTTGATTACTACCTTGATTCGAAACTAGCCCAAAAGGGGGATGGGGTAGAACGCCAGGTGAATCTTCTTAAGGAAGTTCTTCCTGTTTTAGCCGAGCTTGATCAGGTTTCTCAGCAATCCCTATACCTGCGGCGTCTTTCTGAAAAGCTTGGTATTGCTGAGTCGGTTATCCGGACGGAGCTTCAAAACTGGCAGAAGCATCACATGGGAAAGGCTCCCGAGGATGGCTTAAGGGAAAGGTTGTCTGCTTCAAGGGCAAAGAAAGTCGATGATCTTTACCTACTCAATGTCTTGATCCATCATCCACAGGCCATGAACAGATTGATGAACCTCGATTACAGGGTTATCCTGTCTGATCCTGTTGTTGTGGGGATCTTTGATGCCATACATGAAGTCTATGCAAAGAAAGGGGTCACGACGCCTTTGGATATTCTGGAATTGCTCAAGGGTGAGCAGGCCAGGGAACAGTTCAGGGAGGCAATGTTGACCCCTCCCATTTTTACGGATGAAAGAGTTGAACAGGCCCTGAATGGGTTTGAGGACAAGATTCATGGAATAAAGATGACGGAGTCTAAGATTAAGGCCGCACAGCAGGGTGATTTGGAAGGCTTAAATAGGATTCTTGAACTAAAGAGAGAGAGAGAAGGCCGAGTCATCTGATGGATAGAAACTTACAGGAGGGAATTTGGATGGCTACTAATTCGGACACGATGAATTTGAAGCGATTAATAGATGTGGGGAAGGACAAAGGCTACATCACCTATGAAGAATTGAACGATGATTTGCCGGACGATGTGGTTTCTTCGGAGTACATAGATGACCTGATGATGATGTTTGAAGAGCTGGATATCATGGTTATCGATGAGTCCTCCCGGAAGGAGATCGAAGAATCTAAGAAGCTCAAGAAGAAGCGGAAGAAGGCATTGGAGAGGGAAAATCTCCGAGCGCCAGTTTCCGATACGGCATCCAAGGTCTCTGATCCTGTCAAAATGTATTTAAGAGAAATGGGCTGCATTTCTTTGCTTACAAGGGAAGGAGAAGTGGAGATAGCCAAAAGGATCGAAGCTGGAGAGAAGGAGGCATTGAATGCCCTGTTGGAGTGTCAGGTGGGCATCGAGCATATTGTTGAATTGGGACACAAGCTCAACGTCGGTGAAGTCAAATTAAAGGATGTGGTCAATGACTTGGATGATGAAGAGAATCATATCCAGATCAGCGAGAAGAAGAAGACCATTTTAACGCTTATTGAAGAGATTGGAGGGTTATATGAGAAGTGCCTCACTGACCAGCGAGAAACTCAAAAACCCCGTTGTTCAGCCGCGAAAAAGAAGAAGCTAGCCCCCAAGATAGAGGAAAATCATAAGAAAATTGTTGAATTGATCAGCTCTTTCACTTTTGAGAAGAGACAACTAGACAAGATGGTTGAGAGGCTCCGGCTGATGGTCGTCCAGGTGGATCGGGTGGACAAGGATTTTGAAGAGTGTATGCTCAAGGCTGGGGGCAAACCCCTTTTACATGTAAAGAAGTGTTTCAGACAGATTCCAAAATCAGCCAAAGACAATCAAGTTGTTACTTCCCTGAAACTGAAGAAAAGTGAACTCGCGGCCCTAAAGGCCAAGATTGATAATGCGGAGGGGTGTCTTAAAGAGATTAGAGGGCGCACCAATATGGCTCAAAGGGAACTGAGAGAGACCCTGGATAGAGTGGAAGAGAGCCTGGACAAATCTAAGTATGCCAAAAGGGAGTTGATTGAAGCGAACTTGAGATTGGTGGTGAGCATTGCCAAGAAATATACAAACCGGGGCCTTCAATTTTTGGATCTGATCCAGGAAGGCAATATCGGTCTTATGAAGGCCGTGGACAAATTTGAGTATCAAAGAGGATATAAATTCAGCACCTATGCCACGTGGTGGATAAGGCAGGCGATCACCAGGGCCATTGCCGATCAGGCTCGAACCATTCGTATTCCTGTGCATATGATTGAGACGATTAATAAATTGATCAGGACATCCAGATACCTCGTTCAAGAGCACGGGCGTGAGCCCACACCAGAGGAAATCGCGGAAAAGATGGAGTTCCCATTGGAAAAGGTAAGGAAGGTACTGAAGATCGCCAAAGAGCCCATTTCTCTGGAAACGCCTATTGGAGAAGAAGAGGACAGCCATCTGGGTGATTTTATTGAAGATAAGAAGATTACAGCGCCTTCTGAGGCGGTTGTGAATCATAATCTGGGAGAACAGACCAGAAAGGTGCTCACGACACTGACCCCGAGAGAGGAAAAAGTGCTTCGAATGCGATTCGGTATTGGGGAAAAATCTGATCATACCCTGGAAGAAGTGGGTCGCGATTTTAGTGTGACAAGGGAGAGGATTAGACAGATAGAGGCAAAGGCTCTCAGAAAATTAAGGCATCCGAGTAGAAGTAGAAAACTGAAAAGCTTCGTGGATAACTAATTTGAATGGACTTGTGAGCAGTCCATCATCGGCTTGAAAAGGAGTAGGCTACTGCCAAAGGGACTATTTACGGCGTTATCCATATGGAATCGCGAAGCGATTTTATGACTTGACAAATTCCCCGACTATCTCCATTGTTGACACAATTCCCGTGTACTCGAAGTATTCACTGGCTACCATTTTTTTTGGATGGGGCCAACAGGCGGATGCTTCAGTTTTTGGGGGCCCATAGCTCAGCTGGAAGAGCCACCGGCTCATAACCGGTAGGTCCCTGGTTCGAACCCAGGTGGGCCCACCAGTGAAAAGAAATTCTTATGCTCATAGGAAATCATTTAATCAAACTCTGTTTCAAACGAAACTATCAATGGGACCAAAGGGCGCACTCATAGAACGTGCGCCCTTTTTTTTAGACACGTTTGGCTTGCTGCAGTGTTATTTTATGAGTGGAATCGCCCATGTCTACGCTGAAAGCTGTCCTTGGTATTTTGGAAGAAATCGCTCCTTCCCGTGCTGCAGAGGATTGGGATAATCCCGGCCTCCAAATTGGACATCTTTCCCAGGAGGTAGGAAAGATATTCATCTCCCTTGATCCGACACTTGAATCGCTCAGGAAGGCTGTGAAGAGGAACGCTCAAGTACTACTAACGCATCACCCCCTGATTCTCAGCCCCATATCGAGCCTCAACCGGGACCGCTATCCCGGAGACGTCATTTTCGAGGCAATTGAAAGGGGGGTATCTGTAATCGCTGCCCATACGAATCTGGATGCGGTGCGGGGTGGTATCAATGACGGCCTGGCCGATCTTTTTGGCCTTCAGGAGGTAGGAGAACTTGAAGAGAGGAGTGATTTAGACGAGAGAGGCTTGGGAAGAATTGGCGACCTGCCGGAACCTGTAAGGCTTAGTGAAGTGACGGAGAGGATTAAGGTCATTCTTGGCGCTGAGAAGATAAGGGTTGTAGGCCGAAAAGACAGGAGGATCGAGCGGGTTGCGGTGGTTGGGGGCGCAGGAGGCGGGATGGTCGCTTTGGCTTCAAAAAAAGGGGCTCAGTTGCTGATCACCGGAGACGTGCGTCATCATGAGGCTCTTGAAGCGAAAGCTTTGGGGTTGGCTTTGATTGACGCGGGGCATTTTCAAACTGAAAAATCAGCCCTGAAGCCCTTTGCCAATCACTTGAGAAATCGTTTTGTAGAGCAAAATATGGACGTGATTGTGGAGGTCTATGACACAGAGAAGAGTCCTATGCGATATGAATAGGGAATTTAGATCGGAAAGCTGGAGCGTGGGCATCCCAATTATCTAATGAGAGGTGAATGAATTGAAAGAAAAAATGAGTCATCTGATATGCCTTCAGGACTGTGATAATAGGATTGGGCATATCATGGACAAGAAGAATGAAGGGCCACTGAAAATCAAGGAATTAGAAGATGAGTTAAATGCCATTGAGGAAGAATACCAAGAAGAATTGGGCAGATTTGAAGCACTCAAAATAAGCGGGCGCGATATTGACCGAGAAACCCAAGATTTGGATGTCAAGGTAGAGAAGAGCAATATAAGACTCTCCAACATAAAGTCCAACAAAGAGTACAAGGCAGTTCTAAAGGAGATCGATGACCTGAAGAAGGCGAAATTCCAAAGAGAGGAGAAGTCTCTGCAGGTTATGGAAGAAATCGAGGTGTTGAGAAAGAGATGTCAGGACAACGAAAAGGAGGTGGCAGAAGGAAGAAAGAAGTTGGACAAGGAAAAAAATGAAGTGCAGATCGAACTCAAGGCCTTAGACGAGGAGCTTCGACTCTTTGAGAAGAAAAGAGTTCTTTTTTCTCAAACCGTTGAACAAGACCTTCTGAAAAAATACCTTTTTCTTAAGGAGCGAAAGCAAGGCCAGGCCATCAGTCCGGTGAGTCAAGCCGTGTGTCAGGTCTGCCATATGCGGATCCCCCCCCAAACGTATAACGAATTGATAAGAGGAGATTCCTTGTTGAGCTGTACCAACTGCGGTCGCATCATTTATTGGGCCGATGATGAACACTACAAGAAGGCTCTAAACGAGATCTAGGAGGCAGTCCGAGAATGCCCTTTTCCCCAAACTCTTTGTCATGCCCGAAAAAATTATCCTCGGAATATCAACTATAGGCCTGTGGTAATTTTTCCAGGCATTCCTTAATTTTGGAAAAAATTGCTGTTCTCGGGCAGCCTCCTAGGCCGAGAGACCTTTGAAAGATGCCCCTATTGCCCAATTTTGGCGTCAGGCTCAATTCCTGATCCTCGAAATACTTAAGGCATTCATCCCAAGGGCGCTTGCTGCGGGGCGCCTGCGGTTAAGATTTTCGCTTTCTCCCGCTCAAAGTCCGGGATCTTCGATTTGACCTTGAGCAAAACTGCGCGTTTTTCAAAGGTCTCGCCGAGGCAACATCATCGTTTTTTTGAAACATCAGGATGAACCAACCTTCTACACCTTGAACCTTTGAATCTATAGTTGTAGAATAGAGGACATGTTAGAGCAGGACAAATGACCGCTGCTTTACCTTAAGGTAGAGGGGAGGAAAGTCCGGGCTCCACAGGACAGGGTGCTGGGTAACACCCAGTCCCGGTGACGGGCAGGAAAGTGCCACAGAAAGGAAACCGCCCCACTCGGTATCCTGGATATTGAGCAGGGTAAGGGTGAAAAGGTGAGGTAAGAGCTCACCAGTCCTGCCGGTGACGGCAGGAGCTAGGTAAACCCCACCCGGAGCAAGACCAAATAAGGGAACGTTTGAGAGTGGTCCGCTCGAGTTCCCGGGTAGGTCGCTTGATCTCGATGGTCACATTGAGACTAGATGAATGGTCATTACCCCCAAGCGGGTGACTGCTTAAGGGGGACAGAACCCGGCTTATGGCCTGCTCTAACATATTTTTTCCCTTTTTTGGGGGTACAGTCAATACCCGGTTCTCCCCGTTTCACGGGATCTTCGCCCGGCCGGGGCTTTTTATCACCAGGAGACTGAATCGGGAACTTTGAAAAATGCTTTATCTTGCTCAAGGTCAAGTCGAAGATCCCGGACTTTGAGCGGGAGAAAGCAAAAATCTTAACCGCAGGCGCTACGCAGTAAGTGCCCTTGGGGTGAATACCTTAAGTATTTCGAGGATTAATGTTTGACCGTGACGGAGAGATTGAGCAAATAGGAGCGATTCTCAAAGGTCTCAGATGGTCCTCATAAGACCTTGAATAATCTGCCGAGCCAATTTTCCGAGGATCTGAAAACAGAAAAGTGCAATGATGGGTGAGATATCCAATCCCCCAAAAAGGGGGACGAATCGACGGAAGGGTCTCAGAAGGGGTTCGCTGATTCCATATATGGCCTGGACAATCGGGTTGGAGGGATCAGGGCTCACCCAGGAAAGAAGAGCCCCGACGATAATCACAATGGAAAAAAGACCCGTGAAAAGGCCCACCACGAGGACCAATCCCTCTCCCAATCCCTGTAAGAAGATACTGGGAGAAAACATGGTGTTTGGCACGATGAGATAGCGAATAAGGGTGCTGAAAACGCTATAGAGGACCAGAAGAAAAAAGAAAATGAACAAACGGGAATTTTGCCTTGGGAAACCAAACTGCTTGAGAATCCCATCAAGCGGATTGAAGGCCCTCTCAATCAATAAGGTAAATGAGACCCCGAAGCTACGTTGGGATAGGATAGAGATAAACCACATGGCCATATAGGCCTGGAAAAGGAGTTGAATCAGGCTTAGGAAACTGATTCCCACTCCAGATATGAAGGAGACAGGTCCAAGAGGGACATAGATCCCCCCCCTCAATACCACAAGAGCCAAGATCGTTAGAAGGGTGCCATAGGCGGCGTTTCGGGTCACGTATCCTGCGGGGATGAGAATGGGATCCGTAATCCGGTAGACCATTCCGTAAAAGGGATTGAAAAAGGCCTCGCGGGGTTTGATCAGCAGCCTCAGGAGCAGAATGATGATGACAATGTCAATGATACCTTTTATGAGCCCCATGGAGATTCCTCTGCTTAAGATCCATTCTTAAATGAGCCACGTTATCCCAACTCGATCAGGAGTTCAACCTATTATGAGATCGCTTCACGATTTTTGAAACCTTCCGCCTGGGGCGGAATTTGGGAAATGAAGTCGAGGCCGTCCGGCAAAATGGCAGAAGTTCAGACGGAAATCAAGGTCAGGGTCCTTCCCCAGTCCTCAAGAACACAGATCATAGGAATAGAGGGCGACACGTATAAGGTGAAATTGACGGCACCTCCCGTGGAGGGGAAGGCTAACAAAGCCCTCATAGAGTTGCTGGCCAAGAGGCTCAGGATTGGCAAGGGGAGGGTAGACATTGTCTCCGGAAGCCGTTCCCGACTAAAAACTGTCCGGATTTACGGCCTTTCTCCGGAAGAAGTCATTTCGTTAATGGGTGGCAAATAGTCCGGATCCCGAGAGCAAGCAGAGTATTACTTGCGGCAGGAAATTCATTTGATTCAAGAAACCTGGTCCTCTGGGCCAGGTCAGAATTCATAAGCTTTGCTATATGAACGGAATAGTCCGGTCACGCCTATTTTTTCAAGGCCATATCTATAGGCTTAGTAACCGGCGAGCCAATATTTGGCGTTTAAGGGACTCCTCGAAGATTCCAAAGAACTCACGGGCGTAAACCCCAAATATTGGCTCGCTATGAAGTCAGGTGGAATTTTTTTGTGAGATATGGCCTTGAAAAGACAGGCATGACCTCCCCAAACGCCGGTTCTTTATACTTCACCTCTCTGGGGTGAATCAAACCCGGACCCTCTGGACCCGGATTTTTACTCCCTAAACTGCATATCATGTAACTGCCGGAAACGACCCTTGAGGGCTATCAAATCATTCTGTGTCCCGGATTCAACAATTTTGCCGTCTTCAAGGACGTAGATTCGATCCGCTTTCCGTACGGTATTCAAACGGTGGGCCACGACAAAGATGGTTCGTCCTCCCCTCAATCTTTCGATGGCCTCTTGGACCAGCTCCTCACTTTCCGCGTCCAGGGCAGATGCTGCCTCATCGAGTATCAATATGGTGGGGTCGGTCAAAATGGCCCTTGCTATGGCAATGCGTTGCCTCTGTCCCCCGGATAATAGCGCTCCCCGATCTCCCACGACGGTGTCGTATCCCCGAGACTGCTCCATGATGAAATCGTGTGCGTGAGCCGCCTTTGCCGCTTTTTCGACCTCTTCCATGTCCTTTTCCGGACAGCCGTAACGGATATTATCGGCGATCGTATCATGGAACAAAAGAACCTCTTGGCTGACAATGCTAATCTGTTTCCGAAGGGATTCCAAGGTCACGTCGCGGATGTCAACACCATCAATCGTAATACTGCCCTCCGTCACATCATAGAAACGGGGCACAAGATCCAGAAGCGTACTTTTCCCAGCCCCGGTAGACCCCACAAAGGCCACCATCTCTCCTTTATTGATTTTGAAAGAGAGCTTTTCAAGGACAGGTATTTCAGGGGCATAAGAAAAACTAACCGCTCTGAATTCTATGGATTCTTCATGTTTTGGAAGGAGCTTTGCATCGGGCCGATCTTTTATTTCAGGCGTCGTTTTCATGATCCCGAAGACCCGCTCCGTGGCCCCTTGAATGGTTCGAAGTTCCGCGTTGACCCTTGCCAAATTCTTCATGGGGGTATAGAGCCTCTGGAAGGCAACAAACATGGCCATAAGCTCACCCAGTGTAGGCTGGAAAAGGATTTTTCCGACGATAAAAACTGCGAGTACCGCAAACCAGGCAGTGGGCTCCATCATGGGCCCTTGCGCGAGGAACCACCTATTATAATGCATCACTTTCTTATAAAGGTGGTCTGCCAGCTCACCGAATTTGAGGGATGCCCCCTTGTCCATACAGAAGCCCTGAATCACCTTGAGGCATAGGAGGGATTCCTGATAGGCGGATGTGACATCGGAAGTGGCGTCTTGAACTCTGGTGGCGTGTTTCTTCGCTTTTCTTCCAAAGAGCCTGATGAGTCCGACAAAGACGGGACCGACAAAGAAGGCGAGAAGTGTCAATCTCCAATTTTGGATCAGAAGGTACGTCAGAGCGGCTAAAGCTGTGAGGGGGTGCTGGACCAGACCGACGATTACATTCGCTACAGTCGTCTGCATCACTGAGAGGTCTGCAGTAGCCCTGGAAATGAGTTCTCCCCCCTTTTTCCTATGGTAGAATCCGAGGGAAAGGGAGATGAATTTGTTAAATAAATCTATACGCAAGGACTTTATAGTCCTCTGAGAAAAAGCGGCCGCGGCAAGGTTGCCCAAGTAGAGGGTGATTGATTTAAGCAGAACAGAAATAAAGGCTAAAGAGGCGAGAAGAATGAGAAGACGGTTTGGAGAAATCTCATCCACCAAAACCAATTCGGTTCCGCGCCATACGGGCAATGATAGGGATGTGGGTTCAACGCCGACTTTCATTGCTTCGTCTATCAAGGGTTGAACGAGCAGGATTGGAACCACCGTGAGGATGGCCGATACGGCCGCAAACAGAATTGAGATGAAGACCAAGCTTCGGTGGGCCTTTACATAGAAGGCGATTTCTTTACCTAAGACTTTGTCTAGGATATAGTTTAACATTATCTTGATCTAGAAAGTATCTTCATTTTTTACTACCTCAGAAGAACATTGTTTTTTCATTTCATAAAAAAATTTCTTTAAGTAAAGAAATAGCGGAAGAAGATCACCAGGGTTACTACGAGAACAAACAACAGAAGATATTGTTCCCTGTTTTCATTCCAGAACAGGTCACGACTCCAACGCCTTTTCTGTGCATTGGGATAAGGTCTTATCCGCGGCAGAAGGCTGCGGGCATAAGATGAATAATTTGTATATTCTTCGCCAAAGATCTCTTGCAGTCTCGCCATTTCTTTTCGATGCTTCCGGGGCATGTAATCGAAAAAAAATACGCCCAACCCAATGATAAGAAGTATCCAGTTGTACCCCCAACTCATCAAACAAAATCCTATTAATAAAAATAGCCTTCCGAGATAAAAAGGATCTCTCATATACGCATAAGGCCCGGAAGTTGTAAGCTCATTGTTCCGTATAAGATGCCCGGCCGACCATACGCGTATTGCCTCGCCCATGAAAACAACCAATCCTCCTGCAACAAGCGAAAATGCGATCGGCCTTGCAAACAAAATTAGAAAAAGAACAGCCATTAACAATCCAACTTTTTTTGGTATGCTCTTCATTTTTTCTCCCCCATTTATAATTCGATAGAGAAAAAACATCTTCGGTGAATTTCCTGTGCCGTATATGTTTTTTTCTGTTTTATATAACCTTTCCAAATCAAGAAGCTTGTAACAATTAAAGATGTAATTATCAAAAACCGGCAAGGTTCCTCTAACATAAGCAGTCGAAAAATCTATTAGATAAGGTTCATTTTTGTATACCAGGATATTTCGAAAGTGCGCATCGCCATGAGCAACACCCTTATCATGAATTTTCTTAAAAAGAGATGTTAGAGACTCAAGGAAATGTTCGTCCGGTATCTCTTCTTTGCATTGATCCAGAGGCTTGCCAGGAACTGCTTTCATTTTTAGTGTGTATGGCGTTGTCATTTCCTTAAATGAAGGGACTCCGGGGACATCGGCAAGCCCTTTTAAGACGGCAGCCTCTCGTTTGAGACAGTGAAGCCCGTACAGTCTTGCAAAAAACGGATGTCGGCTAAAATCCTTAACAAAATAATCCCCTTCACGTCTCACATCGGCCTTCCAATAATTTCTGGGAGGATAATACAAGCCCTTGTTCAAGGCAGGTTTGCTGGTTTTTGCTTTCATCGTTGCGTTCTCTCTAGGATTATTTCAGTCCCACAGTACGTGGCGCTCGCAAATGGGTCTGAGATAATGCCCCGAAGCACTGGCAATCTTGATCAAAAATCTTTTCCATAGGTTCTGGCCTACAACGGATCGAAGTGATGGCCCGCCCTGGTGCGATTTACAGAGACATGCCTTCCATTCACTTGTATTTCAAAATGGAACTGATCTTTTGCTCCGGCCTTGGGTGTCGGTCTGGGCCAGGGAGTAATGGAGGACTGGAGTATTGGGAAAAACTAAAACAAGGCATCACTCCAACACTCCAGAACTCCACTACTCCAGAAGTCGTGTTTTCCCGAATGCTCCGATTCTTTTGCCGGCAATGGTTTCTTGTTGCAACGGTCTAGATCGAATTTACAAGTTGCGTGCGACTTTCGGGTCTAGCCTATCACCAGTCTCATCTGAGTGACTTCAACCTCCAGCTCCAGGCTTTCGCAGAGATTTTCGATCTCCCTCCTCTTTTTTCCCCCATTGAGTTTAAAGGAGATAATGATCTGTTGTATATGATGTTTCTTGATGATTTTTTCAAGTCCTTTTTGACTGCCGAATACCGGGTACCCCATAATCTTCCTTTTGTGTTTGCGAGGATTATCGTCAATCAGGCCCACAAGGGATAAGCCAAGAGTGTGGTTTTTCTCTATTTCTCTGACGATCATCTGTCCGCCAATCCCGGCCCCATAGATGAGCGTGGGTTTTCCACTATGATTCCCTTTCCTGATTCCTTCATCGAACAGACGGAAAGAGAGCCTGGAGAGGGATAACATGACGAGCATGAGAATCCAGTAAATGACAAAAACATATCTAGAAAAGCTGGCGAAACGATACATGAAAAGAAGGG
>Ga0315553_10003847_pt1 | contig 11522 bp, 10 predicted proteins | sample SalMarSW160140MG_FD_203099 | JGI IMG/M metagenome (GOLD analysis project Ga0315553, IMG submission 203099) | Salt marsh sediment microbial communities from the Plum Island Ecosystem LTER, Massachusetts, United States - Salt Marsh Sediment SW1601-40 ... | reverse complement strand
AACTCACCGCACCGCTGCTTGAACGCGCCGCACCGGATGCCGCCGCCGGCGGCCTCGGACAACGCCCGGCCGACGTCAGCGTACGCCGCGTCCGACGCCGCGCGCCCGTTGGCGCCGAACAGATAGAGGTCGATGTGCCCAAGCCGCACGCCGGCATCGGCGAGCAGACCCCGAATGAACTCCACCTCGTCCGCCGGGTTGACGTTCCGAACGCTCTCCTCTTTGAGCGGCCGGACGCGGATCCCGGCGATTCGTGGGAGGGGCTTTCCCTCCGGATCAGAGCCCGGCCGACCGATCAAGAACGCGGCGGCGCCCTCACCCGGCAGCGTGCCCTGCCGACCTGGCTCATCCATCGGTGCCAGCGGCGCGCTGTCTTTCCGCCACCAGCCGTACTCCCTGCCCGCCAGGAGGAAATACGGGTTCAGCTCATCGGCGCCGATCGCCAACACGTGCCTGCTGCGCCCGGTTTCGATCAGGCGGCACCCCTGCCAAAGGGCGAGCTCGAACGAGATGGACTCGTGGACGAACGTGTCGTTCTCGCCGCGGAACCCGAAGGCCATCGCGGTCTGGGCGGCCGCCGCGTTGTGCACCGAGTTGATGAAGCGCGCCGGCTTCGGCTCCCGCTCTTCCCCCTCGACCAGGTTCTCGAGAAAGGCGGCCGTCTCGTCGAGGGTGCCAAGTCCGGTGCCGAGGGACACGGCCACGGATTCGGGATCGGGGACGCCGCCGCAGTCCTCCATAGCGCGGTGTGCCGCGCCGAGAGCCAGACGCTGCGTGCGGCCGAGACGCCTGAGCGCCCGGGCCGGAACCGGGCCTGCGTCCGGCAGCTCGGAACAGGCGTACCCCGGCACCGGAGCCCCCTTCACCGCCGGCAGCATCGTGGGCTGCGGCTCGGGCAGTACGAGGCCCACGCCCAGCACCGCCGCCTTGACCTTCACACTCGGACCCATCCTCACGTCCCTTGTCCGCGATCGTCCGTCGGCCGCTCGACGAGCAACGAACAGTTATTGCCGCCGAACCCGAAGGAGTTGGTCATGGCAACGGTCAGGTCGCCGTCGCTGGTGTGGCCGATCGGCTCGAAGCCCATCGCCGGGTCGACGCGGCGCAGTCCGAGATTGGCCGGCACACGCTGCCGGTGCAGCGCCAGAATGCTGACGACCGTCTCGATGGCGCCCGCGGCCGCGAGTGTGTGGCCGAAGAAGCGCTTTGTCGAGGACACCGGCGGCGGATGCCCGTCGAATAACTGCATGAGCGCTCGAGCTTCGGCAAGATCGTTGTCGACGGTGCCCGTGCCGTGCGCGTTCACGTAGTCCACGTCCGTCGGGTTCATCCCGGCATCATCGAGCGCCGACCGCATCGCCGCCAGGGCGCGGGAACCGTCCGGGCGGGGGGCGGTGGCGTGATAGGCGTCGCACGTGCTGCCGTGCCCCGCAACGTATGCGTGGATCCGCGCGCCGCGGGCGCGCGCGTGTGCCTCGCTCTCCAGCACCACCATCGCGGCGCCCTCGCCCAGGCTCAGGCCGGCACGCTCCGCGTCGAACGGACGACAGCCGTCCGGCGCCACATTGAGCAACGAACAGAAACCGTTCAGAGTCAGCCGCGCCAGCGAGTCCGCCCCGCCGGCCAGCACGATCTCTGCCTCGCCCGATTCCAGCACCTCGCAGGCGGTGGCGATAGCCGTGGCCCCGGAGGCGCAAGCATTGGACACTGTGGCCCGGAACCCCAAGAGCCCAAGAGTTCCTGCGACCGCGTTCGCCGGCGACGAACACAAATGGAACCGAAGCAGGCTCACGTCCAACCGGTCTTCCAGCATGAGGCGGCGAAGGAACCCCTCGCTGTCCAGGATGCCCCCGGTGCTGGTGCCGAGGACGACGCCGATCTCGCGACGGTCTGCGTCGCCGAACGAATCTAGCCCGGCATCGCTGAATGCGCGCCGGGCGGCGTAAACAGCGAGATGGTCGGTGCGCGATCCCTCACGCAGGCCGCTTCGCGCCGCCGGGCCGCTTCGCGCCGCCGGGTCGCTTCGCGCCGCCGGGTCGCTTCGCGCCGCCGGGTCGTCCCGCACCTGTGCGACGGGCATGTGGCCACATCGCGGCGAATCAAACAACGTGAGACGCCCCAGCCCGGATTCCTCGGCCTCGATCGCGGACCAGACTTCCTCCGGCGTCCATCCCGCCGCCGTCACGATCCCCATGCCCGTGATCGCTATTCGCTCTCGCCGCACGGTTCCCGGTTTTTCCTGATAAAGTCGGCCAAGGTATTGACCGAAGAAAAGGCCTGACGCCCGATCTCGAGTTCGGTGATCCGAATCCCGTAGTGCTTCTCCACCATCACCACCAGTTCGAGCGCGTCAATAGAGTCCAGGCCGAGTCCCGCGCCGAACAACGCCGCCGCCGGATCAATGTCGTCCGGCGTGCTCTCTTCCAGGCTGAGGGCTTCGATGATCTGTTTCTTGAGGGTCTCAACCAGTTCGTCCATCGGACCTCCCATTCGGGTTCGACACGGTCATCACTTGCAGAACGTTCAGGGTTGCGGGCGCGGGCAAGTATAGCGCGGCGCCCGGGGCTTTTCCACCGCCCGACGCGAGAAGGCGGAAGAGCTGACGGAGCGGCCGTTGCGTCTGGTCGATCTTCCCGTCGGGTGCGGGCGACAGTGCCAGTCGGGCCAGCGGCGCGTTCCCCTGTGTGGCGACGGCCGCCTCGTCCGCCACCAGGAAAGCGTAGGCGTGGGCGGACGGCGCGTCTGCCGCGGACGCAGACACCGCGTCGCAGCCGACGCAGATGCACCCGCCGACATCCCCCTCTGCGACCCATGCCATCCCCTCCCACAGGGCCAGCAGCCCGCTCTCGGGGCCGGCCATCACGCACGCACCGGGCCCGGTGATATGGTGCCGTATCGCGATCTCGCCGAGGGCCGTGCTGGGCAAGGTGTATGAGAACAGCGTCGGGCTGGCGCCGCCCGGCTCGTGCATGCTCCGGACAAACTTGACGTCGGTGTCCAGCGACCCATTGTCGGAGCCCAGCAACAGGGCCAGGTCCGGCCGCGATTCCCCCTCGGTGGAGGGCGGCAGCTCCAGCATCTCGACGGCCGCCACCGCGTACTTGCAGAGCAGGTCGAGCCGCCCGAACCGGTCGAAGGGCTGGTCTGAGAACATGCGCCAGCGCAGCCGGGGAACCCCGCCCGGCCACCGCGTCCATGACCGCGCGTTGCCGAAGCCGCCCTCGTCGACGCATCCGCACGCTGTGATCACCGTGCGCCTCATTCGGCCTCTCCGTCCAGGACCAGCGCGGCATTGATCCCGCCGAAGCCGCACTTGACCGAGAGCACCCGGGTCAGCCGTTGCAGCGGCAGGTGCTCCCGAGGCACATTCAGCGGGCGCTCGACGCCAAGCCTCTCCAGGCCGAGGCAGGCCGGCACGGTTTTCTCTCGCATCGCCATCAGGCACAGGACCGTTTCGATGACACCCGCCGCCCCGAGGGTGTGCCCCAGGTAGCCCTTGAGCGAACTGAGCGGGGGCATCCGGTCTCCGTCCCCAAAGACCCCGTACAGCGCCTTGGCTTCCATCGCGTCGTTGTAGAGCGTGGCGGTGCCGTGCCCGTTGATGTAATGGATGTCACCGGGCGACAAGTTCGCCGCGGCAAGCGCACGGGTCACGGCGGCGCGGAGACCGTCCCCCGTGCGCGAAGGTGCGGTGATATGACACGCGTCGTTGGCGATGCCCCAGCCCGCCACGACGCCCAGCACGACGTCCGCCTGCCGGGGCGCCAGGGTGAGCAGTAGCGCCGCGGCGCCCTCGCCAAGCGAAAGGCCGTCGCGCCCGGCGTCGTAGGGGCGGCAGGGCCGGGGACTGAGGGCATTGAGCGCCGAGAAGCCGGCGAGGATAAAATCGGCGAGGACGTCGACACCGATGACGACCATCATGTCCGCCGCGCCGCGGCGCAGAAGCCGTATGGCCTGCACAATGGCAATGAGGCCCGACGAGCAGGCGTTCGACACAGCCATCACGGGTCCGGCGAGGCCGAGTTCCTTCGCAACGTCGCGCGCCAGGACGTACGGGTTGTGGCGGCCGGTGACGTCTGCGCCCGGCTCGAGCGCCAGGCGCTCGATCTCCCTGATCTCGGCCTTCGTCGTCGCAAGGACGAGGCCCGTCCGCGCTGTTCGCGCGCGCGCCGCCGCGCCCGCGGAGCCGTCCAGCAAGCGGCGCCCGACCCCAACCGCCAGAGCGTACGCACCGGACATCCCTTCGGCTTCCGGCGACAGCTCGGCGGCAAAGTCCGTGGCGTACTTGCCGCGCGGGAAACGCGTGAGCGGGCGGATCCCGCAACTCTTGCGCATCATCTCGGACCAGACGGCCTCCGCCCCCACGCCCAGCGCGGCGATGATGTCCATTCCGACGATGGCGCAGCGTCTACTCATCGTCCTCCTGCATGTCGTCGCGCCGGCGTTCGTAGAAATCGCGCATGAACTGCGGCAGCGTCAGCAACAGGTCGCCCTCGTGATCGGCGAACGCCTGGACCGTCCGGCCAACGACGAGCAGAGCGGAGTCGGCAACGCGCCGCACCTCGTAGTAGAACTCGATTTTGGCGCTCTCGCGCTCGTAGAGCCGTGCGGAGATTTCAAGCTCCTCGTCGAACCCAGCCGGGGCAAGGAAATCGCATGAAACGTGAACGATGGGCGCCGACAGCCCGGCGTTGCCGATATCATCGTAGTGAATCCCGTACTTCCGCCCCAGCGCCACGCGGGCGTCCCCGAAGTATGTCAAGTAGTGGCCGTGCCAGACGACCCTTAACGAATCCACCTCCCGAAATCGGACGCGGACCCGGGTGCGATGCTCGAGATATCTACCCGGGGGCGGCCGGCGTCTGTTCGGTCCCACCGTTTCCCTCCGTCAGATAGAACTTCAAGTTCCCTTCGGCCAGCACGGCGCCGTCCTGTTCAACGCGCCCGCTGGCGAGGCAGAACGGGCCGATGCGCTTGGTGACCGTCACCGTCAATTGCAGCGGACAATTGCAGCGCGCGCGGCGATGGAAAACAAAGTGATCCACCCCCGCCAGCATGCCGCCCGGCACACGCGGACCTGACTGCCGCGCGTTACGGCCCTCCAGCGCCGCCACCGTCTGGGCCAGACACTCGATGAGGGCCGACTCAAGAACGCGTCCTCCTTCGGCGCCGTAGCTTTCCCGGTCAAACGTCTTCACCGCCGTCGCCGAGTCTCCCTCGGCGCGCACAAGGGCGTCGATCATGACCATCGGCGGCCGATGAGGCAGGATATCGGCGAGCGTTTCATCCACGTTGCGATTCCCTCTCCTGTCGCATTACCACATCGTCTTGGGGAAGTCCCGATACGCCCGCTTCAGGCTGCGCGAGTACCTGGCGGCCGCCCACCAGACTCGGAGGATGTCCCGCGGCGGGACCCGGCTTCGCCGCGCCCGCAGCGGGCTCTTGGCCGCGCCCGACCAGGTCAGCGAGGCGAACCGCCGGTAGAACTCGCGAAGCGGCAGAGCCGCGGGCGTCAGGGGATGCATGCAGTCGTGCAGCTCGTACGGGTCACAGACGAACCGTTCGTGCTCCTCGACCCAGGCATCGCTGCACGGCGACGGGGTGTACACGGTCAGGGTAACCTGCGCCGGCGGCATGGCCTTGATCGCTGTACGGAGGCGGCTGAAATCCTCGCGCGTGAAGTCGGGCCGCACCATGAACCCGGCCTGCACGGCGATGTCCATCTCGCGCAGCGTGGCGTGCGCGCGCTGGTTGTCGGCCACGGTCGAATGCTTGGAGATGTCGCGCAGTTCCTCATCGGTCGTGGCCTCGAATCCGAGGAACACCGTGTCGAGCCCGATTTGGCGCCACCGCCGAAAGATCTCCGGGGAGCGGTTGACGGTGGTCGAACGCGCCCACGCGAAGTATCGTTTCCGGATCCCCCGCGCCTCGACGGCCTCGGCGAGCTGGGCGGCGTGATCCGCGTCGAGGAACGTTTCGTCGTCGCAGAAGTAGATGTGGTCGGCGGTCAGACCGGCGATCTCCTCGGCAACCCGGTCCGGCGAGCGCACCATGTGACGCCCGCCGCACAGCTTGGGCACGACGCAGAACGTGCAATTCATTCTGCAGCCGAAAGACGAGCGGACGAGCTGCACCGTGGGGAAGAGGGTGTGCCAGTCGGGATGACGTTCGGACGGCCAGATGCAGTGGTATAGCGACGGGTCCCACAAATCCCGTCGCGGGGTGGGCACGTCGTCGAGCTCGGGATAGGCCGGCAGTCTGGCGGCGGCCGCTTCATCGAACGTCGGCCCGGGGACCATCACGTTCGGGATCCCGGTGAGCGGGCGCCCCGTTGCGAGCGCCTCGATGATGGCCCGGAAGGGCGCGCATCCCTCGCCGCGAACGATCGCTTGGATCGAATCGATGTTGTACGTCTGGGGCAACACCGTGGCGTGGTGGCCGCCGACCACGACGACCGCCTTGGGCAGCACCGCGCGTACCTTGTGCGAGAGCGCAATGACCGTCGACGCCTCGTGCGTGTATCCCGAGAGCCCGACGACGTCCGGACGGTAAGTCTCCAGCTCCTTCGCAAACAGGCGGACGGGCCTCTTGGCCAGGCGCAGGTCCAACACGCGCACGTCGTGCCCCTCGGGCACCGCCGCCGCGACATATCCGAGCTCCAGCGGCTCCAGGAAGATCAAGCCGTGTACTCTGCGGACGGTGTCGAGCTTCGGGCTTGGTTTGACGAGCAGGATCTTCATCGAACTCCATCCATCAGCCGGGCCGTCCTTCGCCGGGCTCGGTCGAGGTATGACGGCGAACCTTGCCGCTGGCGGTCTTCTCGATCTCCGACACGAAAGCCACGGACTGGGGCAACTTGAAGCTGGACAACGCCTGCCGACAGAAGGCCAGCAGCTCTTCCGCCTCCACCGGTTGGCTCGGGTCCTTCAGGACGACGTCGGCGTGGACGACTTCGCCCATCCGGGGATGCTGCCTGCCGAACACCCGGGACACGGCCACGCGCGGGTGCCGGTTCAGCACGTCCTCGACTTCTTCGGGAAAGACCTTGTTGCCGGCCACGTTGATCATCGACTTGCAGCGGCCCACGATGGTGACGGCGCCGTCCTCGTCCTGCCGAGCCACGTCGCCGGTGAGGAACCACCCGTTCCAGAGCACCTCTTGCCGGGTCCGCGGCGGGCTCAGGTACGCAGCGAACATGCCCGGCCCCCGGATGCCCAGCTCGCCGGCCTGACCCGGCGGCACGGGCTCGATGTTCTCATCCAGCACGGCCACCTCGTAATCGGGCAGCGGCCGGCCCACGGAATCCGGCCGGTCGTGCGGATGGTCCAGGTTGATCATCGGCAGGCCGACCTCGATGATTCCGTAGGCCTGGGTGATGGGCAGGCCGAATCGCGCGTCGAAATCGCGTGCGACGCCCGGCGGCAGGCCGATGGCCGTCGAAATAGCCCGGCGCAGGCACTTGAATCGCGCGCCCGAGGCGTCTGCGGCGAGCAGGCGATAGTGCAGGGGCGACGCGTAAAGGAACGTGCCATCGTGACGATTCGCCGTCTCCAGGACGGTTTCCGCGAGAAGGTCCGGGCAGACCGCGATGGCCGCGCCTACCCGCAGGTACAGGATGATTGACACGAAGAAGTGGAACGCCATCGGCAGCACCCAGACGACGGTATCCTCGCAGCCGAGGCCGAGCCCTCGGTTCGCGGCGGCGGTGCGTTCGATCACGCCCCGATGGGTGAGCACCACGCCCTTGGACCGGCTGGTTGTGCCGGACGTGAACCGCGCGAACGCGGCGTCGGACACGATCTCGACGCAGGGCCGGTTGCGGTCGGCCGCCGTCCATGCGAATCGCATCGCGGAGGCGCCCGGGAGGGACACCTCGACGGACGGCGCCTCGACCGGCGTGAGCCCGGTGGTGTCGTCCATCACGGCATGGACGCGCGCCGCCGAAAAGAACGCATCTATTTCCGCCCGCCGCAACCTCGGCGACATCGGCAGCACGGTTGCGCCGCAGCCGAGCGCCCCGAAGACACCGATGACAAAGGCCCGCCCGTTGCGCGCCATCACCCCCACGCCCTGCCCGGGCGCGAGGCCGAGGCCGCGCAACTGACGACGCACGTCCTCGACATCACCAAGCAACGTCTGATAGTCGAGCGCCCCGTACTCATCGATGATGGCGGGCCGCCGGGGCCACTGCGTTGCGGATCGTTCCAACAGGCCGTAGACGTTCATGCCTGATCCTCAACCGCCAACCCGGTGACCTGCTCTTCTTTCAGCCGCGCCACCACCTCGTCCAGCGGACGGACGGCCGCCCGGCCCGCCGCCACCGTGCCGGCAGCCCACCCGGTGGCCAGCGCCGTGCCGATCACGCGTGCCGAGGCCAGCGCCCGCGGCTCCGCCGAGATGCACCGGCCCGCCGCAAAGACGTTTCCCAGCCCCTCGGCGATCAGGCACCCAACGGGAATCTCGTAGTGCTCGCCCTCGGGCAGCAGGCCTATCTCGGGACGGGGCCCCTCGGTCCACACCTCTGTGGGCCAGACGCCGCAGGCCACGCCGTCCGAGAACTTGTTGCAGTGCAGCACGTCCTGTTCGGTGAGCGTACTGGGCCCGCGCACACGGTTACCGACGCGGATGCCAACCTGGCTCGCGGTGCGCGACAGCCGCGCGCCCTCGAACGCTGACACCTCTCGGGTCAGGAACCGCGCGAGTTGCTCGACCAGTTTCCGGCTGCGGGCCTCCAGTGCGGTCATCGCGTTCCAGTCATCCCTCGCAGGGACGGGAAGCGCCAGTTTCACGCATATCCTTCCGGTGTGCGCCGGTGCGGTCAAGAAAGAAACAGCCTCGCACGCCGGGTCGAGGCGCCCATCCCGAGCCGCGCGGGTGATGTCACGGAGCGCCGCCACGCGACCGGCCCTCGTGCCAAGGTCGGCATGAACGGGCTCCATACAGAAAACCACCGCTGCTGCCTGGGAGTGGCCCGCTTCTTCCACCCCCCCACCGGCGAGACGAACCGCGGTGGCTTCGCCAGTGCAGTCAACGAGGCTGGCCGGGCGGATCACCACTTCGCGGTTCCATACCAGCGCGCGGGCCTCTGTCACCCGCCCCTGCCGGGTCTTCGCTGCGGTCAACACACCGTGAAGTACGAGTTGGAGGCTCGCCTCTTCGCCTACCACCGCGTCGGCCAGCCGCGCGAAGGCCCACGGATCATAGGGCAGGGCATAAAGGCCGTCGAGCACTTCTGCCGGCTGGGATGAACAGGCCCCGGCCAGCCGTTCCGTCCACTCCCGAGGGAACCCGCCGCAGACATACCGCACGTCGCCGGCCAGGCTGCGATGGTAGATGCCGCAGACGGTCCCGACCATTCCGGCGGTCGCCAGGCCGCCGAGAAAACCGTACGACTCGAGCAGCACGGTGCGCGATCCGGAACGCGCCGCCGCCACGGCCGCGGCGATCCCCGCCGCCCCACCTCCGACCACCAGCACGTCACAATCGATGCTCGCTACCATCGCATGTACTTACCGTAATTCCGGGCATCGCGCCACTGAGGACGAACGCCGAAACGGTTGGTCAGGCTCTGGGCAATCGGCAAGATCAACCCCGTCCAGTCGGTCGGGGTGGACCATTCCGGCCGGCGCCGCGCGATCGCGTCGAGCGCCCGGAGGGGATTCTTACCGAGCGTTTCAGAGAGGTAGTATGCCGGCTCGAACAGGTCGGCGTCGGGCGCAATGACTCCTTCGCTTCGGGCCAGCTTTGCCAGTGGCGTGCCCTCGTACACCCGAATGCCAAACGAGGCGAAGACAGCGTTCGGCCTGGCGCAAGAGTCGAGGAACTCCTGCGTTTCCTGGATATCCTTGATTGTCTCGCCGGGACCGCCGAAGAGCAAATGCACCGCGGCCGGCAGGTCCGCGTGGGCGGTGGCGTCCAGACAAGCCCGAATGTCCGCCGTGGTAAACCCCTTCCCCAGTGCGGCGAGCATCTTGTCGGTGGCTCCGTCGCAGCCGAACTCGACGCCGATGCACCCGGCCTCGGTCATGGCCAGCGCCAACTCGCGGTCGAAGCCGATCGGGTTGCAGTATGCCATCCACCGGACCGTCAGGCGGCGGCGGGCCAGTTCTCGACACACGGCCAGCGCCTGCTCGCGCGGCACGTTGAAAACGCTGTCCGTGAAGAAAAACGCTTTGGCACCAATGGCGCGCTGGACGTGCTCGATCTCGTCGGCCACCGACTCGGGCGCGCGAAGGCGATAAACACGGCCCTCGAGCGCGGGGTACGTGCAGTAGATGCAATTGAGCGCGCAGCCTCGCTTGGTCTGGATGCCGACGAAGCCGCCGCGCGCCAGGTAACGCCGATAGTCGCACTGATCGTGAGCGGGCCGCGGGATGGTGTCCAGGTCGGGTTCCCTCACCGGCTCCGGGTCCGGTTGTGCCTGGCCCCGCCGGAGAACACCTGGGACCCCGTTGATCGGCGCGCCGGATTCGAGCCGCTCCAACAGCGCAAGGAACGGGCGCTCCCCCTCCGCGACGACGCCGTAGGGCGCGCCCAGGCGCCGGAGCCAGCCCCGTGGCGACATGGAGAAGCCGCTGCCGCCGAGGACGAGCGGCACATTGGTCCGGCGCTGCACCTCCTCCGCCAGCCGCCGCACACCGTCGAGATAGCTTTCGTGCCGGACGTAAAGGCCGTTGTCATGGTTCCGAATACTGAAGCCGACGACGTCATACGCCCCGCGCGCCAGGGCGGCCCTCAGTCTCCGGCGCGGGAGCCGCGCGAACGACATGTCCAGCACATCCACGTCGTGCCCGGCTCCGGCGGCGGCCCCGGCGACGCAGAGCGCTCCCAGCGGCGCCACGGGGAACGGGGAACGCTCTCGATTGGTTGCGACGATCAGTACCTTCACCGTTCTGCCTCACCGAGCAGTTCCGCGCGAAGCGTCTGCTCCACAGAATCCACCTCGTCGTCGGCGAGGCAGCCGTCCACCCAGGACAGGACCACGTTCAACCGGCCCTGGAACGTGGTCCAGATCAGGGCGATGCCGGGAGGAAACGCAACGGGTGCGAGATGCGCGATGTCCGTGATTCGCGCGCCCAGAAACGACTGCCGGTCTCGAAAGCTTTCACCGGTATCCGAGAAGAAGAACGTGGCGAACCGCCCACGCGACGGGCCACGCAGGATGCGCGCGTAGAGCCCCAACGGCAGGCGCTGGAACATCCTCATCGCCGTGTCGAAAGAGTAAGGCATACGGTCACGAATCTGTTCGGTCATTTGCCGGGTCAGCGTTGCCACCAGTTCTTTCATCGAGCCCAAGTGCTCCGGCTCGGCACGATAGAACAGGAATGAGACGTGGTTGAAGAACACGGGGCCGGGCGCGCCGCGCCGGCGCAGGTCTTGCGGCACCGGCACGAGGAATGCTGCGGGCTCGGCGCCGCGCCGTGTTCGCACGGCATGGAGTGCGCGGGCCGATGCCGCCAGAAAGAACAGACTGCGTCGGAACCCGGCCCCGGCCCGGTCGCCGTTGCGGATGATCAGATCCG
>Ga0315553_10003845_pt1 | contig 11532 bp, 6 predicted proteins | sample SalMarSW160140MG_FD_203099 | JGI IMG/M metagenome (GOLD analysis project Ga0315553, IMG submission 203099) | Salt marsh sediment microbial communities from the Plum Island Ecosystem LTER, Massachusetts, United States - Salt Marsh Sediment SW1601-40 ... | reverse complement strand
GCTGAGGCAACCCTGGCCTTGGCCGAGATCGGTGACCGCAAAGCGCTCCCCGCGGTCCGGCGCGCGCTCGTTAGGGTTCGGTTCAAGACCGCGAACCCGTCCTGGGAAAGGGCCCCGCTGGTGGCCGTCCTGGCTCTGGCTCCGGAATTGACGGCGAAAACCATCCGGGAGACCCGGAACGTGTACCTGGCCAAATATCTGGAGCCGGCAGATGCCATGCCCTGGTTGCTGGACGTACTCAACGACCCGACAAGCGGCTACCATCCCCGAGCCGCGCTGGAACTTGCCCGGCTGGGCGTCCGAGAGATGGTGCCGCAGATCAAGAAAGAACTGAGACACCCTCCCGCGAACGCGAAAGAATACGTCGTGTCCTGGCGGGGCCATTACCTCGAAGCCCTCTTCCTTCTGGGTGATCCCGAGGCCACTGCCATCGGAATCAAAATGGTAGGGAAGGAAAAGGACGCATGGATACTCACCGCGCTCGCGTATCACGGGACAAGAGAAGCCCTGCCGTTATATCGCTCTTACCTGGCCAAGAAAAATCGGTGGGGATTCATCGGCGTGTGCAGGGTAGGGAAGGCCGAGGACGCAAAGGGCATACTGGATTACTGCCGCGCCGTCCCGTGGTCGGGCAAGTCAATTGACGCCGCATTCGCAGCTTCTGAAGATCAGACGATGGGGGCATACTTCCCGCCGAACGGGGACATGCCGTTCGCTATCGATTTCTTTATGCGTTATCGGGTGAGCCAAGCCAGTCCCATTCTCCGAAAATGGATCACGCCATATGATGATCGGGTGTGCGCAGTGACGGCACTCGGCGAGATCGGCGACCGCTCCGATGCATCGTGGCTGGTGGACAAGATTGCCGAAGACTTCTTCTACTGCAATGGAATGGGATTTGCCGCAGCGGACGCGGTCGTGAAATTGGGGGATCGCTCGGTGATCCCGCGGCTCAAAGAGATCGCAAACAGGCAATCGTCCTTCGGTGGTTTCCTGGCGCTCTATGCACTGGCCCGGTTTGGCGAGCCGAGTGCCCTGCGACAGATCAAGGAACACGTTGCAGCTCCGAATGCACAGCGTGGTCGGCTGAGAGCCGCCGATGCGCTGTCTCGGCTCGGAGATAGAGCCGCCTATAAATTCCTGCTGGCGCTGGCTGAGGACACTGAACAGAACGTCTCGGACCGCGCGTCCGCTCTTAAGGCCTTGACGAGGCTGAACGTGCGGCCCGAGGACATGCAGATCATCGAGCGACTAGCCTCGGATGAATCGCTCGAGGTGTGCAAAGGCGCCCTCCGCTGTCTGGGCAAGCACGGGCATCCGGCGACCTTGCGCTTTCTTAGGAGCTATCCGGTCAGTCGGCGCTTCGACGTTATCGACGAACTGCTGGCCGCTCGCAAAGAACTGATGTCCAAGTATCCAAAGGAGGATGATGGCGGGAAGTCCAAGAGCCGGAATGGAGCAGCGCCATCAGCATCCGCCGGGGAATAGCCGTCGGCGCCCGTGCCGTGCGGGTTGAAGATAGTGACCTCACCGGTGCCATCAAGATTGCGTTCTGGCGAACTGGGGTGGTTGCCCATGCAACCGCGCTCCGGGTCCCGTTCGCGGCGGCTGGATTTGCCGGCGGGAGTGTTTCAAGCGCCCGCACCTTGTCCTCGAGCTGTGTGTGGGTATAGCGCATCGTCAGGCTGGGCTCGCAGTGGCGGACGAGTTCCTGGTGGGTCTTCGCAGGCCGCGGCCTATTGTCTACCCGGCGCGTGGACAATGAGAGATCCGCGTCGTTCCTCGATTGACGGCAGGCGCGGCGTGTCGTGAGGGCGATCCGGAGAAGGATGACGTATTACGCCCAGTCCGGCTTGTCCAGTTGGTTCCACGGCAAGACGGTCACGTCTTGCCGAGACTGACGGGCGGCGCCGCCGTGCACGACGAACGTTTCGACCTGCGTCGCCGGCTTCAAGATTGCGCTCGCGCGTCGCGCCGGGCGCAGCATGTCGTCGGTGACGGTCTCGCCGGCCTTGACCTCGATGGCCTGGAGGCGGTCGCCGCGGTCGATGATCACGTCGGCCTCGACGCCGTGGCGGTCGCGGAAGAAGAACAAGCCCCGGTTCTCGCCCCGGTTCATCCGGTGCTTGGTGAGTTCAGAGACGACCCACGTCTCGAAGATTGCGCCCCGTAGCGGGTGGACCCGCAACTGCTCGGTTGTGCGAATGCCCAGGAGCCAGCAGACGAGTCCGGTGTCGTAGAAGTGCAGCTTGGGCATTTTGACCAGGCGCTTGCGTAGATTGGCGTGGAACGGAGGCAGCCGAAAGGCCAGGAAGCTTGCCTCGAGGATCGAAAGCCACGCCTTGGCGGTCGGCTGTGAGACTCCGACGTCGCTGGCCAGTGCGGACAGGTTCAAGAGTTGCGCGGTGCGGCCGGCGCAAAGCTCGAGGAACCGCTGGAACGTGGTGAGGTCTGCCACGTTGCTGATAGTGCGGACGTCCCGCTCGACGTAGGTGGCCACATACGCGCTGAGCCAGTCAGCGAACGGGACCCGCTTGTCGAAGATGGCGGGATAGCCGCCGGTCAGCAGGACCTCATCGAGCGTCTTCGGGTAGACGCGGAAGCGCCGAGCCTCTGAACGTGACAGCGGCAGAAGGTGCAAGACCGCAGTCCTGCCCGCCAGCGATTGACTGACCGATTCGAGCAGCAGAAGGTTCTGCGACCCGGTCAGAATCCAGCGGCCGGGCGTCTTCTTCTCGTCAACGAGCACCTGGATATACGACAGCAGGTCGGGGCAGCGCTGGACCTCGTCGATGACCGCCCCGTCGGGATACCCCGCCAGAAAGGCCCGTGGGTCGTCAAGGGCAAATGAGCGCACGTCTGGCTGCTCAAGATTGGTGTAGGGGTGTTGGGGGAACAGGGCGCGACAGAGGGTGGACTTGCCGCTTTGGCGCGGCCCGGTGATCGTGAGCACAGGGAACGACTTGGCCGCCTCGAGCGTCTTGTCTGATAAGTCTCTTCTTACCATGCCAGCAAGTATAGAACGCCCTTGCGTCTATTTCAAGGTTGAACTTTGAAATAGCCCGCCGAGGGCCCGTTCTACACGCGCGTTCCAGCCCACACCAGATAGCACGGCACCGATTGCGGATCACACGACGCGCCCGTGACTGAAACACGTTTCACCTGGATTCAGTCGCTGGCAGCCCTTCGAGTGCCCTCACCTTGTCCTCGAGCTGCGTGTGGGTGCAGCGCATCGTGAGGCCCGGTTCGCTGTGGCGGGCGAGTTCCTGGCGGGTCTTCATGCTCGCACCGGAGCGGCCGATGTTCGTGATGTAGGTGTGCCGCAGGGAGTGGAAGTCCGCGTACAGCCCCCGCGCATCGCAGAACGCGACCTCGGCGGTCTTGAGGTCGTACCGCATCATCTTCGCCGTCCTGTGCCAGTTCCATTCTGACGTATCGATGACAGGCCGGCCCTTCCGTCGTGTCGCGTGCCATGCACGAACTCCGCGTCGGCATGATCTTCGCCCACAGCCCGCAGGCCCGCGGGCGGGGCGAGCGTCTCAACGGCAGCTTCCAGGGCCGGCTCGTCGCCGAGCTCAAGCGGGCCGGCATCACCGACTGCGCCGCCGCCACGCAGTACGTCAACGAGAAGTTCATCCCTCGCTACGCCAGGACGTTCGGCCGCGAACCCGCCGACCCACAGCCAGCCTGGCGGCCTGTCCCGGCCGGGATGAACCTCAAGCACGTTCTCTGTGCGAAGCACACCCGCGCCGTCGCCAACGACAACACCATTCAGTTCGAGGGACAGAGCTATCAGCTCACCCCGCCCAAGGCGTGCTACCATCTGTTCCGCGCCAAGGTCGAGGTGCAGCAATGGTTCGACGGCTCGATCCACGTCCGGCACTCCAAGCACGGCATGATCCGAGCCAAGCTCATTCCCGCTCCTCGGCCCAAATCGGAGGCCGCTCATTGAAGCGATTGCATTCTGCCGGCGGCTTTGCTACGGTCTCCCCTGCCGGAGAGTCGGACTGCTACTCCGGTGACACGGGCACGGGGCACGACCCCAGCCCAGGCGTGCTCTGCCCGGTCACCTTACCGTGCCCGTTGTCCAGACTGTCGCCTCCCCCCTTTGGGGGGGACGGGAGGGGAGGATGACATAATCCCTTTGGCACGAGAGCACGGAGTTCTATACGCTTGGGCGGTCCGAAAGGACGTGCCGATTGAGAACAAGCTCTTTGCGCCGCTGATAATCGATGGTCACCGAGTGGTCGCCCAGGCGCTCTGGTCGTGCCCGCGTGCTGACGTGGCCGCCCGGCGATGACAGCGCAAAAGACATTTTGTCATTGGTCTTCACTCCCCGGATCTATGGATACTCAGCGCCTTCCTATCTCACCGCTGCTTCCGCTCGAGCTGATCGATCAGCTGCCAAACCGCTTCGGTCGAGACGGCCACTGCGTAGTCAAAGCCGCTCTTCCCGCGCTCAGCACGTGCCGTAGCGATGCCGATCACGACGCCTTCGTCGTCACACACGGGCCCGCCGCTGTTCCCAGGCCCGACTTTCACGTCGATCAGCGCTGTGCCGTCTTGGACCTTCATCACCTTTCCCGACGTATAGATGTCGCTCAGGCCGAGCGGGTTCCCCAATACGTGAACGGTCTGCCCCCGCCTGAACGCAACTCCCCGCGCCATGCGAAATCCCTTCGGCATCTCCGCAGGTGCGTAAGGATCCGCCACTCGCAGGATCGCAACGTCGTTCGCCCGGCTGCTGGAAACGACCTTGGCCACGAGGGACTGGGGCGGCGCGTCGTGCCGACGTGGGGTCTTGACCTTGACAGTAACTTCCTTGTGGGGTCGAACGACGTGGCAGTTTGACACGATCCAGCCGCCTCGTTGGATGAAGAAGCCTGTTCCGGTCCCAGTGGGCGTCTCTATCTTCACGATGTTCACGACCGCGCGCTCCGCGTCGAAGCGGCGCCAGTGCACCGCCACCCACACCGCGCCTGCGAGACCGAAAAACACCACGGCCAAGCCGGCCAGAGCCAAGGCGGACGTGCTGCGGCGCCCAACTGGGGCGGCTGCCGCCCCCGCACGTGGTGTCTCCGCCCACGGAGGTTCTTCCGCGCGCCCACCACTCTTGGCCATGAAATCGTTGATCTTACCCCACAGCCGCCCAAGAACGATTTGACGCAGAAGAATGCCCTCGGGCAGTTGCGCCATTGTGGGGTCATTGAGCGTGGCGCTTCCGTCTCGCCACTTTCGAATCGATTCGCGGCTTGCCTCCAGCGCCGCTCGCCGCGACGCTTTGTTCTTGTCTTTCGGGCGCGGCAACGTGGCAGACAGCTCATCCGCAAGTTCGTAGGTCTCCGAAAGGAGCCGGGCCATCCGACTCTCCAATCCAACCCCGGCCGAGGGGATTTCCTGCCTCGTGAGGTCCTTCAGCTTGTCGCCGATCTTTGAGGCCCGAGACTCCGTCACATCGAAAAGCTGCTGGAGAAGAAACAAGGCTCCCAACTGGGCGGGGGAGACGCGCTGGATCTCCGACAGGAGTTGCGCCGCTGCCCCACCCTCGTCTGCCTGTCTCAGGCTCTGAACATCGTCCAGAACGCTGTCCAGCAGCGCGTCGTCTGGGTCGCCCGCGGCATAGAGCCTGTCGAACACGGCGAGGACCGTTTTTCTGACCTTCTTCGGCGAGGACTCATGGTAGGACGAGGCCAACCGCTCAATCCCGCCGGCTCCTGCCGCCTGGCGGTACTGGGCCAGATGTTGGAGCATCGCCGGAGCATGTTCGTCCAACAGAGCTTGGAACCCCTGGAAATCCTTGGGGTGCAGACCTGGCTGATCTGGGGCTGCTGCCGGCAACGTACCACCTCGGCGTCTCCCCCCTGGGCCGCGCTTCTGGCGAACAACCTGTAGCACGGCCAACAGCGCACAGATCGCGCCCAGCAGCACGAGAGCAATCACGACGGCGTGGACGATCATGTGAACACGGACTCCGGCGGCGCCATGGCTAAGAGTCTCCCCACTTCACGAATCCGTGCTCCGGGTCCACCCGTCCCACAATGTAAATGGACGACAGCGTTCCGAACACGACACCTGCGAGAACGATCAGAGCATAGTCCCGGAAGATGCCGCCGGCAACGATGGCCAGTACAGCCATGGGAAGCGCGGTGGTGGCGGATGTGATGAGAATCCGCGCCGGCATTCTGCGGATGTTCCGCGCCTGCACGGACTCGGGTGGCCATCCGAACAGCCGCCGCGCCCAGAACCGCATGTCTGGCGCCTGTGCGGGCCCGTGGTAGCCCGAATCCTCACCGGGAGAATGAGCGACTGTCACCCGGCGTTCGAACTTCATCATCTTCAGCTTGTGCAGGATAACGATAGAGTCGTTGACGGAGTATCCGACCACCGTCGCGATAGCAGCGATTGCCGGGAGATCAAGCCCGATGCCGAAAACGGCCATACAACCCAGGCAAATCAGCAGATCGTGGGCCACCGCCAGCCCCACGCAGAAGCCCGCGACCAGGTTATAGATGTACACAGACAAGATGGCGAGCAAGAGGAATCCCAGCAGCGATGCGGCGCTGGTGCTCAGGCGCGTTTTGGCCATCAGTGTCCCGCTGATGGTCTCGACAGAGACCATCTTGGCCTCCACGCCGGTCGCCGACTGCAAATCGCGCACGATCTCGCTTTCCACGACCTCCACGTCAGGGGGGAACTTGACGAATACCCATTCGGTCATGCCTTCCTGATCGTCGGTCAGGATCTCACTTCGACGACCGGCTACCGTGGCCAGATGACGCTCGACAGCCGCCACCGGAACGGCCTCAGCGAACGTCAATTCGAGAGCCTTTCCGCCACCGAAGACGGGTGAGAGCGGAATCGTAGGGTAGATGAAAACGGCGACGCTGGCGAGCAGAGCCAGGAACAGGCCAAGCGGGAGGTAGGGAAAGCGGGTAAGATCGAGGCGGGAGACCCAGTCCGCGAGGCCATTCACGGCGAACTTCATCCGTGACAGCTCCTCCGCAACGGGAAGCGACATCAGCAGCCTCGCAAAGAAGAAACCCAGCACATTCAGTCCCATCCCCATGGCCAGGAGCGTGACGTAGTCGGTAAAGACCCCCCTCTGAAGGGCGAGTGGGAGGATGACGGCCATAGTGGTCGCCATCCCCCAGAAGACCACCTTCCATTCCTTGCCGAACGCTTCACCGACAAAGCTCATTCGGAAGCGCGCTTCCCCCTCAAACTCCTGACGAAGGTCCTCGAAGACCAAGACCAGAGAATCAGTGTTCATGCCAAGAAGGAGTACGAAGGCCGCGAGTTGGATCATGCTGATCCGTATCAGATGGAGATTCACCAACGTCAACAGGCAGAGAAACCAGAAAGCCAGCGTCGCGGCATAGACAAACCAGAACCACGGCCGCCCGGGGTAGGACACGCACATGACCAGGACCAACAGCGCAAGAGACGCCACGAGCGCCAGCAACCCCTTGTCCCGGAACGTTGCCCCCGTCAGCGGGGCGACCGAGCGTTCCGAATAGAGATCAAACTTCAACGGCATGGGGCCCGACGCAAGGAGCCGCTTCAAGCGCTGCGCGTCATCGGCTGTCGGTACCGAGATGGCGCCGTGGCGGATGTTGGCACTGCCCACAACAAACACATCCTGGAGGTCCTGATCCAGGAACAGCGCCATGAGAGGGATGCGCTCCGGTTTGCCCCGGTGGATGAGCTCGGCCGGGTCGTCGTATGCCGCCGTAGTAAGCGCCGCCATCTTGGATCTACCGTCTTCGTCCAACGGCAGCGAGAGCCGATAGCGACCTCCCGGCGCTCCGGGGCGCGGCTGGCTACCCGCCAACGGGGCAATCTCCATCTCGGCATAGTGGATGTTCCCGCCGAAGATGACAGGCTTGTCGGTCCTGAGCCAGATCTGCCCGAGCCCCGATAGCTTCCAGGAACGCCGGTGCTCAACGTCCTTGGTGAGGGACAAGGACGCGACACGCGCGAAAGAAACCACCCTTGGTTTGCCGAGGTCAAGCTTGACCTGGGCAATATCCCGGATTCCCGGGATTTCCACGAGCAGACGGTCTTTCCCCAAGATCTGCACCCGCACGTCGGCGCCCTGGAAGTTGGCAAGGCGTGAGTCCAGCCGAAGATGGCTCAGCTCCATCAGGCGGAGCTTCTCTGCCGGGGTCCGTTGCTCGGGGTGAAGGGAAGCGAAGTCTGCTCGGTACACAATATGGACGCCGCCCCGGACGTCCATATCGTAGCGCCAGTCAAACTGGCCCTCGCGGAACACCGGCCATAGCGCACCGGCAAGGGCCCCCAAGAACAGAAGAAGACAGATGGAGCTCTTGAAGAGACCCAAAGCTTCAGCACTCCTTCGCAGCACGTCCGACGCAGGCAAGAAAGACACTCCGCCAACGAACGACGTCAGACGGGTGAGCGCGGCCTAGCGACCGCGTGTGCACTTCGGCTCTCGTGGTGTGCAATCCGCGCCCCCTCACCCCGTGATGTGCGTCTCAAGGACCGGCCCCGGTTACGCCGCGGTGGCCAAGGAATCGGGCGTGTCATGGCCAACGGCAGCATTCTATCGATGGTAACTCCCGGAGTCAAGCGTACTTGTCCTCTGTCAGAGGAAAGGGGGAGAAGCACCGGACGCGTGAGCTACGCGCTCCGCCTGGGCGGTGTGGGGCGCTTTCGATTGCTTCCATGACTTCGGCAACGCGAGAATGCGTAGCTCGCCCTCGTAGTTGGCGCAGACGAGAGCCGGGCCTTCAAGGGAAGACGGGGCTGCCGCAGGCGTTGTCCCGGAAGACGCAGGCCATGACCGTCGGAAAGCGGGTCCTGGACGAATCTGTGGCCTGTTTTACGCCTCACCTTCGCCGTCTCTCAGGTAATCACTCGCAGCCAGCATGCGGTCCAGGAAGATCTCCACCTGTTCTTTGAGCGTGGAGGCATCCTTCCGGAGGAGCTGCCGCTGATCATACGAGGCATCCCTCGCCGCTGAGACTCCTTCTCTTCTGAGCGTTTCGATAGCTCTACGGAGAGCGCCGCGGACCACCGCGCAGTCGGAGGGTTTGTGGATCGGCGGCGCGGCCATCTGCCTGAGGCGTTCTCGAAGCCGCTCTTGCGCTTTAACGCCCGACCATCTCTCCTTCACGGCGCGCATAATGAAGGCGCGGCGTGCCTCTGGGCGCAAGGCTCTAGCCAGCCGCCGTCGCTCATCGGCTACCGACCCAGACCCGAGGACAACCGATTCCGGCTGCAGGTAGAGCCGAGCGACCCCGGGAGTCAGATGGTCGGAGAGCAAGCCGCTGCGCAAGACGTCCGGCAACTGATCAGCGTCGCCGCTGAGGATGAAGTCCACGGTCTTTCGGACCTCTTTGGTGGTGAGTCCAAACCGCCGGATCTTGTAGAACAGCTCGGCGACCTCAGAATGTCGCCCTGCTTGCGCGAGACGCGCCAAGTGCACGGCGTGGGTCATCTTGAACGGGCTGTCTCGACGCGTATCGATCTGCCGGTACATGTATTCCGGCAACTCCAGGATGCTCATTGTTTCGGAGACACTTGCCTGGCTGGTGTCCCACATGTCGGCGATGTCCGCCTGGGTGAGACCCTGTTCGTGGAGACGGCTGAAGTGCCATGCCATCTCCACCGGGTGTAAGTCGAGGCGGAGACCGTTCTCCCTCATGGCCAGGAGTTCCAAATCGACCGGTGACCCCTTGGGGTGGATGGCGCAAGGGACTGTCTCCCAGCCCAGTTCCTGCAGGGCCCGGAGCCGGCGGGCGCCACCGCAGACCATATAGGTCCCATCAGCTTCGGGCACCACCGCCAGTGGTTGGATGAGTCCTCGGTTCTTGATGTCCCTCTTCAGACGCTGGAACTCCCTCTCCCGGATGTCATGCCGCTGGCGCTCGATCACGGAGGACGGCGGACCCTTGTCCAGTATTCGGCGACAGAATTCGCTCGGGGCGAGCAGCTCGGTGGGGATATACTTGAGCTCCGGCGTGGTCGTCTGGTGGCGGGACGCGCTCTTCTTCTCGTTCTCGCCGTTCTCGCCGTTGTCGCCTTGCCGCTTGATGTCCTCTGTCACTGTCTTCCCTCTGCCACCTAGTGGTCACCGCACGCCGTGGGCGGTTCTGCATTCACTTCCGCGCCGCCAGACTCGCCCGATCAATAACCTTGACGCCGAAGCGTCGGTCCTCCACCGGAGTCTCGGTTAGCCAGTCGAAGCAACGGGCTACTCGCGGCTCGTCGCGATCCTCGCCCGCTCTCGCCAGGGACGTTACGTCGTGGGCGCTCAACGTGGCCCGCACGGCTAGCCATATCCGGACCTATGGGTCTTCGGGAGTATCACCAAAACACACACAAGAGCGTCCCTTACTTATGTCAGCAGGCCATCACTTCTTGCAGGCGGCGCTCTGGGTAGGGCGCAGTAGTCTCCATTGGCTGTCCTTGCCGTTGAGGCGGCTTCACGGCTATCTCGAAGAGTTCCCCGACCAGCTCTTCCGGTAACTCCAAACGCTTCGCCTGGGCCTGACTGAAGTGGTGTGCCGCCGGGCTCGGGTCGTTTAGAGCACAGAAGATGTTCGGCAACCATTTCACGAAGCCGAGTTGTCTGGCGCGGTGCAAGGTCTCCGCGAGGGTCGCCGGCGTCTCGCCCGGGGATCCCAAGAGCAGGTACCCGAACACGTGAAAGCCGGCATCGTGAACCGCTCCCAACTGCGCAACCACCTCCGACACAGTCTGGCCCTTGCCCATATAGGCAAGCATGGCATCGCTCAAGGACTCGACGCCGATCTTGACCGTGGTGACCCCCATCGCCCGAAAGAGGTCCAGTGTCTCCGGCTGAAGCAGGTATTGCGCCCGTGTGCTCGCCACGTAATCCTTGCCCAGCCCGGCGAACGGCCCGGCTACCGCCCTCAGCCGAGCGGGATCCCAGCCGAAGCAGGCGTCCACGAGGTTGATTCCGCGTTCCGGGCGGGATGCAACATCGGCGGTGACAAGTTCCAGCGGTCGGCGGATCGTGCCTGCACCATACATCGCTGAGATCGGGCAGAAGCTGCACTTTCCGTAGTGGCACCCCCACTCGGTTGTCGTTTGCGAGAGGTCCAGAGCCACGTCGGACCCGGTGATTTGCGGCCGGACTCTCTTGTAGGCAGCTGCGCCCTCTCCGGTCAGCGTGCCCCTTGTGCGGCGCAACGCGCGGAGCAGCGACTTGCCGGGCGGACCAATGATGGTCGCTGAAAAGACTTGGTCGAAAAGCTTCGGGAACCGAGAAGGAAGCCCGCCCACCGCGATTGTGGGCAGACCCAGGCGGCGCAACGCCCGACCGAGCATCAAGCTGACCGTCACGTCGGCAATGTCCTTTGCGCATTCTGTCCAGTCGCCGGCAAAGACGATCACTCGTTGCGGGTTCGTCGCCAGCACGCGACCCCGAAGTTCAGGCCACAGAGCGTCAAAGGACGCCGCGAGGCGCTTGGCCGAAAGATCTCCTGTAGAGGCATACAGCTCTGCCCAGGAGCGAGAAAGACTGGGACCAAGGGGAGCGTCGCA
>Ga0315553_10003844_pt1 | contig 11532 bp, 9 predicted proteins | sample SalMarSW160140MG_FD_203099 | JGI IMG/M metagenome (GOLD analysis project Ga0315553, IMG submission 203099) | Salt marsh sediment microbial communities from the Plum Island Ecosystem LTER, Massachusetts, United States - Salt Marsh Sediment SW1601-40 ... | reverse complement strand
CCTCTGAGGATTATCCCTGGTCCTCTCATCATGCGTATCTTGGTAGGACAGTCATCCCCTGGTTGTATGCGGACTGGGTATTGGGACAGTTTTCTAATGATGTGGCTAAGGCCAGGCAGCTTTATGCGGAGTTTTTTGCTCAGGGAGAGCAGGAAGAGTATCGTCCTGAATTCTCAAAAGGGGCTCATGATGGGCGCTTGTTGGGTGATGATAGATTTGCAGAGCGGGCATTGGCACTGGCTGAGGAGAAAATTCAGGCCAATTTCAGCTTGGAGGAGGTTGTAGGCACGGTGTGCGAAGTTTATGGATTTGATAAAAATGTTTTGTCAAGCCCTGGCAGGAGGCGGGATGTATCTGAGGCAATGGCAATGGCAGCATTGCTGGTTCTTGAGGCGGAACATCTCACGTTGACGGGTTTGTCGATATTAGTGGATCGTGATATTTCTGGTCTTAGTCAGGGTGCGCGTCGTTTACAGGAAAGGTTGATGGCGGATCAATCCTTACAAGAAAAGATGAAAAGGATTAAAGGCCTCTTAAATATACCCAAAAGTCAAGCCTGACCCCATTACATTACATTAAAAAGAAAAGTTTAAACCGTTGAGCTCATTTAGATGGTTCTTATTAGACCACTCTGAGCGAACAAGGTAGAGTGTCAGGGAGGAGGTGCAAACCTCCTTTTTTTCTTCTTAAAATAAACTTTCTTTACCAATGAAGAATGATCCCAAGGTATCTGTTTCTCGGCTGTTTGTTTAATCACACGCACGCGAACATATGAAAGCATATCCCGTATTTCAAGTCCAGGCTGCTCAATATATTTTAACAAGCTTTCTGTAAAAGGGCTATTTTTACCGTCTCCGTCAGATGCAACATTTCCAGGTTGCGTTGCGTAAGCAATCAAGGTTCCGGCTTTGCCTTCTACCTCGGCAAGTCCTTGGCCGACTACCTTTACACCGCGTTTTTTATCAATCAGCAAAGATCTTCCGCTGGAGAGATTTGCGGCGAGTTTGTTGGCCAATGGATTATCGCGGCACGCATCCAGGAATATTATGCTGATGCACTTCTTTTTTTCTAATTCATGTAGAATGTTATCCAAACTAATCAACTGGGAAATAAGATTCGTGTCAACCCGAGGATTGAAATCAACTGGAGCAAGGTAGTTTTTGAAGTTTAATTGTATGCCGTGACCGGCATAGAAGAATACCGCCAATTCTGCACCCTTCAGGTGCTCAGAAAACAGCTGGATTTGCTTGTCCATTCCCGATTTGGTCTGATCGACCCCGTGAATAACCTTAAAGCCCAGCTGAGTGAATGCTTTGGACAGCGCATTAGCATCATTGACTGGATTTCTCAGAGGAGTACTATGCTCATAGGCACTGTTTCCAAGGATTAGTGCTACCCGTTTTTCCGCCAGAGCTATTGTTGGCGATGCGACAAAGATCCAGGGCATTATAACGAGACAAAGCAATAATTGGATACGCTTTTCCATGTAAGCCCCAGATGTCTTCGGTTAAGTTTTGACTACTTAGAAATTGATAGTAAATGCGAGCTCAGGGCCATGAAAGGTGTTGAGTCTTGTTTGTTCAAAGTCATTTTCATCAAAAATAAGAAAGCCCCGATATCGCAGACTGAAGCTCGATGATAATCCCATGCTATACTGGTATCCAAAATTGAAGTCAATGGCAGGATAAGTGTCTGAACCGTATTCCGTCCACCCAGTAGAATCGTCATAATCGTAATCGAAAAAGCCGACTCCAAAGGTGAAATTTCCGAAGAATCTGTGCCGGCCGTCATCGGTTATATTGATAACGTTGCCTATCCCAAGCTCTGCAAGCATGACGGTTGTGTCAGTATTAGCGAAGAATGAGCCCGCCATATCTTTCTTATCAAAGCTAACAAAGCGCGGCCCAGCAAATATAGAAAAATTCTTTCCAGGGAAATTGTATCGTACCAAGAGTTCAACATCCACTCTCTCTGCTTCGGTTACCCCAGGTGGCTCAGAGGCGGTCCTAAAATATCCATCGCCCTCACCGAATAACCCTGTCAATAAGAAATTATAATTCGGTGCACCTTTGGGTGTCACTGTCAAGGTCGCGCCATACATGGGTAAGAAAAACATTTCAGTACTGCTGTCCTCATCGTTTGTGGTGTTGGCGAAGGAAAGCCAAATCCTGGGTGTCAACCTGACAGATGTTTTATTTTCCGAATCATCGGCGGCAAACGCTGATGCGCAAATGGCCAAAGCTAAAAACAACAGCAACATCCTGAGAATCAAACCTTTCATGTTTCCTCCTTTCCTCAAATAGGAGATTCTTTGGTGGTAATAAATAAAATAAAAAATAAGTCGAGCAGTCCGGTTCCTTCCGATGCTGCAGATTGAGGTTTTTTTCTCCGTTTTCCGCCTGGTTTCCTGGCGGTGCCAACATATTTCAATCATACATTAGTTGTCCATACCCGTCAATAAACCATAATCTTTTTTTCAAGTCCTTGGAACTTTGCTTGAAAAGCACAAGGCCTTGTGGATAGGATTGAAGATTTCGTGCCATATTTGATGATCGTGTAAAATTCAAAAATTTTCAAGGTTTCTTTTGGTAAACCAATATTTTTTTGGTTTTGCAAAGTTCGCAATCATAGCAGAATGTTATACTCTCTGAATTAAATGTAGTCATATCATATGCAGGCATTCTGACCAAAGGGCAGGGCCAATTCTGACCCTGCCCTTATAGTTAAAAGCGCACTGCGCAGCTTCTGTTGAGCTAATTTTGATAGATTTACCAGGCTGCCAAAGTCCGAACATTATGGGCAGTGTGTGCCACAGGCTATGCCGATCCTCAGGGGCTTGCTATTGTTAAAGTATAATTCTCCTCAGATGCCACAATGTATGCTTGTATACCAATAATATACGTACCGGTATCTAGATATGCTCGAATACTCTCGGTATAGTCCAGGATAGCTGGGTTAGGGTTATCCACATAACTTTGACCCAACTGAGTTGCTCCTGAACTATCGAACAGGAACAGGTCAATATCGGTTGTAGAATCGCTTCCGCTAAAATCAAGAGTGATGTCGTAAGTTGCATAGGAGTCCACCGTAAATGTATACCAGTCTTCCACTGTCTCAGTACCAGAGACTGAACCGTAAACCAGCAATGTATCAGTCCCTGCATCGTCCTTCTGGATTTTTCCCTCGATGATATCAGGAAAGTCAACAACCTGCGCCCCGGATGGGGAGTCGTTGGGTTCACTCTCCTGGGTATAAGCCATGCTCAGACCAGTGAGTGAAGCGGTGTCATTGTTGCCCTTATTATCCGTTGCTGTCACAGAGAGGGAGGCGGGAGTTGTTACAGCAGCAATTGTGACTGTCAATACTCCGTTTATGACTTCTGTCCCCGAGTGTGTCTCGTCATATCCGAAACCAGTAACCTGTAAATTATTTACGCCCGTGCCGCTGTCACTTACCTGTATGGTAACATCAAGCGAATCTCCCCATTGAATGGCACTATTATCCTGCGGGCTCTGAATCACAACGTCGGGTGGCGTATTGTCTGTAGCTCCGCCAATAGTCTCTATCATTGTACCGTAGGTAATAGGTCCGTATATTTCAGTCTGCTCTGCTTGCAGGGTAAGTTCTCCGCTTGAATAGACCGAGCCGCTAATCATTTTGAAGAGATCCGTTGCAATCAAATCCACTGTACCTGCAGCGCCACTTGACCCGCTGCCGCCGCCGCCATATCCTCCACTTCCAGCCCTTGTGTTAACTGTCCCGCCGCTGAGGTCTATGGTTGTAGCCATAAGGCTTGTATTTCCCGAAGCCCCGCCCGAACAACCGGAACTCGGATACCCGGAGAAGACAAGAGTGCCTCCACTGCCTCCATGGTTATCAATAGATCCAGAGACGGTAATTGTCTCTGCGGATATGGTGACATTACCGCCGTCCTGTCCATAGCAGCTATTGCAGGTAGCACCGCTTGTAACACGCGTGCCGCTACGACCATACAGGCTAATGCTTCCTTCAATTATTACTTCCTCTGATGCATCAATCGTGATGCTTGGAGCATCGACATATTCACATGTGGAATAAGTATACCCTATACTTCCAGTAGAGGTGATTGTAAGAGAATTCACTGAAATTGTCTCGCTGCTATAATGAGGCAGTACCAGTTTTCCTGAAATTTCTAGGTCATCGAAGGTGAGATTGGGGCTTAACGCTTTCAACTCGTCAAGAGTGCCGCCAGCAAAATTCGTAGTACCACCGCCAGTTGTTGTGGTCGATGTTGAAGTTCCACCACCACCTCCACCACCACCAGTACCAACGATAGTCATCAATCCAAGAGCAATAACACCTACCAGGCATAGGTAACGTAGATTTTTGACAAACATGTTTCCGGTTTTTTTCATATTGTTTCCTTCCTTTTACTTTTGTTTGTAGTAATTAGCACAAAGTAGGCTATTACCGTGCCAAAGGCGATAGCAGCCAGATCAAGAAGATCAAACGTTCCTTTTTGAAAATAGTTCTCAGTATTTTCCAAAAAAGGAATCCCTGCAAACCAGTTGGGTAGTATACTTGTGGACCACGTGGTAAACTTCTGGCCCACCTCAAAGGCAGAGTCTACGAGAAACCAAGACAAGCAAATGATGAGATAGCCTTTTTTGTTACAAAATATCAGACCTGCGGTTATCACTATGAATGAGAATACATGAAGAAATGCTGGCAGACTGTTGCCAATAGAAGCGAATAAGCTCGGAATGGTATTGGATAGAGATATGTTGATGGGGCTGCTGTAGACAAAATAGGTTTGATCAGGAGGTCGATCTATCAGATAGACCAATGATCCAAAAAGTAATCCGATTGTACCGATGAGGATTTGAGTCTTGTTTATTCGTTGCATTTTTTTAAAAACTTCAGGTTCCCATATGGCTGGACTTTAACCGAAGCCCTCGGAGACTTCATATCGGCATCTTTAAGAAAACTCTTCTCATTATTGTGCCCTGAATTTGGTTATGGAAGATAAATGGTAAGGAGTTTGGAAATTATTATCAATCAGAATACCACAGGGTCAATAAAGAAACAAAGTCTTTTGGTCAGGTAAATCCAAAAGACACTGTGGTTGGTTCCCCCATCTAAAAAGTATATGTTTCGTATAGCGTGCCATATACTGAAATATCTATAGAATATAGAATACATATGCTAATCTAAAATATCAACCAATTTTTTTCTCCTCTTTGTTTGGTAGTATACTGTTATGTGCAAGATGTCAGAGGAAGGTTTCAGGCAGGAAAGGAAATATGCATTAAGCAGACTTTTTCATGAGCCAGTTAGTTCCTTTCATTATTGTCTCACACTGCAGGGAACATACGTGTTAGTCTAAAGAATCTTCATATGGTGACATATGCGGTGGGAGTTGCTTGTAAATCTTCATACATTTTTGTTTTTTATATAGAAAAGGCGTTTAATTATGGGTATTATCTGATGACTGTGAGATAGATAATAAGGGAGGAGTCATGAGTAATGCCTAAATCTTTGGAATCATTACTAAAGAGCTTAGATAAACCAATAACGGCTTCAGCTCCATGCAGGATTGACTCTGGAGGTACCTGGGATATTAAGGCCCTGGCCCTTCCTTTGGAGGGGGTGGACCCTCTAACGGTAAATCTGGCTATTAACCTAAGAACATATGTGACTCTCTTGCCTTACAAATCAGGGTGGGTCCGAATATCTTCAGATAATTTTGACACACACGAGGCATACCCACTTGATAAAGCCCCATTTAATTCACAATTTGGCCTTTTTTTTGCCATTGCATCTTTCTTTCGGTTTCACGGAGTGGAGATAGAAATACGATCAACTTCTCCTGTTAATTCCGGTCTTGGAGGATCGAGTACTGCTGCTGTCGCAACCGTGAAGGCATTTTCTGTGGTTAAAAGTTTGTTGAACGAAAATGGAATTAAAACAAAAGACATTCTCCATCTGGCATATCATTTGGAGGATGCAGTCAATGGCGGGATGTGTGGATTGCAGGATCAGGGTGCAGCGGTTTTTGGTGGCGTGAATAAGTGGTCCTGGAATTACTCCAAGAGAGAAAGATTATTTACGAGAGAATCTATTCTTGATGAGAATGGGCAAAGGGAGATCTCAAAAAGAATTCTTGTTGCCTATAGTGGCAAGAAACATCTGTCGGCCAGGATAAATAGATTGTGGATAGAGAAATTTTTACGAGGAGAGACAAGGTCTGGATGGATTGAAGTGAATAATATTGTCAACCGGTTTGCCTTGCACATAAAGGAAAGAAGGTGGAACAAGGGAGCTCAAGAGCTCATAGAAGAGGTTGCGATACGAAAGAAACTAACCCCTGAGGCATTCACGCCAATAATTACACGACTTATTGAGGAGTCTGAAAAAGCTGGATGTGGTGCCAGATTTACAGGTGCAGGAGGTGGTGGGACTGTCTGGGCCCTTGGCGAGATTGATACGATACAAAGATTAAGAGAAACATGGGCTCATATATTGAAAGGCACTAAAACAGGGGGAATACTTGAATGTAATGTGGACCCAATCGGGGTAAGAGTGTTATCATAGGGAAGATAAAGCGAAACATACATTTGCAATAAGATGGCCTGAAAATAATTGTTCCAGGCCATCTTATGAGGAAAAAGTTTAATCATGATATTTAAATGAGACATTAATCCTGGTCCTGAAACCTACGACCTTGCCATCCTCAATGGTCAGATCTAACTTGGTGATTTCTGCAATTCTTAAGTCCTTAAGACTTTTTGAGGCTGTTTTAATAGCATTTTTTGCAGCCTCTTCCCATGAATTCGGACTGGTCCCTACAAGCTCAATAATCTTATACGTCGATTCCATAGCTGCCTCCTTTTTTACGTTAGGGTTAAATATAATCCTTTTCTCTTGTGCCACCACCTCCTTTCCCTTCTCAATTTTTTTCAAATACTGATGTAAGGTATCTGCCCAAGGAACAAGCAGTGTGAAATTTCAACCTGTTAAATCCCTGTAAGGGGCCCCGCAAGCGGGGCATTTAACAGGGTAAGCAAGATGTTGAGCAATTACGATTAAAAGTTTAAAGGTCTTTCTTTCCAAGTATAGGCAAGGAATGTTTAAGAGTCAATTATAAAAGTTGTAGATAAAAGTTGTAGATATCTTTTTACATTGATCTTTTTTTACTCAGCTGTTATTATAGCTATATTGTAGCCATTTAAAAACCTTTGTTTATTTTACTATTCTGCGAAGAGGCTTATATGTTTCCTTTTCAGAAACATTCCCTTTTGTTGGCTCGAAGATTAGATATGGTAGCGGCCGTGGCAATTTTTGCCATGATGGCCCTTACCTGTGTCGATGTTTTCTTGCGTTATTTTTTTCGCAAGCCCATCCCTGGAACCTACGAGATTGTCGCCCTTTTAGGGGCGGTGGCTGTCTCCTTTGCCATGGCCCATACATTGGCAAAGAAGGGTCATGTTGCGGTAAGCCTTATTGTACAGATGTTTTCTAAAAGGTTGCAGGGCATCGTTGAGAGTTTCATCTCAATTTTTGGAATCATACTATTTGGCCTCATTACCTGGCAGAGTATTTTATATGGTATAGATTGCCAAAGGGCAGGTGAGGTTTCATTAACGTTGGAGCTACCCTTTTATCCAATAATATACGGAGTGGCCCTGGGCGCAGCTGTTGTCTGTCTGGTCCTTATTGTAGATTTAGCAAACGCTATAGGTAATGTGAAAGATAAATGAGCCTTACCGCAATAGGTATAATTGGTATAATCATCCTGGTAATCCTTCTTTTCTCCAAGATGCCAGTGGGCTTTGTCATGGCATTCCTCGGCTTTCTTGGTTTCAGTTATATAGTTACCATTTACGCAGGCCTCAATTTATTAGCCAAAGATGTATTTGAGACATTCTCTTCTTATAGCTTAACCGTCATTCCACTATTTGTATTTATGGGACAGATTGCCTTCCATTCTGGAATAAGCAGAAGGTTATATGATTCAGTGTATGTGTTTATGGGCAATTTTAGAGGAGGTCTGGCCATCGCCACAATTGGTGCCTGTGCAGGATTTTCTGCTATATCAGGGTCAACCAATGCAACTGCAGCCACTATGGCAACTGTAACACTGCCTGAGATGAGACGGTACAAATACGATATGAGTTTGGCTACTGGTACGGTTGCAGCAGGGGGAAGCCTGGGTATACTTATACCACCAAGTGTTATATTTATTGTCTACGGGATCATGACAGAGCAATCTATTGGGAAGCTCTTTGCCGCAGGAATCTTTCCAGGTATACTTCTTGCCTTTTTATTCATTCTTACTATATATATACGGGTGCGACTGAATCCAGGACTTGCCCCTCCTGGACCAAAAACATCACTGAAAGAGAAGGCGAAATCCTTTGTAGGGGTTTTGGAGGCCCTGATTATTTTTGCCTTTGTGATGGGGGGTCTTTTTTTTGGGATATTTACACCAACCGAGGCAGCGGCTGTGGGCGCCTTTTTTACCTTGCTTGTTGCCCTTTTAAGGAGGAGCTTAAGCTGGCAGGCATTTCTTGAATCCCTTATGGATTCAACAAGGATAAGCTGTATGGTCATGGTGATAGTCACCGGGGCAGTTGTCTTTGGCCACTTTATGGCTATTACCAGGATTCCATTTATTTTGGCAAATTGGGTTAGCACACTCCCACTACCAAGCTATGCCATTATGGGAGTAATCGTTATTATATATCTGTTTGGTGGATGTTTCATGGATGCCCTGGCCATGATTATGCTCACAATTCCCATCTTTTATCCTGTAGCTACTGCACTTGGATTTGACCCTATATGGTTTGGCGTGGCCATTGTCCTTGTAACAGAGATGGGGGTGATTACACCACCGGTAGGGGTAAATGTATACGTGGTTCATGGTATTGCAAAGGATGTTCCACTTGAAGTTATCTTTAGGGGGGTTGCCCCTTTTGTCCTTGCTCTTTTGGTCTGTGTGGCAATTCTGTTAACCTTTCCCCAAATAGTCCTCTTTTTACCTGGTCTTATGTGATAGTGATAAAGAAAGGGGTACCAGGAATCCTGGCACCCCTTTTATATGCTTTCAATTTTGGTCTTTTGAAATCTTACTTATTATATTTCGCAACCAAGTCTCTAAGAATCTTCACAGCCTTTTTTCCAGGAAGACCCTTGTTTTCCATCTTTGATTGATACTCAAGAATGATTGGGCTAATAGACTGTACCCATTTTTTCTCCTCGGCTGGTGAGAGACCATGGATGTTTTTACCAAGCTCTATCGTAAATTTCAAACCTGCTCTGTCAGCAGAGTTCCAGACATCTCCATGCACATCAACCCACTCTTCAGCAACTTCATCAAAGACCTTTTTAATATCAGGGGGAAGGGAATCATATTTTTTCTTGTTCATAACCACAAACATTGCTGTTGTGTAGCCAAGGGCCTTGGTCTCGATCACATAATCTATCACTTCTCCCTGCTTCCACCCCTTGAGAACCTCGATTGGGGCGAATGTACCTTCAACTACCCCTTTTTGCAGGGCCTCATAGGCCTGACCCTGAGGCATACCTACCGGGGCAGCCCCTAGATATTTGGCAAGCTTTGAGCTAAGGCCGGTGCATCTAATTTTCATTCCTTTTATATCACTCAAAGAATTGACATCCTTTTTGGCAGCAAGAATTCCAGGGCCATGGGCATGAATAACAAGTACCTTTACATCTTGGAGTTCTTTAGGATTCATCTTTTTGTAAAATTCATATGCAACCCTGGTGGCAACTTTTCCACTTTGATAACCAAATGGAAGATCCACTGCCTCCATGACGGGAAATCTACCCCTGGTATATGCAAAACATGACATTCCGATATCGGAGATCCCTTTCACTACGCCATCGTAACAGACCGGTGCTTTGGTCAAAGTCCCTCCAGGAAAGTAAGAGATCTTGACCCGGCCATTGGTCCTCTTCTCGATCTCTTTTATCATGTTGGCGCCTTGAATTGCATGGCCATGGGTGGGTGGAAAAAAATTGCTATAGGTAAGATTGATGGTTTGAGCCTTAGCAGATGGTACAAAAGCTAGGGAGAATAAAAAGCAAAAAGCAAATAGTATGATCAACAAACCCTTATTTTTCATTATTTCCCTCCTCAATAAGTTAATGAAAATCTGTTTAGAAATACCCAATTACTATAAACTTCCTTTATAACCACCTCCTCTACTAGAAAATAAATATAATTAAATATAATTATACCATACTTTTATAAACCATAATTGGCAGTCCTTTGTCAATCAAAAACATTTTTATTTTTTGTGCTTTTTCCTCTTTTGTAGCCAGCCTCAAAGACTTTACAGTTTATATCCTTTATTTTTTTTGGGCTGATTCTATCAATGGTTGTCTTTATATCTTTATACCCAATCGGTCCCTCATCAAAGGCCGAAAAATAACCTAACAGCGCCAGATTGGCAGACCTTGGGGCACCCAAGTCTTGGGCTATTGTTCCTGCAGGTATTGAACGATAGATGATTTTTCTTTTATCCAAAAGTCCTTTTGCCTCTTCTCTCGGAAAATGCTTTGAATTTGTGTTGACATACATTTTCGCTCCCTGGGATAGAAAAGGAAGGTTTCGGTATCCCTCGTTTTCTTCCAAAGACAGCAGGAAATGGGCTGTACCAGCCCTCACTAAAGAACTTTTCACCTTTCCGAGCCGTAAATGTGAAACCACCGATCCACCCCGTTGGGCCATGCCATGGGTTTCAGCCCCCATAACATTGAATCCTTTATTGAGAGCAGCTTGTGACAGTACTCTGGTCATAAACAGAATTCCCTGCCCACCTAATCCGCTTAAAATAATATTAATGGTTTCCATCACAATTGCTCACGCTTCAACAATAGCGCCTTTAGGGCACACCTGAATACATACTCCACAATCAACACATAGTTCCCTGTTAATATTTACCCTTCCAAGTTCTGTGTCATGAAAGAGGGCAGGGCATTCAAAGCGATCAAGGCAAAAATTGCATTCTATGCAATCATCCGTTATGGTTACCTTTTTCTTGTGGGGGATGGCCTTATCTGGGTACGCAATAACACAGGGGTGACGAGCGATAATTACTGCCATTCCCCCTTTCGGGTCTTCCACGTATGTGACTGCCTTTTTAAGCAAACGTATAGTTTTTTGAATATTATAGGGATCAACTACCTCGATGAAATCAACCCCACAGCCGGCTACAATTCTTTCAAGGGGAATAGCCTTTCCCTCACTCCCATCTGCCCTTATTCCCAGAGCAGGGGTTGGTTGCATACCAGTCATAGCTGTTGTTAGATTGTCAAGTATTACCAGGATGAATCGTGAACCGTTATACACTGCATTCAATAATCCGGCTGCTCCAGAGTGAAAAAAGGTTGAGTCCCCAATGGTGGCCACAATAGGCTGCTCTATCGAATCCTGGGCAAAGGAATGATAAAAACCCGATGCCATAGTTATAGCTGCGCCCATATCCAGAACGGTATCTACCGCACCCAGATTAAGCCCTAAGGTAT
>Ga0315553_10003843_pt1 | contig 11534 bp, 9 predicted proteins | sample SalMarSW160140MG_FD_203099 | JGI IMG/M metagenome (GOLD analysis project Ga0315553, IMG submission 203099) | Salt marsh sediment microbial communities from the Plum Island Ecosystem LTER, Massachusetts, United States - Salt Marsh Sediment SW1601-40 ... | reverse complement strand
GATCGTCCTCGTACTTCCAGACCTCCTTGTAGTCGGTACCGTTGATGACCTTGATCTGGATCTTCTGGAAGTACGCAGTCGGGCTGTCCCAATCCACCTTCATCTTGTTGAAAGTAATGTCGCCGGTGGTGTTGTTCATCACCCGGAACGGGGTCTTGCTCCAGTGTTCCTCCCTCGACCCCAGCACGACGTCCAGGCCGTTGCTGATGGGCCCCTGGACGGGTGCGGGGTCGCAGCGGAGCGTGCACTTCGCCTCGCCGACCTCGCCCACCGAGACCCAATCGCTGCCGTCCGCCGTAGCCTCGAACGTCCCGTCGGCGAACGTGATGGGCGCGGGCGTCGCCGAATCCTGCTTGCACGCCCATTCGACGCCGGCGTCGGCCGTGTAGTATGCCTGCACGCCAAGAACGTGGTTCACCGTTGAGGCGTTGGTCAACTGCAGCGAGGAAATCAGGGCGGCCCCGAGGAAGCCGACAATCACGATAATCGCGACGGCGGCGATCGCGGCGCTGCCCCGCCGGTGTTGAGCTTTCGCAGCTCCGCCCGAATGCCACATGGCTACTCCTCCGCCCACGACGTGTATGCGTCCCGGAGCGCCCTCGGAAAGACTTCCGTGCGCAGCCGGACGGTTTGGCCGTCGCGAGTGATGGCAAGCTCTATCGCGATGCGGCGGACCTCGGCCGGGCTGGCGGCAATGGTCCCATCCGACTTGTAGTACGTCAGGGTGAACGCGCTCACGTCGGTCGCCAGCGTGTTCGAGCCGCGCACCAGGTCGCTCCCGGACTTGTCGAACGTTCTCGATTGGCCGTCGAGGCTGAACGTGATAGTGTTGGAGTCCATCCCCGTGATGTCGGCCGGCGCGGCCAGGTTCATCAGCTCGGCGCTGAGCCGGTCGAGCGCGTACTGGGCGTCGGCGAGTGAACCCGTGTTGGTGCTCGACCAGGAGTAGACCCGGCCCGCCTCGACCACAATCCCGGCCCCCAGCGCCGCCACGATCCCCAGGACGGCGATGACCACCGCCAGCTCGACCAGGGTGTGGGCGGCGCGTCGAGAAGCTTGGGCTGATACACGCCCTGCCAACTAGTCCTCCTTCACCAGCCCGGTGTCCTGCACGACCCGAAGCGTCCGGGTCGCGCCGCCGGCGGTCAGCACCGCCGTGCCGTCGCTGGTGAGCGCGTTGCCCATGCCGTCGTACGGCTTGCCGAGCCGGTCGAACTCCACTTCCGGCCTGCCTCCGAAGGCGGCCGAGCTGATCTCCACCCCGTCGGATTGGCCGGTGTCGAGGGTCACGTCGAAATCGTCTCCGGTGACGGGGTTCGTCGCCGAGATGCGGTTCGAGCGGCCCGGAGTGTCCGGGTCTTCGATGTAGATGCTGTACGAGTCGGCCGCCACGTCGAAGTCGACCCAGGTGGTGCGTCGGGTGGCCACGGCGAGGTCGCGGGCCATCTTGATATGCATGGCGAGTTCATTGGCGGCTCGTGAGAGACGTCGCGCGCTGCCGTTCGCGAGCACGGGCACGGAGAGCGCCGCGAGGATGACCGTGATCACCGTCACTACGATCAGTTCGATGAGCGTGAACGACCGGGTCTGGCGTCTTGCGGGCATCATCGGTCCGCCTTGCCTCTTACCCTTTCGGTCCGCGTAGCCTGGCGAGGAGGCGTCGGAGCGCCTTCCGGAGGTCCGGGTCCGGCCGGCATCGGTCGAGGCAGAATTCGAGCTGCCGCATGCCGTCGTCGATCCGGCCGGCTTCCACATATGCCTTGCCAAGCAGCCAGCGGCACCGCGCGGAATACCTGTCGAGCGCGCACGCTCGGCGGAGGTAGCCCAGTCCAGGGTTCTTTTCGGCGGCATCCGGGGTCGAGTGAGAGCTTTTCTGGAGCAGCGACCCGAGGCTGGCGTAATGTCTTGCGTCTCGCGGACTTAGATGGATGGCCCTCCGGTAGGACGTGGCCGCCGCCGCGGAATCGACCAGGGATTGCATGTGGCCCCGGGCAGACCAGTGATACGCGGACAAAGGATTCACGGCGGTGGCGTAGGGGGCGTTGAAATTGCTCGCCTTCAGCAGCCGCCATGCCACCAGCGGCCGGACTGCAAACAGGACGGCAACCGTGCCGGCTGCGAGGACGAGCCTGGATAGCAGCCGGCGAACGGTCGCTCCGGTCGGGGACCGACCTGCGCTCGCCGCCTTGTACCGGGCAAGTCGCGAATGCGCCGCCGCGATGATCCCGAAGCACAGGAATATGCCGAGGGCGGTTGCCGGAACGTACAGGTTGTAGTCGACCAGGCTGTGCAGCAGCGCGGCACCGGCGCCGGCGCAGCACCCGGCGACGAGTGCGGTCTGATCGGCGTCACTCGTGTGCTGAAGTACCTGGTCGGCCATTCGCGCCATCCGCCACAGCAGCCACAGCAACGCGGCCAAGCCCAGCGGGCCGAGCTCGACCAGGACCTGGAGGTAGTCGTTGTGGGCGAACCATTGGTCCGAGCCGGCGAGCGTCGCGTGACGGTGTGCCGGATAATCCAGGTGATACGTGTCGAGCCCGATGCCGAGCGGCAGCGCCTGCGCCGCCATCGCCAGCGTGCTGTCCGTGTAGATGAAGCGTTCTTCCGCGGTGGCTCTCTTCTGCGCGGGCAGGCTGGAGAGAAGGCTGGAGCGCAGGCCGGGCTGCCGGCTGAGCGCGAGGAAGACCGTCGGCAGGATCAGCACGGCGAGCGCGGCCGCGACGGTCAGCCGGAGCCTCTGTTTCGGGCGTTTCAGTTTCAGGCGCGCCAGTTCCCACCCAAGGAAGGACAAGCCTGCGGCGCCCGCCAGCCAGGCCCCGTAGGATCGGGAGAGAACGAGAGCGAAGGTGAGCATCGCGGCCACCAGCCAGAAGGCCAGCCGCACCGCGACGTGGTCGGCGGTGACGGCGAGCGAAATCGCCATCGGGAGCGTAATGATCAGCAGGGCGGCGAAGGTGTTGGGCGTCACGAACACCGAGTGCGCCCGCGCGCCGGAACTGTAGATGTGCTGCCCGTGTGCCGTGAGCGCCTGCCAGATGCCCAGCGGGCTGAGCAGCGCCGCGAGGACGACCACGGCGGCGCACAGGAGACGCGCGTGCCGCGCGTCGCGGAATTCGTACAGCACGAGCGCGAAGACCATCGTGCAGGCGAAGAGGCGCACCAGGCCGGTCAGCGACACGAAGCGGTCGATGGACCAGACGACCGACGCAGCGGCAACGGCAAGGAACACCAGCAGCGGGAGCAGGGCAGGGGAGCGGCGCGTTCGGTCCAGCGACGAGAGTTCCAGACGGCGCCGGAGGAACGCCGTGGCGAGAGCGATGGACGCGACCGCCAGCGCGGTCAGCGGGACAAGGTCGCGACCCGCCCCCTCGTCGAAGGGCGCCATGAACAGGACAAAGAGAAGGCCGACAAGAAGCAGGTTGTGGAAAGACGTTCCCGCCATTCGACCCTCACGGGCCGCAAAAAAGAAAGGGGCACCCCTTCGGCCGGTCACCGGCCAAGGGCGCCCCTTCCTTAGTCATTCATCCGCGATCACGGATGCTCGTCGCAGGTCACCGTGCCCTTTGTGCTATCGTAGGTGTACTCGCCACCGGTCGGGCAGGTGGGTACGGTACCATCCGCGTAGAGAGTCGAATCGTTGTAGGTGCTCGGGAAGACCACCGTCTGGCGGTTGGCGGCCCTCGAGGCGTAGTACATCGAGCAGGCGGACGCGATCACGCCCCTCTTCGCCTCGCACGCCGCTTCCTCGGCCTTGTCGCTGATGTCCATATACTTGGGGATCGCCACTGCGGCGAGAATGCCCAAGATCACAATGACCACCACCAACTCAATCAGGGTAAAGGCGTCACGTTTCCTCTTCCACATTCTCAATCTACCTCCTTTCATCCTCATTGGATGGCCCATGCTTAGCGTCTATTTATGTGCTACTTCCCCATTACTTCCATCATGTCCCACATCGGGAGGAACACGGCCAGGGCCATGAACAGAAGAGCAAGGCCCAAGACCAGCGTCATCAGCGGCTCTATCGCGTGGGTCAGCCGAGCGATGGCGACCCGGGTTTCGCGGTCGTAGTGGTCGCCCACCGCGACCATCATGTCGGACATCGCCCCGGTCTTCTCGCCCACAGCGATCATGTGCTTGACCAGAGGGGGGAAATCCGTCTCCTTCTCCATCGCTGAAGCCAGGTTGTTGCCTTCTTGCACCGCGCCGTGGACCGCTTCTATTTCCTTGCCAATGAACCGGTTGCCGATCGTGCGAGAGATGACCTTGAGCTCTTTGAGAATCGGCAAGCCGCTCTCGCTCAACGTGCCGAACATGTGCGCAAGGCGCGCCATGCTCGCCTTCATTATTATCGACCCCACAAGCGGAAACTTTAGGATATATTTGTCGAAGGCCAGCCGGCCACGCGGCGTCCGCAGGTACCAGATGGCACCGGCGATGGCTCCCGCCGTCGCGAGAAGGATCACGTGCCAGTAATTCTGGCGGATGTGATTGATGCCGACCATGATCCGCGTCGGCAGCGGCAGATCCTGCCCGAACTTGGCGAAAAGCTTGGAAAACGTGGGGATGACCATAGTTACGATTACAAAGAATGCCACGGTCATCGCGCCCAGCACCGTGATGGGATACCGGATGGCCGCTTTGACGGTCTCCCGCGTCTGGGCTTCGTTCTCCATCAGCGTCACCAGGCGGTCCATCACCTGGTCCAGCACGCCGCCTGCTTCGCCCGCCAGAACGGTCGAGACGTACACCTCGGAAAAGATCTTCGGATGCTTGGAGAGCGCGCTGGATAGCGTGGAGCCACCTTCAACGTCGGCCCGGACGGCCAATATGACGCGCTTCAGCGCCGGGTTGCTCGTCTGCTTGCTGATGGCGTCGAGGCTCGACAGGAACGGCAGCCCGGCCTTGTACAACGTGACCATCTGCCGGGTGAACATAATGACATCCGTGCTGGTGACGCGTTCGAAGAACGCGTGAGACTCGCCGCCCGCGGACTCTTCGTGTATGGTGATAGGGACCATCCCCATGCTGCCCAGGCGCCTCGCCACGGCGACCGAGGAGTCCGCCTCGATCCCCTCGGTGACCAGTTCGCCCGATGGCTTTCGCGCCTTGTACATGAAGTGCGGCATGTCCCGAGCTCCGCGGTCAGTCGAGTTGGGTGACTCTGACCACCTCCTCCAGTGTGCTGATCCCTTTGAGCACCTTCTCCATCCCGTCCTCGCGCAGGGTCCGCAGGCTCTGCTCGCGGGCAAGTTCGTATAGTTTCTTTGCGCTGGCCTTGTTCAATACCGCCTCGCGGATCTCCTCGGTCACCGTCATTAGTTCGAAGATGCCGGTGCGCCCGCGGTAGCCGGTTTGGTTGCACGCAGGGCATCCGCGCCCGCGGTAGAACGTGATCTCGTCCTTGCGCTCCAGCAGGCCCGCCTCCTTTAGGAGGCCGGTGGGAGGGTCGTACGGCTCCTTGCACCGATGGCACACGGCTCGGAGCAGCCGTTGCGCCAGGACCCCTGCCAGGGAGGCCGACACGAGGAACGGTTCGATCCCCATGTCCACCAGTCGCGTCACGGCGCCGGGAGCATCGTTGGTGTGGAGCGTGGCGAACACAAGGTGCCCGGTGAGCGAAGCATGGACGGCGGTCTGCGCCGTCTCCAGATCGCGGATCTCGCCGACCATGATGACGTCCGGGTCGTGGCGCAGGATGGCACGGAGGCCCGTGGCGAACGTCAGTCCCGCCCGCGGATTGACCTGGATCTGGCGGACGGAGTCCAGCCAGAACTCGACCGGATCCTCGACGGTGATGATGTGCTTTTCCTTCGAGTTGATGGCGCGGAGCGCCGCGTACAAGGAGACCGTCTTGCCGGAGCCTGTGGGGCCGGTGACCAGGATGATGCCGTGCGGGCGGCGGATGAGGCGGCGGAAGTTTTCCGCGTCGCGCTCCGCCAGGCCCAGCTCCGTCAAATCGCGCAGGACAGAGCGGGAGTCCAGAACCCGCATGACCAGGTTCTCGCCGCGTACGGTGGGGATGGTGGAAACGCGGATATCTACCAGGCGGCCCTCGATCTTCAAGCGGAACCGCCCGTCCTGCGGTTTTCGGCTCTCCGAGATGTCCATGTCGGAGAGGACCTTGACGCGCGCCACGATGCCCTGGTGATAGGACTTGGGCGGCGCCGGCACGTCGTGAAGCAGGCCGTCCGTCCGAAACCGAATCCGCAGCCGCGCGTCTTCCGGCGAAACGTGAATGTCGCTTGCCCCCTCCTGCACGGCCTGAAGGACGATGGTGTTGACCAGCCGGATGATGGGCGCCTGGTCGACTGTGGCCAGCGATTCCGACGCGCTCGGGTCGATGTCGGCCGAGACGGCCGACACCACGTCGTCCGGATTCAGGTCCTCGATCAGCTCGCGCATCGAGCCCGACTGGCCGTAGCTCTGATCGAGCGCCGCCCGAATCCCCGCCCGGGTGCTGATCATGCAGTCGATCTCGAGCCCGGCTTCCCGCCGGATGGCGTCGGTCGCCACGACATTCGCCGGGTCGACCATGGCGATGGTCAATGTGTTGCCGATCTTGAAGAGCGGGATGAACTCGTACGTGCGCGCCAGTGTCTCGTTCACCGAGGCGACCACCTGCGGGTCGACCGCGTACGTTTCCAGGTCGATATACGACAGGCTCAGGTACTCGGCATAGCACACCGCCACGTCGCGCTCGGAGATCAGGCCGATGCGGGTCAGCGTTTCGCGCAGCGGCTCGCGGCGAGCCCGCGCCTCTTCCAGCGCCTCGTTCAACTGCTCCGGCGTGGCAAGGCCGTGCTCGATGATGATCGACTGAAGCGATCGGTTTTCAGTCTGCTGCGACACGCGATTCCCTCACGTCGCCGCCCGCGGGCGACTAGCCTTGGCTCGGCGCGAGCTCTCCGAGTAGCTCCTGGATCTTGTGGAGCAGTTCGCCGCTGTCGGCCGGCTTCGTCATGTAGCACTCGGCCCCCGTCTCGCGGCCGAGGGCAATGTCATCCGGCTGACCGCGGGCGCTCAGCATGATGATCGGAATCTGCTTGTAGCGCTCGTCGAACTTCAGCAGCCGACAGACCTTGAAACCGTCCATCTTTGGCAGCATCAGATCCAGGATGATCAGATGCGGGTTCTCGGTCTGCGCCCGCCGCAGTCCCTCGACGCCGTCTTCGGCACAGACGACGTCGTAGCCGGCGGCGGAGAGCCGGCGCGCCATGCTGAACGCAATGTCCTCTTCATCGTCCACTATGAGAATCTTCTTCGACATTTCCCACCTTCTCCTTTTCCCGCAGTCCTGAAATCAGCAAACCCTGTTCTTTCCACTGCTCTTGGCCTCGGTCAGCGCCGCCGCAGAGCGGCGGATGATCGCCATCGGCGCCAAGTCCTCTTCCTGGAACGAAGTGACGCCGATGCTCGCGGTCACCCGGATGTGCCGGTCGTCATTGACGAACTCGTGATCCTGGATGAGCTTCCGCACCCGCTCGCCAAACGCCCGGGCACCGGCCTCGTCGGTCTCCGGCGCCACCACGATGAACTCGTCGCCGCCGAACCGCCCTACGATGTCCGTCTCGCGGATCCGCTGCTTCAGGAATCGCTTGACCTCATCCCGGACCATGTCCTGGAACTGAAGCAGCGCCGTGTCGCCGCGCGCGTAGCCATACTCCTCGTTCAGCCCGGTGAAATCATCGATGTCGAGCATCAGGACAGAGAAGTCGAGACGGTAGCGCCTCGAGCGCCGGATCTCCCGGGCCATCGCCGCCTCGAGCTGGGCGCGATCCTGCTTGCGGCCGTCGATGGGCAGTTCGAACGTGAACGTGCTGCCTTCGCCCAGCGTGCTCTCGGCCCAGATCCGCCCGCCATGCTTCGCAATGATCTCCCTGCAGATCGGCAGGCCCAGGCCCGTACCGCCGGTCTTACGGGTTATCGAGTGATCGGTCTGATAAAACTTGTCGAACACGCGGCCGATGTCGTGCTCCGGGATGCCCAGCCCGGTGTCGGTCACCGAGACGGCCAGGTATCCCTCGCCCGAGACGGGCGACCGCTCGCCGGGAGCGCCGATCTGCACCGCCGGATCCGGGTCGTGCCGAGACGCTTCGATCATGACCCGCCCGCCCTCGGGCGTGAATTTCAGCGCGTTGCCGAGCAGGTTCGTCAGGACTTGCTCCACCCGATCCGGGTCCGCCCACGGCACGGGCAGGGTCTCGGGCAGCCGCAGCTTGAGCGTGATATGCTTGGCCCCCGCGCCGGGGGTGAACACTGCGACGATGGATTCGAGCAATTCGCGGACGTCGACCGGGGCAAGTCGCATCTCCATCTTCCCCGCTTCGAGCTTCGACAGGTCCAGCAACTGGTTGATCAGACGGGAAAGCCGGTCGAGGTTCTTGGCCATCCGGGTGAGGGTGTCGCGCTGCCCCTCCGTCACCTCGCCCTCGACCCCGTCGAGCAGGTTGCTGGTGAACATCTTTATCGAGGCGAGAGGAGTGCGAAGCTCGTGCGACACAATCGCCACGAAGTCCGACTTCATCCGGTCGAGCTCGCGTTCGAGCGTGACGTCCCGGATCACCGCGAGTCGGCCCAGCCGCTCATCCCGGTCGTCCTTCACCGGGCCCACCGCCACCGCCAGCGTCTTCGGTTCGGGGGCGCTGTCCACCTCGAACTCTCGGTGCCTGACCTCGTCCTCCGCCGGCTGAGCCAGGAACTCGCCGATCTCCGCCCACGCGACCGACTTGAAGAAGCTCTGCCGGTTCAATTCCTCGCCGAGGGCGAGGCCGAGCATCGACCGGGCCTTGGGGTTCAGCACCACCAGCTCGTCGTTCGCGTCGAACATCACGACGCCCTCGGCCATGCTCGCCACCATCGACTGCATCTTGTCCTGTTCCCCGCGGATCGTGCTCTGCAACCGTTCGACGGTCTCTCCCATTCGCTGCACGATGGTGCGGAGCAGGGCGGCTTCCTCGTCGGAGAAAGCGTTCGCACGCCGGCTGGTCGCGTAGATCATCCCTACGGCCTGGCCGTTGACCTCCAGAGGCGTGCCGACGACGGAGCCGGCGGGGAAGTCGGCGTTGGACGGGGGCAGTTCCTCGCGCAGAGCGGCCAATCGGCCGGACACGACGGCACTGTGCGGATACGCCGCCAGCTCGTCCACCAGGAGCCCCTTGAGGGCGTTCAGGTAGTCCGCCGGCACATCGTGGAGCACCCGGGTCTCGAAGTCTTCATCCCCGCTCAGGATGAGCAGCGAGCAGAACACATCGTAGTCCATCAGCTTGTCAAGTGACGACGAAAGCAGTCCGATGAGGTGCTGGTATCCCAGCCCGTACCGGATGGAGGAGGACACTTGGTACAGGATGTCCGATTCGAATGCCCGGCGCTTCAGTTGTTCCTTCTCCAGGCTCAGTTCCGTGATCAGCTCCGCGTTTTCGATGGCGATCGCCGCCTGGTTCGACAGCGCCGTCAGCAGCGCCAGATCCTCTTCCGAGAACGAAGCGCCGTCCGCGCGGTTGGTCAGGTTGATGACGCCGAGCGCGCGCCCCTTGTACCGGAGCGGCACGATGGCGAACGAACCGCTTCGGTATTGCCCCTTGCTCTTTCGCCGGAAGCGCGGATCGTCCTCCACGTCGGTCACCACCAGCGGCTCGCCGGACTGGGCAACCTTTCCGGACAGACCGTCGCCCAGTTTGACGCGCGTGTTCGCGATCACCTCTTCCGGCACATTGCGCGCCGCGCAGATCCGCATCTCGCCCGTCTGGTCGTCCAGCAGCATCAAAGAGACCTTCTCCGCCCCGAAGATGCGATAGGCGCCATCGATGATCCGGTCCAGACACTCGGAGAGTTGAAGAGTCGAATTGACCTGCTCAGCGACTTCGTAGAGCAGGGTCAGGCGGGACGTGTCCTCGGTCGCGCTCTTCGAGACGCTGTCGAGCTCGGTCAGCGACATCGGATCTGTGCCCTCCGCACGAACTGCGCACACCGGACAAATCCCAATCGGTAGGGAGCCGGCGCGGCGGCGCGCCTGTCCGGCCAGTTCAAGTATCGGAAGGCCAGAACGTTATGTTAACGAGAATCCCCTGTGCTCGCCGGCTGATGCTCAGGAGTTGCTGATCCGGGTGAAGAGCTTCCCCGGGTGTTGTCGCACGGCATGCTTGACTTCGAGCACGAGAAGCGTACTCAGCACCTGCGCCGCCGTCATCCCGGACGCCTCGATGATTTCGTCGACGTGCTTCGGCTCCGCACCCAGCAGCGACCAGACCTGCTGCTCGGGCTCGGTCAGCTCCGGCAAGGATGCTTTCCTAACCTTCTCCGGATGCTCGACTTGCAGGGCTTCCGCGACCTGTGGAAACTCCGTCAGGACATCCCCGGGGTTGCACACCGGCTTCGCCCCGTCTTGGATGAGCTTCAATGTCCCCCAGCTATGCCGGTCAGTCGCGCGGCCCGGCAGGGCGAACACCTCCTTGCCTTGCTGAGCCGCGATGCCCGCGGTGATGAGGGCGCCACTCCTCCGCGCCGCCTCGACAATCACTGTCCCCAGCGACAATCCGCTGATGATGCGATTCCGGCGCGGGAAGTTCCACGCGTTCGGGCCTGTGTCCAGCGGAAACTCCGAGACGACCGCCCCGCGTTTCGCGATCCTCTCCGCCAGCCCCTCGTGCCTCTCGGGATAGAGCCGGCAGAAGCCCGACCCGAGCGCGGCGATGGTCCGGCCGCCCGCATCGAGAGCTGCCTCGTGTGCCGCCTTGTCGATGCCATACGCCAGGCCACTGACGATGGTGAAGCCCATCGCCGCCAGCTCCCCCGAGAATCGCCGCGCCTGTTCCTTGCCGTAGATCGTGCAGCGGCGCGAGCCCACGACGGACATCGCCTGGGCGTCGGCCTCGATGATCTCGCCCTTCACGTACAGCACGATGGGGCGGTCGTCGATGAAGCGCAAATTGTGCGGATACCGCTCGTCCTCGCAGGTAATGATATCCAGCCCGATGTCGCGGGCCTGTTCGATCTCCTCGACGGCCTCGTCGCCGTTGCAGAGCGACCGCAGCTTCGTAGCCGTCTTCCTGCCGATGCCGGGGATGGTCGCCAGATCGCCCGCCGGCGCCCGAAGCGCCTTTCGCACCGAGCCGTACCTTTCCAGCAGACCATGATAGGCGTCATACGTCACCGACTCGGTCAGGTTCAGAGCCACCAGTCCTATGAGAGAATCCTCCACGACGCGAACGATACGCAAACCGCACAGGCGCTGTCAAGCGGAAACACCCGCGCACGACCCGCCCGCGCACGATCCCGCCGTTGACGGTCACCGGCCCGAGCGCTAATCTGATGTCCCACGTGGGACAAGGGTTTCGCGCGGATGAGGTATCGCTTGGGAGAGGGCGCCCTCAGCTTTCCCGTATTGCTTTGAGGATGCTGTCCAGGTCGTTCTTCGCGGGGATGGGGCGGTTCTGGTGGGCGGCGGCCTGGACGTGGTAGTCCATCATCTTCTCCCGTAGCTCCTCCGGCGGGAGCGAGTGATAGTGGACCGTGGCGTTTGGGTCCTTGAGCTG
>Ga0315553_10003841_pt1 | contig 11534 bp, 10 predicted proteins | sample SalMarSW160140MG_FD_203099 | JGI IMG/M metagenome (GOLD analysis project Ga0315553, IMG submission 203099) | Salt marsh sediment microbial communities from the Plum Island Ecosystem LTER, Massachusetts, United States - Salt Marsh Sediment SW1601-40 ... | reverse complement strand
TTACATCAGTAACCGCTAATACTTCTGAAATATCGTCAATAATCCACTCCATCTGCTTAGGTAAGTCGCCAAGTGAAATGAACTTAAAAACATCTCTCAGAATTCCGATAGTGTGAGGAATGCTATCGTATGCAAGTTTTCTATTAAACCCGTTCTCTGAGCGGGTTCGGGCGGCAAAGAGTCCGTAAGTGATGGTCTGTGCATAAAGATCCTCAAATTCTTCTTTTGATAATCCACTTATAAGATATTTTCTAAATGCCTCATAGAACCCTAAGATAAAACCTTTTCCTGAGCCTTCTTCTATTAACTCCTCTGCAACGACCTCATCCCTCAAAAAACGTGTCCTCTTTGCTAATTCTATTGCCAGGGTTTTGGAATCATAGACTCTCGGCAGGGAGAAGGAAAAGAATCTCTCAAGCAGTTTAAGAAAATCGGATTCTTTTTCAACAGGCGGGATGGCTTTAAGTTTATGTACAATAAAAGGTCTGCCAATAAGAACTGTATCTATTAAATTGCCATTACGATAAAGTCTAAATTCAAAAAAATTGGTCAAAATCAGATTCGGGAAGGTATGCCGATAACGTTTTAATTGCTCTGTTGTTTGTATGTGGTCCAGGCGCTCAACTGTTGGCGCTTTGGCTTCAATGTATCCAACGATATGTTGTTTCCCATCCCAGATTCTAAAATCAGGATTTCCGGCTTCGGTCTTCTTTGGTAGCGTTGTTATGTGGATATCTCTTTTGCCTGCCTGTGCGTGTCCGCACGCAGCCAGGCCAACTGATTCTGTATATTCCTTTAACAAGCCTTCAAGAATAGAGTAATAACTTTCTTCCCTGGCGTCTCCACGATTAGCAATCTCATATATTCTTTTCAGATACTGCTTGAGCATTTTGGCCTTTTTGATAATTTTAAATTCTTATGCACGGCATTGATGAACTCGTAAAAAGTCTCAAATCTGTCTCTTCAGTCATTCTGGCGAAAGCCGGAATTCAGTAAATTCAATAGATTCTGGATGCCGGATCAAGTCCGGCATGACGATTGGAGGACTTTTTACGAAACCATCAGCATTGCGTATAAACTAAAGATTGTATACGAAGTGGAGCGTAGCGGAATTCTGGATACAATCTGGTTGAACAAAGCCACTTCGCTATTAATATGGCGATTCAATCCAACAACTTTGCTTTGGTAGATATCTTAGCGCTGCTAGTATTAAGGTGTATGGGTCCTTTAACCCGTTAATCATATCGGTCTATAGGGCGGCTTTGTTCTCATACGCCCTTCTTAGCCGTTATATGAGCAATTGCCTTTGATAGCCTTTGAAGCACCATGTCCCGGCCCATAATCTCCATCACCTCGAAGATGCCCGGGCTCACCGTTGTGCCCGTGAGGGCAACCCGCAAGGGCTGGGCAACCACACCGAGCTTTATCCCCTGCATTTCTATGAAGGCGGCCAGGATACGCTCCAATCCATCCTTTGTAAAGGGCTTTGCTCCCGTAAGAACGGAGAGCAATTCTTCGAGGAGATTTAAGGATTCGGACACCAGGAATTTCTCATCCGCCTCGGGTTCATAGGTGATTTCTTCAAAGTAGAACAGCGACTTCTGTGCCATCTCAAGCAATGTCTTGGATCTCGGTTTTAGGGTTCTGACCGCCCCTGTTACCGTTTCCCTTTTCATGTGCTCGCAGCCCAGGCTGTGGAGGAATGGGATGAGGAGATCGGTGAGAACTTCGTCGTTTTCTTCCCTGATGTACTTTGCGTTCAGGTCGAGGAGTTTTTCCATGTTAAAGATCCCTGCGGATTTTCCCACGTGATCGAGGGAGAAGAGATCGATGAGCTCCTGGATGCTGAATTTCTCCTGATCCCCGTGAGACCACCCTAAACGGGCCAGAGCATTGAGCAGGACATGGGGCAGGATTCCCATTGCTCGAAAGGCGAGGACCGAGGTTGCCCCGTGCCTTTTGCTGAGAGGTGTCCTGTCCGGACCGAGAATCATGGGCAGGTGGGCATAGTGGGGAATTGGCTTTCCGAGGGCCTTGTAGATAAGGATCTGACGGGGTGTATTGTTTATATGGTCATCGCCCCTGATTACGTAACTCACCCCCATCGTGCTGTCGTCTACTACCACTGCGAAATTGTAGGTAAACGTGCCGTCGGAGCGCTGCAGGATCAGGTCGTCGAGTTCTTCATTTTCAATGGAGATGGTACCTTTTACCAGATCGTTGTACGTGGTTGACCAGGTCAAGGGGCTTTTCAATCGCACCACGGCGCCCGGTGCCTTTCCGAGGCCCTTATCCCTGCATGTGCCATCGTATTTGGGTTTTAAGCCTTTTTGGATGGCCTCTTTCCGTTTTTTCTCCAGTTCCTCAGGGCTACAGTGACAGTAGTAGGCGTTGCCTGAGGAAAGCAGTTCTTCAAGCGCCTCATGATAGAACTGTGACCTCTGGGATTGAAAGTATGGCCCCTCATCCCAATCCAGGCCGAGCCATCTCAATGATTCAATGATGGTCTCGGTATTTTCCTTTGTTGACCTGGCCTTATCCGTATCCTCTATCCTGAGAACGAACCTTCCATGATGGTGGCGAGAAAAAAGCCAATTGAACAGCGCCGTTCTGGCTCCCCCGATGTGCAATGTTCCGGTCGGGCTTGGTGGAAATCGTGTGACCACCTGCTCCTTATCCATATTCATGATTTAGCTCGCTCCTTCTCACCTCGCCTTGCGGACTTGATCCGGCATCCAGAACCTGTTGAATTTACTGGATTCCGGCGCCTGCCCCGGACTCGATCCGGGGTTCGCCGGAATGACGAAAGAGGCAGATTTCAAACTTTTTACGAGTTTGTCAAGGTTTTATTGTTTAAAATTTGTCGCCAACTGAACGCCCAACTCCAGGGCCTGTCTGTTCAAGTCCAGGGTGCCCGAGGGGATCCTGACCTTAAGTACCTTCATGATCGATTCCTTTTTGACAAGCTGGGTGAGGTGCGCAAAGGCGCCGATCATACAGATGTTGAACACGATTGGGCTTCCGATTGTCTCGATCACCGATCGGTACAGATCAAGCCCAACTTGTTTGGCATCTACCTTGTTCCTTTGCCGCACGTAGTGGTTATCGGTTAACAGAAGTCCGCCTGGACGAATAAGGCCGGAGAAGTTATCGTATGCCTCTTGGGTGAGGCACACGAGGATATTCGGCTGGATCACCTTGGGGAACCGTATGTCGGTATCGGAGATGATGACATCGGATCTGCTCGCACCTCCTCTTGCCTCCGGGCCATAGGATTGTGATTGCACTGCATTGAGGCCCTCGTAGAGCACCGCTGCCTCAGCCACGATGATCGCCGCGGTGATCACACCCTGCCCCCCGGAGCCTGAGAAGATGATCCTACGTCTTTCCATCCCTATCCTCCTTGAGACGCCGTCTGCATGATCTTCTCGTATTCCTCGCAGTACTCCGGCAGTTGTTCGTCAACGAAGATCCCACGCTCTATTAACTCAGGGTTATTCTCCTTATCCTTGCTCCCTATGGGGGTTGTGTGGGCCCTGTAGTATTTGAGCATCTCAACAGCGCTGGAGAATTTGTTCTTCCTGCCATAGTAGGTAGGGCACTGAGAGAGTACATCCACGACTGAGAATCCTTTATGTTTGATCGCTTTTTCGATGATCTTTATCATCGAGGTCACATGAAAGGTGGTGGTTCTCGCCACAAAGGATGCCCCGGCCCCTATAGCGAGCTTTACCACATCAAAGGGACGATCTATATTGCCATAGGGAGCGGTCGTGGCAAAGTCGCCATAGCCTGTTGAGGGCGAGGACTGTCCCCCGGTCATGCCGTAAATATTGTTGTTCATGATAATGGCGGTGATATCGATGTTTCTTCTCGCCGCGTGGATAAGATGGTTGCCACCGATAGCGAAGGCATCGCCGTCCCCCATGGGAGCGATCACCGTTAGTTCCGGCCTGCTGAGCTTGACGCCTGTGGCAAAGGCCAAAGCCCTTCCGTGAATGGTGTGAAGCGTGTGGAAATCCAGGTACCCGCAGATACGCGAGGAACAACCAATGCCTGAGACGATAACGATATTATTTTTCCTCATCCCAAGGTTTTCAATTGCACGGATCATAGCTCCCATAATCGTGCCGTGACCACACCCAGGACACCAAAGATGGGGAAAGAAGCGTTCCCGAATGTAGTCCCTCACGGCCATTTTTATGCCCCCTTTCCCTGGATTATCCTGAGGATATTCAAGATGTCGGCAGGGGCAATAAAGCTGCCGTCGATCTTGTTGGCAAGAAACACGTTGCCGGGATTATCGGAAACCCTTTTTACCTCATGAAGGATCTGGCCCATATTCATCTCAACGACGATCACACACGCAACTCCCGAGCACCGCTTCTTGACTATCCCATCGGGAAAGGGCCATAAGGTCTGGAGCTCCAGAAGCCCGAGTTTTTCGCCCCGCTGCCTCCTGTCTTCTACCACGTGAAGTGCAGTTCTCGCTGATGATCCATAGGAGATGAGCAGGATTTCTGCGTCGTCAATGTAAAACTCCTTGGTCATGGCGATCTGATGGGTATGGCCCTGGATTTTATCGACCAGATGTCGCATCAGCTCGTACACCGCCTCCGGGTTGGTGGAGGGGAAACCCCACATATCATGGGCGAGCCCCGTAACATTATACCTATGGATACCACCGAAATCGGACATAGGCAGCCGGCCATCCTCACGGGGCAGATAGGGATGATAATCGGTTCCTTCGGGCACCGAGGTCTTGAGTCTTTCTACCACGCGGATTTCACCTTGCTCCGGCATTATTAGCCTTTCCCTGGTATGGGCGACCACCTCATCCAGCAGCAGGATAACAGGGCTCCTGAATGTCTCGGCGAGATTGAAGGCCTCGACCGTCATGGCAAAGACGTCCTGGTTATTCGATGCTGTAAGGGTAATGATTGCGTGTTCTCCATGGGTACCCCAGCGCGCCTGCATGACGTCTCCTTGGCTTCCGCTCGTTGGAAGGCCGGTTGAGGGTCCCCCCCTCTGCACATTCAAAATTACACACGGTGTCTCGGTCATTACCGCAAAACCGAGCGCCTCCTGCATAAGGGAAAACCCTGGTCCGCTCGTTGCGGTCATGCTCTTCTTGCCGGTGAGTGAGGCCCCGATTATTGCACACATGGAGGACAGTTCGTCTTCCATCTGGATGAACTTCCCACCCTTTCTGGGAAGCCGGTAAGAAAGCAGTTCAGCTACCTCCGTAGATGGGGTGATGGGGTATCCCGCGAAAAAATCGAGGCCCGCATAGAGGGCTGCTTCCACACAAGCCTCATTACCTTGCAGGAAAAGGACATTCTTTTTCAATGAAAAATGTCTCCTTATTTAATGTAACCACTAAGACACAAAGTCACCAAGTTAATGACATACTTTTTTGTACCGAATCTGATGACTGGCACGTTGAAACAAGGCCTTCGCTTAATGATTGTGCAATATAACTCATTTGTTCCTTTGTGCCTGCCCGCCATCGGCTTCGCCTTAGGCGAGGCGGGCGGGTCTTGGTGACTTGTGCCCTCATACTAGTTCGATTGCCAGATCGGGACATAGGAGTTCACACATGCCGCAGCCGTTACAGTTATCGGGGTATGCGAGTTGAGCCTTTTCCTGCTCATCCAAAGCCAAGGCATCCTTAGGGCAGAATTCAACGCAGATTCCACACCCTTTACACCATTCCCTATTGATAGCGGGCCTCTTTTTTTCTCGATCGGGCATGGCACTACTCATATCATAGAATTTTCATTTGTCAAGCGATTTGGCATATAATAGGAGTCCAGGATAGTGGTCCTTTTATGCACGGGAAAATAGTCATGTATGAGATGATAAATATCTTATAACTATTGTGAATCATTATATAATATAAATTTCTAATAGGGGCATGCCGTTTTGCCTTGACAGAAGATATGTCATTCAGTATTCTGTCGACAGCCGACTATTGCTCATGAGAGAATGATCATGGATAAGAACGCTACCAGACATGAGAGAAATGAGTGGAATAAAATTGAGGTTAAAAGCCTGATGGAGGCAGTGTTGGATGATCTGCGCAAGCGCATTCTTACCGGAGATTTTAAACCGGGTCAGAAGATAAACGAATCCGAGATCGCCGCGAGGTTGGGGACCAGCAGATCACCGGTAAGGGAGGCTTTTCGGGTACTGGAGAGAGATGGGCTTATTACCACGTTACCTCGTAAAGGTTCCTATATTACAGATATAAGCGTTGAGGATCTAAAGCAACTTTTTGAGATCAGAAGAATATTAGAACTTTATGCGATAGATTGCATAAATAAGAGAGCAAAAATCTTTCCGGATGAGACACAAGTCATGATGAGAGAACTCGATAGAAGCCTTTTGAAGAAACATGATCCCTACAGCGTTATTTCGGGTTTTCATTATACCCTTGTAGAATTTTCTCATAACTCTCGATTGATAGAACTGTATAAGATATTGGCGGTATCATTAAGAAGATATTGGCTGATTTATCATAGCAAAGAGGGGCAAAAAGATATTTCTCTAGAACATCATCAGGATATTGCCGACTGCCTGAGAAGAGGGGATTATTCCGATGCTAAGAAACTCATTAAACGCCATTTGCGGTATGTAGAGGGCGTGGTGAGGAGCCAAGTTACAAAAATTGTATCACTTTAGTACATGGTAGCGGGTGTTTTCGGGAAGATATCAGAATAATATGCAGAAGCCGACTCTATGAGCTTCATGGTTGCAGACAACATGATTCCTGCCGGAAATTACTATTTCTCCGGCAACGAGGCGGTGGCGGAAGGCGCTATTGCCGCCGGATGCCGCTACTATGGAGGCTACCCCATTACCCCTTCAAGCGAGATCATGGAGAGAATCTCGGTCCGATTTAACGAGGTCCATGGCGTGTTCATGCAGATGGAGGATGAGATTGCCTCTATCTGTTCGGTTATCGGCGCCGTGTGGGCGGGCGCCAAGGCTATGACCGCTACTTCAGGCCCGGGCTTCAGCCTCATGCAGGAGGGAATCGGCTATGCCGCATTGACAGAGACCCCCCTGGTGATTGTCGACCTCCAGAGAGCAGGCCCAGGCACCGGCCAGGCAACCAGGGTGGCCAGCGGGGATATCATGCAGGCCAAGTGGGGTTCACATGGAGACTATCAGGTGATCGCGCTCTCCCCCTGGTCGGTGCAGGAGATGTATGAGCTGACCATCGATGCCTTTAACCTGGCCGAGCAGTACCGGGTCCCTGTGTTTCTCATGGGAGAGGAAGCCCTTGGCCATTTACGGGAAAGGGTCGAGATAAAGGCGACCCTCCAGGTCTTTGATCGGGAAAAAAAGAAGGGCTCACCCCCTTTTGGGACTGACCGGGACGATGGAATTCCTCCCATGCCCGCCTTTGGCGAGGGAGAGAAGCTCCTGGTCACCGGCTCTACCCATAATGAGCGTGGAATCAGGAAGACCGATGACCCCGAGGCCCATTCACGGCTCGTTGCCAGGATCAACAACAAGATCCTTACCAACAGAGACAAGATCATCCAGACAGAGTCATTATACACGGACGATGCAGAGGTGGTGGTTGTCTCCTATGGATTCACCGCCAGAAGCTCCCTTTTCGCGGTGAATCAGCTCAGGGGTGAAGGCAAGAGGGCTGGCCTTCTCCGGCTCAAGACCATCTGGCCCTTTGCCGATCGCATAGTCCGAGAGCTGAGCAGCACCGTAAAGAAGCTCTTTATCCCCGAGATGAACAGGGGCCAGATAGAGGGCGAGGTCATGAAATATGCTGCCTGTGAGGTGATCCCCTACTACCAGACAGACGGGGAGATCATTCATCCGTATCAGATCATGAAAGAGGTAGGGAGGCTCGTATAATGGCCAGGGATCTGGAAACCTATCTTCGTCCTGGTATTGCTTCAACCCCCTTTTGCCCGGGATGCGGGCATGGGATCTTGATGAACCTGATCCTTCGGGCCATCGACGAGCTTGAGCTGGACATGGATGAGATGCTGTTCGTCTCGGGCATAGGATGCGCTGGTTGGATCCCGAGCCCCCATTTTAACGCAGACACCCTCCATACCCTGCACGGGCGGGCCATTGCCTTTGCCACAGGTGCGAAGATGTTCAACCCGAAGCTCAAGGTCATGGTCATCAGCGGTGACGGGGATCTCACCTCTATCGGCGGCAACCACCTCATCCATGCCGCACGCCGGAACACGGATCTGACGGTAATCTGCGCCAACAACATGATCTATGGCATGACCGGCGGTCAGGCTGCCTCAACCTCCCCGCTCGGTGCCCGTACTTCCACCAGCATGGACGGCAATATCTACCGTCCCTTCGATCTCTATAGGCTGGTGCTCGGCGCCGGTGCTCCCTTTGCCGCTCGGTTCGCGGTGACCCAGCCCGTATCCCTGGCAAAGACCATTAAGCGCTGTCTCACCACGCCGGGGTTTACCTTTATCGAGGTGCTTTCTCCCTGTCCCACCCAGTTCGGCAGGAGAAACAGGTATGAGACCCCTGCTGATATGATGAAGCTGCTGATGGAGCGGTGTATCTCAAAGGATGAGGCTGCCCGTCTGTCGGCAGAGGAGCTCAAGGATATGATCGTTACCGGAGAGTTTACCAATGAGCAGCCTTAAACAGATTCGCCTCTGCGGCTTTGGCGGGCAAGGTATTGTCGTGGCCGGGGTGATCCTGGGTCAGGCAGGCATCAGCGATGGAAGATGGGTCGCCGGATCGAGCTCATACGGAGCCCAGGCCAGAGGGGGATATGCGAGCTCGGATGTGGTGATATCCGATGAACCGATCACCTTTCCCCATGTGCTCAAGGCCGATATCCTCATTGCCATGTCCCAGGAGGCCTATGACCGCTATATCCAGGATATTGCCTCCCATGCCGTGATCCTTTTTGAGGAGCCGACGGTGAGCCCTCGAATCATCAGCGGGGTCACCCAGAAGAGTATTCCCGCAACCCTGCGCGCCATAGAGGAGCTCAATCAGAAGCAGGTGGCAACCATCGTTATGCTGGGTGCTGCGGTCACAGCAACCGGGATCGTGAGCAGGCAATCCATGCTGTCGGCGATACAGGGCACGTTAGGTGGGAAATTTCTCGAGGTAAATATCAAATCCGCTGAGCTCGGATTTTCCCTGGGAGAACAACCATGACCGTTCTCGGCAGAACACATATCCCGGTCGTCAACCATGGGCTGTGTCAGCGATGCAGCATGTGCGTGAGGGCCTGTCCGGCCGAGCCGTTCATTGAGCTTCGATCCGAGCCGGACACATCCCGGGGATATGTGTATTCGAATACCGATCTCCTGACCCAAGAGACCCTTCCTCCCTGCCGGGCGGCGTGTCCCCTCGGTCAGAAGGTGCGAGACTATGTCCAGTTGCTGGAATCCGGAAATACACGGGAAGCACTCCTCGTGATTCGCGAGGATAACCCCCTTCCCGGAATATGCGGCTATGTGTGCCACCATCCCTGCGAGCAGGCCTGTGTTCGGGGCAGCTGGGGTGAGCCGGTTGCTATCAGGGAGCTGAAGCGGTATGCAGCTCACTATGAGATCGAGCACCTCCACGAGATCGTGGAGGCCCTGAAAGGGCGGAAAAACCCCTCGCAGGGAAAGAAGGTGGCGATTGTGGGGGCCGGCCCGGCCGGGCTTGCCTGCGCCTTTGCACTCCTGATGCAGGGCTGTGGGGTTCTTATCACGGATGCCCTCGATACACCCGGTGGGATGCTCGTGGGCGGGATACCGTCCTTTCGCCTGCCGAGGCTGGTCGTAGAACACGATGTTGAGGTGATTCAATCCCTGGGTGCAGCATTCACCGGTTCTGTGAGACTCGGCGATGGGCTCAGCATTGAGGATCTGCAAAAGGATGCGGATGGAGTGGTTCTGGCTACAGGGGCGTGGAAGGACCTCGCGCTGGGGGTTGCGGGAGAGCAAACCAGCGGGTACTTTCAGTGCCTTGAGTTCTTGCGCATGGTAAACAAAGGACATCTGAGGAAGCTGGCTGGAACGGTGGCAGTAATCGGGGGCGGCAATGCAGCCCTTGACACGGCCCGCAGTGCCCTTCGATTGGGCCCTGAGAATGTCTCCACCATCTACCGGAGAAGCCGGGACCAGATGCCGGCGAGCCCTGAGGAGCTCGATGCCGCGATTCGGGAAGGGGTGAAGATGCGCTACCTGGAAGCTCCGACAAGGATTATAACTGAAGAAGGGCGGGTGAGCGGCGTTGAGCTGATCAAGATGGAGCTCGGCGAGATCGATGAGACCGGAAGGAGGCGCCCTGTTCCCATTGAGGGGAGTAGCGGCATCGAGGGAGCAGAGGTAGTGATCTCCGCAATCGGTCAGCAGCCGGAGCTTTCGTTTCTCCAAAGCACAGCCATCACAGAGAACAACACCCTATGGTGCGATGAGGCCGGGATGGTGAAGGGATATGAAGGGATTTTTGCCGCTGGCGACGCAGTGAGCGGGCCTTCTACCGTTGTCGAGGCGATTGCCTCGGGGAAGGCTGCTGCTCGAAGGGTCATGGACTATCTTGACGGCAAGGGAGTATAGGGAATGCTGAATACCGCCTGTGTGAGGGAGACAAGGCCTCGAGGGATACGGGAAGAGGCGGCTGCCATGGACTTCGAGCGTCACGATCTACCGTTGAGCTCCCATGAGGTCCGCTACGAAGCCTCCCGATGTTTAGGGACGATAAGCTGCGAGGCCTGTGATGTGTGCAGGCTGCTCTGCCCGGACCTGGCCATCACCAGGGATAGGATCACCGGATCAATCATCATTGATTTAGACTTTTGCAAGGGCTGCGGCATATGCGCGTTCGTGTGTCCGAAGGGAGCTATTGAGATGGTCGTGGAGCAGGCGGAATAGAAACAATGGCCAAAGACATATCACGCGGAGGTTTTCATGGATGTTGACATAAAAAAGCTCGCAAAGGATCTTTCAAAGATCGTGGGGAGGGACCACGTATTTACTGATAAACCTACTGCGGTTGTTTACGCGAAGGACACCATGCCGTGGGATCTGGAGGAAAAGAATATCCCCTACGCTGTGGTGAGGCCGGGGAATGCCCAGGAGATATCCAAGCTTTTAAAGTATGCCAACGAGAAACTGATACCGGTCCATACCCATGGTTCAGGAACTTCTCTGGTGGGTTTGGCGAGGCCCAAGACGAATTGTATTGTTCTGGATACAGCCAGGATGAAGGATATCAGGGTATATCCGGAGAGGGGCTACTTCGAGGCAGGTCCTGGGATTCACCTTGCCCAGTTGCGAAAGGAGCTTGGCACGTACAACGCCTTGCTGCCGGTGTTCCCGGGCAGTGAACTGGTTGCTACCCTGGGCGGTGGCATTGCCGTAAATACGAGCGCCCATGGTGTTGATGCAGCTCTAGGAAAGCCCGGAGATTTCATCCTGGGCCTTGAGCTGGTGCTGCCAACGGGCGAGATTATCACCACCGGGACCGAGTCAACCAGAAGACCGGCGGGTATTGACCCCACGAAGTTCTTTATTGGCTCG
>Ga0315553_10003840_pt1 | contig 11535 bp, 13 predicted proteins | sample SalMarSW160140MG_FD_203099 | JGI IMG/M metagenome (GOLD analysis project Ga0315553, IMG submission 203099) | Salt marsh sediment microbial communities from the Plum Island Ecosystem LTER, Massachusetts, United States - Salt Marsh Sediment SW1601-40 ... | reverse complement strand
GCCGGCGGTTCCGCGGGCGTGGGCTCGGCGGGCGTGGGCTCGGCGGGCGTGGGCTCGGCGGCGGGCGGTGCGTCTGGCGCGGGAGGGGGCTCAGGGGCCGGCGCGGCCTGTGTCGTTTCGGGCGGGGGGGCCGCGGTCACAGCAGACGGCGGAGCGACAGGCGCAACCGCGGGCGGAATGCGGGCCGCCGCCCGCCGGGCGGCCTCGACGGAATCGATGCCCTGCAGCCGCTCCAGCGTCTCCAGCCGCCTTAGAAGCTCATTGGCGCGGCGGTTGGCGCGAAGCGCGCTGGTGAGCGCGAAGATCGGCCCGACGACGACCCAGATGACGACCAGGCCCAGAAGTCCCCACACGCCTGCTTCTCCCGACCGCCACCGGCCGCGATCTATAGAGGAAATGCGCGCCGAGCGTGAGGCGGGACGGGCGCTTTGCCTTAATCCTTGTGGATCACCGTGGCGATGTCGGGAGCGTCGACCGCCTTCATGCCGACGACGTGGTAGCCGGCGTCGACATGTACGATCTCACCCGTCACGCCGCCGGAAAGGTCGGAGAGCAGGAAAAGCGCCGAGCGCCCGACGTCCTCGATCGTGACCGTGCGGCGGAGCGGTGCGTTGAGTTCGTTCCACTTCAGGATATAGCGGAAGTCTCCGATGCCCGACGCCGCGAGCGTCTTGATCGGCCCCGCCGAGATGGCGTTGACGCGGATCGCTTGCGGTCCGAGATCGACGGCGAGGTAGCGGATCGACGCCTCGAGCGCCGCCTTGGCGACGCCCATGACGTTGTAGTGCGGCATCACTTTCTCGGCGCCGTAATAGGTGAGCGTCAGGATCGATCCACCTGACGGCATGAGCTTTTCCGCCCGCTGCGCGATCGCCGTGAGCGAGTAGCAGGAGATCAGCATCGACTTGGAGAAATTGTCCGCCGTGGTGTCGACGTAGCGCCCGGTGAGCTCGTCCTTGTCGGAGAAGGCGATGGCGTGGACGAGGAAATCGAGCCCGCCCCAGAGCGACTTGATCTTGTCGAAGACGGCATCGATCGTCGCCGGGTCGGTGACGTCGCAATGCCCGACGACGTGCCCCTTGAGCTCCGCGGCGAGCGGCTCCACCCGCTTCTTCAACGCGTCGCCCTGATAGGTCAGCGCCAGCTCGGCACCGGCCGCGTGCAGCGCCGAGGCGATGCCCCAGGCGAGCGAGCGGTTGTTGGCGACCCCCATGATGAGGCCCCGCTTGCCGCGCATCAATTCGCCCGCCGACACGTCCATCCTGTTTCGTCCGCTTTCTTCGATCTGTCGCATAAGCCTCTGCCGCACCGGGTAATGGCATGGCGACTCACGCCCATCAAGCCGCCTCGACGCCCGACTTTGCCTCGCGTAAGGGGAAGCCATGGTCGAGGTTTGCACCGAAAGCGCCGTGCTCGAGCGGCTAGAAGGGATCGTCGGCGCCGCGAACGTTCTGACCGCGGAGGCGGACAAGGCGCCGTATCTTGCCGAATGGCGCGGCTACTATCACGGTGCCACGCCGGCCGTGGTGCGGCCTGGCTCGGCGGAGGAAATCTCCGCGATCCTCAGGCTGGCGAACGAGACCAGAACCCCGATCGTGCCGCAAGGCGGCAACACCGGCCTGGTCGGAGGACAGATCCCCGACGAGAGCGGCCACGAGATCGTCCTGTCGCTGGAGCGCCTCGACAGGATTCGCAGCGTTGATGCCGTCGGCGCGACGCTCGTCGCCGAGGCGGGCGTGGTGCTGGAGAGCCTGCACGAGGCCGCCGACAACGTCGGCATGCTCTTCCCGCTGACGCTCGGCTCGCAGGGGTCGTGCCGGATCGGCGGCAACATCTCCACCAATGCCGGCGGCACGCAGGTGCTCGCCTACGGCAATACGCGGAGCCTGGTGCTCGGGCTCGAAGTGGTGCTGCCGACTGGCGAGATATGGAATGGCCTGCGCGGTCTCATCAAGGACAATTCCGGCTACGACCTGAAGCAGCTCTTCATCGGCGCGGAGGGGACGCTGGGGGTCGTCACCGCCGCAGTCCTGAAACTCTTTCCCCTCCCGAGCGGGCAGACGGTGGCCTTCGTCGGCGTGAGCGACCCGGCGGCGGCGCTGGCGCTCTTGAAGGAAGCGCGAAGCTGCGCCGGGCCGGGCCTCACCGCCTTCGAGCTGATGCCGCGGATCGCAATCGAGATGCTGGCGAACTATCTCCCGGACACGCGCGATCCGATGGCCGAGCCGCATCCTTGGTACGTGCTGATGGAGATCTCCTCCGGCCGCGGCGAATCCGACGCGCACGAATTGATGCTCGCCGCGCTCGAATCGGGTTTCGCCGCGGGAACGGTCGTCGACGCGGTGGTCGCCTCTTCGGTCGCGCAGGCGCACGAATTCTGGCGCATGCGCCACGCTCTGAGCGAGATCCAGAAGCACGAAGGCGGCTCCATCAAGCATGACGTCTCCGTGCCGGTCGAGCGTATGCCGGAGCTGATCGAGAGCGGAAGCGCTGCCGTCGAGGCGCTGATCCCTGGCACTCGGCCCGTTCCGTTCGGGCACCTCGGCGACGGCAATCTTCACTTCAACTTCTCGCAGCCGCTCGGCGCCGACCGCGAGGCCTATATGGCCCGCGCGCCGGAGGTTCACGCCATGATCCACGAGATCGTCGCCGGGATGGGCGGCTCGATCGCCGCCGAGCACGGCATCGGCCGCTACAAGGTCGAGCTTTTGAAGGGCGTGAAGAGCGAGGTCGAGCTTCAGATGATGCGCAAGCTGAAGCGCGCTTTCGACCCGAACAACATCTTGAACCCTGGGCGCGTGGTCTGAGGCTCAGGCGAATTCCTGGGCGATCGCCGCTTTGACTGCGGGCCGCTCGGCCATGCGCCTGCTGTGATCTTGGACCTTCGGGAAGCGGCTCGGGTCGACGCCGTCGGCTTCAAGCCACTGCGCGAGGGTGAAGAGGTAAGGGTCTGAGATTGTGTAGGTCTCACCCATCACCCATGGCCCTTCGAGCATCTCGCCTTCGATCATCTCGAACGACGCGCCGACGCTTTCCGGCACCTTCCGCTTCATCGCCTCGATCGCAGCGGGGTCGTCGGCCCAGCGATAGCCACGCATGCGGTGCGCATGCGCGACATGCGTGGTCGAGCACAAGTAGCTGTTGAAGGCCTGAACCTTGGCGAACGCGAACGCGTCGCCGAAGGGTGCGAGCTTCGCCTCCGGAAAGCTCTGCGCGACGAAGGCGAGGATTGCCGGCGTCTCGGTCAGGATTCCGCGATCTGTGACCAATGCAGGGACCCGACTTTTCGGATTGATCGCCAGATATTCGGGTTTGCGCTGGTCGTTGGTGCGAAAGTCGAGACGCACCGTCTCGTAATCCGCCCCCGCTTCCTCCAGCGCGATGTGCGAAGCGAGCGAGCAGGTGTTTTGTGCATAGAAGAACTTCAGCATCGGATTCCCCGGAGAAAAAAGAAGCGCCGCCTAGAACAGGCTCCGCTGGCGCGGATCGCGTGCGGCGCGTTTCGGTGTGCGGCGTTTCGGCGGCTCGGCCTCCACCGTCGCCTCGGCGATAAGCCCCGGATCGTCATTCTCCGCCGCGTTGACGCGGGTCGAGACCGGGACGAGCGAGAAGAGGTCGTCCGGCGCGGGTTTCAGCAGCGCTGCGGCATCGGCCGGCGTCGTTTCCGCGGAAAGCCACGCCCCGAAGTCCTCTGGCGCGATCACCACCGGCATCCGCTCGTGGATCGCGGCGAGCGGCGCGTTGGCGTCGGTCGTCACGATCGTCGCCGTATCTATCTCGCTGCCGTCCGCCCCGTGCCAAGTCTCCCACAGCCCGGCGAAGGCGATGAGCTTGTCGTCGCCGGGCTCGATCGGGCCGGGGCTCGCCAGATACGGCTGCTTCGGTCCCTTTCCCCGATTCGATTTGGGCGCCTGCCAGTCGTAGAAGCCCGACGCCGGCACCAGGCATCGGCGGTACTTGAACGCGTCGCGATAGGCAGGCTTCTCCGCGATACCTTCTGCGCGCGCGTTGATCATCAGGGGCAGCGTCTTCGGGTCCTTCGCCCACCAGGGGATCAGCCCCCAGCGCACGGGCACGAGCTCGCGCCCCTTGTGTCCAGCCCGCACGACGGCGATCGGCTGCGTCGGCACGATGTTGTAGCGCGGCACGACGAGGCGCTCGTCGAGCTCCGGGAGCTTGAAGAGGAGACGGATCGCCTCGGCGTTGGCGATCAATGTGTAGCGGCCGCACATGATTTCTTTAGATCGCGATTTGAGCGGGAGCGAAAGCACCCTATGGGTTCCAGGATGGAGAAGGCGGACGAAGCCGAGGCGAAGCAGGGCGCGAGCATCCTCGTGCTCGGCCGCGACAGCGTGCTGATGGTGAAGCGCGCCAACGCGCCGTTCGCCGGGCTGTGGAGCTTTCCGGGCGGGCGCGTCGAGCCGGGCGAAGGAGCGGAGGAGACCGCCCGCCGTGAGCTTCTCGAGGAGACCGGGCTCGCTGTCGGGGAGGCGGTTAGGCTCGGCACCAAGGAGCCTGAGCCCGGCTCCTCATTCCGACTCGCGGTCTTTGCTGCGCGTGCCGGCGAGGGATCGCCGGTCGCAGGCGATGACGCGCTCGATGCCGCGCTCGTCCCGTTCTCCGCCGTGCTCGAAAGGCCCGCCACGGCGAAGGCGGCGAGTTGGATCGCACGCGCCATCGCCGCGCTTGTCGAACGGCCGCATCAATGAGAGCACGCGCACTTGCAGGCAGGCCGACGCTCGCTCAGAATCGCCAAGCATGAAGCGCATAGGCCTTACAGTCTTCGCGATCCTCCTCCTCGCCGCGTCCGGCGTGGCGCACGCGCAGGACGACATTCCGGGCGATGAGCCCGGAACGGAGTCGGGCCCGGCTGCGTCCACCGAAGCCGGCGAGCCGCCTGCGCCGATCTATGAGGAGAAGCTGCTCCGCCTTGCCGAGATCCTCGGGGCGCTCTCGTTCCTCCGCGATCTCTGCGGCGACTCCGACGGCCCCGCCTGGCGCGACGACATGTCCTCGCTGCTCGATGCCGAGGCGCCGCCGCCCAGGCGCCGCGCACGGCTGATCGCCAGCTTCAACCACGGTTTCGAGACCTACAACGCCGTTTACCGGACCTGTACGCCGTCGGCCCGGCTGGCGATCACCCGTTACCTGAGCGAGGGCGAGTCGCTGGCGAGCGACGTCCGGGGCCGCTACAGCCAGTGATCGGCGGATTAACAATTCCTTCACATTGTCGTGTGGCGGGGGACGGCACGTGTTAGGCGATCGGGACAACTCCGAATCGGGGGCGGGAATGCAGGATTTGAGTCGGGCCGAGACTGACGAGCTGAAGCTGCAAAAACGCGAGGCTTATCAAAGGCTTTCCGCGGTCTGGGCAGATGCGCTCGGGGCCGGGATCGAACCCGAGGTGCTGGCGCATGTTGCGCTTTTCACCGCTCTCGGCGACCTCGTCTCCACCTATGGCGAGGCAGCCGTCGCGGACTTCGCGGAGCGCCTGCCGACCCGCATCGCGGCCGGAGAATTCTCCATTCGCTCTCCGGTGCACTGAGCGCGGTCGCCGAAGCCCGCAGTTGCGCGAGCCTGCGCTCGCCTCTTATCGTCGCTGAGTGAGGATCAGCGCTCCTAGCCGAACGACGCTGCTGCGGATCGCCTGCCTGGCCGTCGCGCTTCTTGCCGTGCCGCTCGTGGAGAGCTTGGGTCTTTCCGGTGCGACGAACCCGGCGTGGGCCGCGGCGTCGCCCGACGCTGAAGCCGACAAGCAGGCGGGCGAAGAGAACCCCAACGAGCCGCTCCCCACGATCCTGCGAGACGAGTCCGCTCTTCCGGCCCCCGTTCGCGAGATGCGCCGGAAGCTGATCGAGGCAGCGAAGTCGGGAGACATCGAGAGTCTTCGCCCGCTGATGCAGGCGCAGCCCGATCCGCCGGCCGTCGCTTTCGGCGATCCCGGCGACCCGATCGAATATCTGAAGGCGCTGGCCGCAGACGCCGAAGGCCGCGAAATCCTCGCGATCCTTCTCGAAGTGCTCCAGTCCCCCTTCGTGCATGTCGAGAAGGGCGTCGACGAGGAGCAGTATGTCTGGCCCTATTTCGCGCAGTATCCGCTGAAGGCTCTCACGCCCGAGCAACTCGTCGAGCTCTTCACGCTGCTCACCGCAGCCGACTACGAGGACATGAAGTCATACGGCGCCTACACCTTTTTCCGAGTCGGCATCGCCAAGGACGGGCGCTGGCTCTACTTCCTCGCCGGCGACTGAGCGTCACTCGGCCGGCGTGCGCAGCGCCGATCTGCGCCCGGACAGCCCCGCCAGGCCCGATGCGGCGATCACTGCAAGGATCGAGGTCCTGATCCCCAGTTTTTTTCGCACGCCGTGGGCGAGCCACAGCGCTCGCAGCGTCAGTGCGACCGCGGTTGCCGTGGCTGCGCCGTTCAGGCCGAACGGGATCACCAGCGCCACGGCGAGCGCGATGTTGACGGCGACCGTCGCGATGTAGGTCGAGGCGGAGACGCGGCCGTGGCCCGTCATGTTGAGCATGTCTTCCGCCGGGCCGGCGGCGACGCGCGCGAAGACGCCGGCGGCGAGGATCACGAGCGGGGTGTAACCGGCGGCGAAGCCGTGCCCGAACATGCCGAGCAGCCGGTCTCCCCCGATGACGATCAGGACGACTGCGACCGCTGCAATGGCGAAGGTCGTCGCCGCTACGGACCGGCAGAGCCGCTGCAACTCGGCGTGGTCGCCGCGTGTGTGGCTCGCCGAGAAAAGATGCGCCGTGCCGACCGTCGCCGCATAGGGCACGAGGTTCACGACCTGGATGATGCGCGTCGCGGCGAAATAGATGGCGATCTCGGCCGGGCTCACGAAGAAGGAAAGCACCAGCACATCGGCGAAGGACGAGACGTGCTGCGCGGCGTAGAGCACAGCGAAAGGCAAAGAGCCCGTGACCCACTCGCGCGGCCGGTAGGCGCGCGGTCCCGGTGGAACAACGCGATGGAGGCGCATGAGAATCGACGCGGCCTGATAGGCGATCGAGAGCGTCAACGTGACGATGAGGCAGATGAAGCCGGTGCGCGCCGTTGCCTCGAAGCCAAGCCACACCGCCGCGGCCAACACGACGAGGAGGAGGCCGTGGCGCAGGATATAGACTGGAAGAAGCGCCGGGATCGTCCAGTCGTAGCTGCGGCCGAGCCCCTCGAAGTAGGATTGCAGGCAGGCGAAGGGGATCGACACCGCCATGAACGCCATCGGCATCAGATAGGGCTTCTCGATCAGCCCGTCGGCGAAGGGGAGGAGCAAGATCAGCAGCGCGCCGAAGACGACCGAGGCGACGAGCATCACGAGCGGCGCGAAGCGCAGGAAGCCGCGCAGATAGTCGTCCTCGCCGCGCGCGCGAAGCTGCGCCACGTAGCGCACCGGGGAGTCGCCGAAGCCGAGCGTGGCGACGGCGGAGAACACGAGGAACCAGACCCAGGTATAGGCGAAGACGCCGTATTCGTACTGGCCCATCAGGCGCGCGAACACGACTTGCGCGATATAGGCGAGCGCAGCGCTGGTCAGCCGGATGACGAGCGCAATCGCCGCTGAGCGCCGCGCCACGCCGGTCGTGTCGTCGCGAGTGGCGAAATCACGCGCGTGCGCAAGAAGCTCGCGCATGCGCCTGCCGGAAAACACCTCGGTGAAGGTCAAATCCGCTCCAGGCCGCTAAGGAGGGTCTAACCTTCTCTAACAGCCGGCCCTTAAGGGAGCGTAGCGCCGTCGTCAGGCTTGGTTACCGAGCGTCGCCAGGAAGCGCACGGGTCGGCCTTCGCCGCGCGATAGAAGCTCTCCCTCCCACATGACGCGGTGGCCGCGGACGACGGTGCCGACCGGCCAGCCTTTGACGCTCATACCCGCGTAAGGTGTCCACCCTGCTCGCGACGCGCTCCACGAATTCTCGATCGTCGCCTGCCGCTTCAGGTCGACCACGGTGAGATCGGCATCGTAGCCGACGGCGATGCGACCTTTGCCGGCGATGCCGAAGAGCCTGGCCGGGCCGGCGCTGGTCATGTCCATGAGGCGGAGCAGCGACAAGCGTCCCTTTGCGACGTGGTCGAGCATGACCGGCACGAGCGTCTGTACGCCCGGCATGCCGGACGGCGAAGACGGATAGGGCTTGGCCTTCTCTTCGAGCGTATGCGGAGCATGGTCGGAGCCGAGGATATCGGCAGTGCCGTCGGCGACGCCCGCCCATACGCCCTTGCGATGCGAAGCGTCGCGGATCGGCGGATTCATCTGCAGCAATGTTCCGAGGTGCGCGTAGTCGTCGGCGGAAAAGGTCAAATGGTGCGGCGTCACCTCGACGGAGGCGATGTCCTTGTGATCGGCGAGGAAGCGCATCTCCTCGCTCGTCGAGACGTGGAGCACATGAATCGGCGCGCCGGTCTCGCGCGCGATACCAACGAGCCGCCGGGTAGACGAGAGCGCAGCCTCCACATCGCGCCACACCGGATGGCTCGACGGGTCGTTCTCGCGCCGCTCACCGAGGCGATCCTTCAGTCGGAACTCGTCCTCCGAATGGAAGGCGGCGCGGCGGCGCGTCTTTTGCAGGATCGCGCGCACGCCGGCATCGTCCGCAACGAGCAGCGAGCCGGTCGACGAGCCCATGAAGACCTTGATGCCCGCCGCGCCGGGGAGGCGTTCCAACTCCGGAATGTCGGAGAAATTCTCTGCCGTGCCGCCGACCCAGAAGGCGTGGTCTGAGTGCATGCGGCCCTTGGCGCGTGCGAGCTTGTCGGAAAGCGCCGCCGCGTCGGTGGTCAGCGGATCGGTGTTGGGCATCTCGAAGACGGCGGTGACGCCGCCCATCACCGCGGCGAGCGAGCCTGTCTCGAGGTCCTCCTTGTGCTCCGCGCCGGGCTCGCGGAAATGAACCTGCGTGTCGATGACGCCGGGAAGGATCGTGAGCCCCGCGGCGTCGACGGTCTCGCCCGCATCCGCGGCGGAAAGATCGCCGAGCGCGGCGATCCGCCCGTCGCGAACGCCGACGTCGCGAACGCCGATTCCGTCGTGGTTCACGACACTGCCGCGGCGGATCAGGAGGTCGAAAGTCTCAGGCATCGGCGGCTTTCTTGCTCCCCCTTGTGGTCCGGGGCGGGGGAGGGGTAACTCCATCGGGATTGCAGGCAATCCTTGCTGAGCGCAAGCACGCGGAGCCATGAAGGCGAGAAATGCCCACCGCCCATCTCGATGATCGCGCCGTGGTCCGCATCGCCGGGCCGGAGGCGAAAGCGTTTCTGCAGAACGTGCTGACGCTCGACATCGAGGGCGTCGATCGCGCCGGCAGCGGTTACGGCGCGCTGCTGACGCCGCAGGGCAAGATCCTCTGGGACTTCGTGCTGCACAAGACGGAGGACGGATACGCCGCCGATATCCGGTCCGACGAGGCCGGGGCCTTCGTCAAGCGGCTGAAGCTCTACAAGCTTCGCGCCAAGGTCGAGATCGCGCCAGCGCCCGAGCTCGCGGTCTATGCTGCTTGGAGCGACCTCTCAGAACAGGGAGGGGAGGGTCGTCCCGACCCGCGGCTTGCCGCGCTAGGGCTCCGCTGGCTCGCGGCGCCGTCCGGCGCGACCGATGCCTCCGCCGCGGATTGGCACCGGCACCGGATCGCGCATGCGATCCCCGAAGGCGGCGTCGACTTCCTCTTCGGCGACGCGTTTCCCACCGACGCCGGCTTGGATTCGCTCCACGGCGTCGCCTTCGACAAGGGCTGCTACATCGGCCAGGAGGTCGTGAGCCGCATGCGCCATCGCGGCACGGCGCGACGGCGCATCGTGGCGCTCAGCGCCGAGACGGCGCTGCCTGACCCGGGTGCCGAGATCGTCGGCGGCACGACGCCGCTCGGTCGTTTGGGGTCCTCGGCGGATGGACATGCGATCGGACTGGTCCGGCTCGACCGACTGCGCGCAGCGCTCGACGCGCATCTTCCCGTTCGCGCCGGAGAGGAGGAGGTCGCAGCCGCGCTGCCCGCCTGGGCCACCTATGACTGGCCGGCCTCCTCGGCCGCCGCTGAGGATTAGCGCGATGCCCGATCGCCCCGGCGCGCCGCCCCGCGCCTGGCAGCGGATGCTGTCGGGTCGTCGGCTCGATCTTCTCGACCCGTCGCCGCTCGACGTCGAGATCGAGGACATCGCGCACGGGCTGGCCCGCGTCGCGCGCTGGAACGGCCAGACGATCGGCGACAACGCGTTCTCGGTCGCGCAGCACTCGCTGCTGGTGGCGCGCGTCCACGATTTGCAACATCCCGCCGCGACGCCACAGGAGAAGCTCGCGACGCTTCTCCACGACGCGCCGGAATACGTGATCGGCGACATGATCTCGCCCTTCAAGGCGGTGATCGATGCCGCCTACCGCGAGGTCGAGGAGCGCCTGCACCGCGCTATCCGGCTTCGCTTCAGCCTGCCGGTCGTGCTGCCGTCGCAAATGGCGGCGCGTATCAAGAAGGCCGACCAGACCGCAGCTTACTTCGAAGCCGTCACGCTCGCCGGATTCGACGATCGCGAAGCGATCCGCTTCTTCGGCCGCCCCGGCGAAATCCGCACCGCGCAGGTCGGAGCGACGCTCTCCCCGTGGACCGCGAAGAAGGCCGAATCGCTCTATCTCAAGAGCTTCACCGCGGCCTCGAAGGCCGCCATGGCGGAGGTTTGAGATGAGCGCCATCGTCGTCTGCCCGCTCTCGCGCCTTGCCGAAACTGTCGCCGCCTATGGCGCCAGCCACATCGTGACGCTGGTCAACGAGGGCACGATCTTCGCGCACCCGCCGGTCGTCGAGGCGGCGAACCACCTCCACGTCGCCATCCACGATATCTCCGTGCCGGCCGATGGCATGGTCCTGCCCGGCGAGGAGCACGTGAACGAGTACCTCGAATTCATGGCGCGCTGGGATCGCGCCGCGCCGGTCGTCGTCCACTGCTACGCCGGGATCAGTCGCTCGACCGCGGCCGCCTTCTCCGCGCTTTGTGCTGCCCGCCCCGATCTCGACGAGGAGGTGATCGCGCTGCGCCTGCGCGCCCGCTCGCCGGAGGCGACGCCGAACGCGCGCTTCGTCGCGCTCGCCGACGAGATCCTCGGGCGCTCCGGCCGCATGGTGAAGGCGGTGGAGAGGATCGGCCGCGGCGCCGAGGCCTTTGAGGGAACCGTCTTCGCGCTCCACATCGATGAGTGATCGCGCCCGCCACCGCAACTCCGCTTCCCCCAGTGCTGGGATCGAGGTCGGGCTCAACGCCGCGATCGTGGCGGTCGAAGACGTCACGCCATTGATCCTCGTCGTCGAGGCGGGAGGCGCCGAGCGCCACAGCCTGCCTTTCGGGCCGTTCGATCCGGTCGGGCATCGCACGCTGGAGATCGGGCTGCGCGCCTGGGTGGAGGCGCAGACGCATCTGAAGCTCGGTTATGTCGAGCAGCTCTACACCTTCGGCGACCGCGGCCGGCATGCGCAGCCGTCCGCGCGCGATCCGCGCGTGATGTCGGTCGGCTATCTGGCTCTTGCTCGGCGCTCGCCGGAATC
>Ga0315553_10003838_pt1 | contig 11541 bp, 9 predicted proteins | sample SalMarSW160140MG_FD_203099 | JGI IMG/M metagenome (GOLD analysis project Ga0315553, IMG submission 203099) | Salt marsh sediment microbial communities from the Plum Island Ecosystem LTER, Massachusetts, United States - Salt Marsh Sediment SW1601-40 ... | reverse complement strand
CTCCACCATCCATTGCAGCGCGATGTCGGACAGGCGCGATTCGGTTTCCGGGTAACTGCCGCCGATGTCCGAGTGATCGCCGGCAAACCAGAGCTGCACCAGCCAGTCGTCGGGCGCATCCTCCATATCAGCCTTCCGGCCCCATCCCACTCTTGCAAAGGTCGCTCGCCTTTCGTCGATGGCCTGGGCGTGCCGGGCGTACCGCACGCGCTTGTCGAGAAACCGGTCGTAATGCTTGAAACGCCACGCCGACCAGTGGCGCCGAACCATGCCCTTTTCCGGGAAATCGCGGATGACTTTCACGCGCGCGTTGTAGCTGTAGATCGCGATGATCGCGGCAAAGACGACCAACGCGATGGTCGCGGAAGTCAGAAACGGCAGACCGAACAGGAAGCTCAGCAACAATCCCGCCAGCGCCGACCCTGCCAGGACGCCAAGAACCGCCAGCGCGATGATCCCCGCCTTCTTGACTCCGGTCGCTCCCAGCGCGGCCACGGTATCGAACACGCCGATGAAGTAGGGAACGACGTCGCCGCGCTGGTTTTTCACCGGATCGTCTTCGGTATTGTATTTGATGCGGAACCGGCGGGCCTGCTCTTCCCGTTCGTCTTCGAACATTTCGCGGGGACGACCGGCGCCGTGCTCGTACACGGTGTGGACAGCTTCGTCGGCGATGGCGCGGAGCGCTTTTCCATGGCGCGGGATCGGATTGCCGTCCGCGTCCTTGACGGGCACGCCGCACAAGTTCTTGACCCCCGCGACGCTGCGCACCGTGTAGGCGCCCCGGCTGAAGCCAAAGAGATAAATGCGGTCGCCCGGTTCATAGAAACGCAGGATCGCCTCGTAGCAGTCCGCGACATTACGGGTGAACCCGGTGCCGAAGCCCGAGCTGAGCAGCTTGCGGATCGAAGTGATGGGGTGCGACCAGAACGGGCCGCTCAGCTCCCCCGAACCGAGCCCCGGATCGTAGAACGCAATCTGCTTTGCGGGGTCGATCGGGCCGTCGGGGCCAGTGCGGGTGGCGCGGTAAAGTTTATAGACATTGGTCAACCGCTGATCCGGACGCAGGCCGCCAGCCTGCCCCGTCCCGTCGGAGAAGATCAGAATATTTTTCGCCATGGGAGCCCCCGCACAGGTCGACAGCGTCTACCGCCCAGAATTCCGACCACAATAACGGTCTTTCGGGCGCTGCGCTTTTGCGAGTTGACTCGTCGGGGAGGCGCGGATTGTTCTGCTCTTCGGGGCCGCCGATGTCGGCATGGTGCGGGTGGTCGGAATCGAACCGACACTCCTTGCGGAACACGATTTTTTGTGATCCGAGCGATTCGAGCGCCGCGCAGTAATCTCGCCCGGCCGCCGCGAGTTCTTCCGGCGCGATCTCAAGACTAAGCCCGACTGGGTCGCCGCCGAGCACTGGAACACCGACAACCCGCATATCCATCTGCTGGTCCGAGGCAAGGCCTACGACGGCCAAAACCTCGTCATCAGCCGCGCCCCAGCCGCGCTCGTAGATGTCGGTGACCAGGTCGTAATACCTGCTCACCATGGTCGTGTAGCCGTCCTTGCGCGCGTCGACGGTGCCGTCTGCCTGCTCGTCGTGGAAGCCCCGGTAGGTCGCGACAGCCCCACGCACGTCCCTGCGCGCGTGGCCCTTCTGGGCCCCTCAAGGGCCGCGAAGCAGTTAGCTTCTGCCTCAGCTGACGGGATGTTGCCGATAGGTTCAGGTCGTCAACGGCTGTTGAGCCAGTCCACTCATTCCAGGGCAGCTCAGCGACGGCGTCGAACGACGACCATGGCCGATAAATGGCCTCGGTCTTTCGCCGCAGGCTCTGTACCGAAGGTCACCTATCGCAGAACCATCCGGGTTTTGTTACCGGTCGTCATCATCCTCGTCGTCGTCTTCATCGTCACGCTCGTCATTGTCATTGTCATCGTCATCGTCATCATCCTGGCCAAGCGGCCAGAGCAACGACGACGCCAATGTTTCGCGGACGACGATCACCACCGGCTGCGCATCGGCGCCGATCGTGCCGGATTTCACCAGTTCATGAACCGTATCGTCGATATCTCTGACCAGCCTGCCCTGTCCTTTCCGCAGGCGCTTTATCTGTTCAGGGCTTCGTCGTCGCGCCAACTCCACGACGACGAGCTGCGCCGCGCGATCCTTTTCAGCATCGCGGCTTGAACCCTCTTCATGCGTCTTGGTCTCTGTCGACATGTTCGCGAACTCCAACGATCCGACTAGGCTTTTGGCAGAATCTTGAAGGGGACACCCTTGCGCGCTTCGTTGTAGGCCCTACGGCTCGACTCGATGAGGGTTGTCGGGGCTTCAATTAGCCAGCCGTCTCGCCTCCTGCGGTTCGCCCTTTCGTGCCGCCGAAGGACCTCTTGGCCGAAAACGATCTGCGCGCGAACGAGCTGGCGCGCCATCCGCTCAAACGGCTCCGTGATCACGGAAACGCGGCGCCGGCTCTCCGGGTCTTTGTAGACCGTGACCGACTCCGACTCGTTGCCGTCGCGTCGAATGACCGTGACGCGTTGGAAGAGATCTCCCATGTGACACCTCTCTGGCGATGACGGCCGTGGGTCACATGCATTCGCTCCTGCGATCAGGCGACACGTGACCGTCTAGGTTTCAAGATTTAGGAGCAGTCCCGCACTCGACCCGTTGCGCACTCAGAAATTATAGATTGCCGCGTCGTATTAGCAAGCTTGGACGAGCGGACCGTGAAGACGCAACATCGTAGTGTCATTCCAGGTCCGCGTCGTTGCGTCATTTATGATCAAACAATAGTGATCCGTTTTCGGTTCGCTCCGGTCCTTACAGGCGACGCGTAGAAGTATCGGATGGGGAGCGCCTTTCTCGCAGCATCTCCGCTTGCGCCGTCTTCGCCGAGCTTACGGTCCTTCTTCCATCGAGGCCGATGCTGCGGTGCGTCATAGGTCGCAACGACGGGAACGAAAAACCTTGTGGCTCCTTCGTCTGCGGCCTTCGATTGAACGAGCCGCATCGCCTCGCGTGTTTCCTCCAGCACTTTTCCGCAGCCGCACAGCAAGTCTTCGATCTGAGAACTGCCGATTTCACCAAGCTCGACGACGATCGGCGCCGCATTCCGCGACCTCCAGCCGCCCTCGGACTTGACCGGTTCGGAGGCGTCGAAGCCCCTGAGGCCCCGCCCGCGGCATCGATAAAGCAGAACAACAACGACAAGGCGTGCGTCGCTCACCCCGATATCTTCGCGCCAGTTTTCGATTGCCGCGTCGATCCGGCGCATCCAGCGGCCATCGCCGGTCTTGAGCCGCTCCAATTCAGCTGGCCGCCAACCGCCCAAATGAATGAACAGTCCAACATCGGCTGCGATTGTCGCCTCGGGGAGCGATGTATCGCGCTTTTCCATGCTCGATCTTTCATCCGCGGCCGCCGGGTGGGCTCGATCTTTCATCCGCGGCCGCCGGGTGGAGTATCAGGTTCACTCATCCGTATGATGACCTGCCGGACGACAACGAGCGCGACGATAACGCCGATAAGCTTGAGCCATGCGAAGGACGCGATCGTCTCCAGCGTCGCCATCGACCAAAGTCGATCGATGCCAAAGACCGCGCGGGCGAGATATTCGGCGATAACCGCCAAGCCGAAGAGAACTGCCGCGGTATACGCCAGGCGCAGAACGGTCGAAATGCCGAATGCGAGCTTGCCGACGGTCTGCCTGAACTGGAAAACCGGATCGTCGAGGCTTCTCTGCACCCGAAAGAAAAATTGGCTCATGGTGTCCGCCAGCGCTTCAATGCGCAGATAGTCGACGCCGGTAGGCCCGTTAACGCGCTGCCTAATCTCGCGGTGCACGCGCTTGCGCGCAGCCTTGCCGGCGACCTTCGCATAGCTTTTCCACTCCGCGATCGGATCAATGGTCCTATCCAGCCGCACGATCATCGTATCGTAGAGGAAGGTCGCCCGGAAGAATTGGATCATCTCCAAAGTCACCGGCATGCCGAACTGGCGCGCGACCTTGATATGACGGAGCCAGGTCTGAGCCGAGCATCGCTCCCACCACTCGGCGTCTGTGCTGCTGATGGCGTAAACCCAATCGGCGTAAATTTCCTCCATCGCCTCGAGAACGTCGTCGACATTGATCGGCGGAAGGCGTCCAGCAAGCGTGAGCGAGCTGCGGACCATGCGCTCGATGTCGCGGTTCTGCATATGAAACAGCAGTTCACGCCAACCGTTCCGCGTTTCCGTCGAGAATCGGCCAATAGCGCCGAAATCGATGAAACAAATGCGGCTGTCCGGCAGCACGATAAGATTGGCGGGATGCGGATCGCCATGGAAAAACAGATGCTCGAGAAGCTCGCGATGGAGCACGCGCAGCAGCCGGCGCGCGACGATGCCAGGTTCAATGCCCACCTCGCGCAGCTTTCCGAGAAACTCCTGGTCGTTCTTGTCTACCGCGACCATGAACTCCCACATCCACGTCCCGGTAACCAGTTCGTTGACTAGGACTTCTTCCGTGCAATAGTCGAAGAACACGCGCGGGGCCGTGATCCCTTCGTTATCCTCCTCGACCCGCAGCCGAAACATTTCGTTGTAACGCGCCTCGGTCCGGAAGTTCAGTTCGCCGATCAGGGTCTTGCGCAGCTCACGCCGGAACTGCGTCGTCATTCCCGGCCGGATCAAGGTCAGCGCTTCCCCTGCAATCAGAAGCCAATCGAGCGCCCGCAAGTCGGCGGAAATCAATCGACCGATTCCCGGCCGCTGAATCTTGACGGCGACGTGTTCGCCCGTCTTGAGAACCGCCTGGTAGACGCAAGCCAGAGAGGCGGAGCCGATCGGGACCGGGTCGAAAGCCTCGAAGACATCCTTGATCGGCCGGCCGAGATTGCGCTCCAGAATGGAGATGGCTTCGTCGGGGGGGATCGGCGGCACATCGTCAAGCAACTTGCTCAGCTCGTCGCAAAAAGCATACGGCAACAGGTCGGCGCGTACCGAAAGCTGCTGCCCGACTTTGATCATGCTGCCGCCGGCCCACTCGAGCAATCGGCGGAACCTGACCGCGCGGCGCTCGACGGACGCACGGCCAAGTAAGGAGTCGAACGCGTTGCCGAAAACATATGCGAGGGCGACTGCCAGCCAGACCGAGAGGCGGACGAAGGGGAGTATAATTCCCGGTTTGAAAACCGGCCGCCGCGCCATCGGCAGCGACACGTGGGCCGCCTCGATCCTGTGAACGAGTTGGCGGCGAGGCAAAGCCCGCAGCACGCCCGTTTGCGCAGGGCGCGGCGGCGGCGCGTTCAACTCTGCGCCAGAGCGCTTCCAGCGCCACAACCCGACATCGACCGCTCGTTCGATTTCACATGCGCGTTGCGGCTGCATCTTTTCACCTTGCTTAGAGATGTGATCAGAGTTGATCGACGATCTTGAGGAAAAACCACCAGCCTAGCTCGCTGAAGTCGCTCGCTCTCAGTTATCGCCATTAAAGCATGGCGCCTACCAAGTTCAACTTGAACCGGCTCGATCGTTGCCGCACCAAGTGAATGCTTTGGTGGGCGCGGGACACGCGGGGTTCATTCTTTCGAAGAGCACGCATCGCCAGGCCATGCACCAGCATTTGCGGGGGCGAACAGTGTCACGCATGACCGCAGAATCCGAGCGGAATGCCGCGGCTGACGCGCTGTTCCGGCAGCGTCTCGACGGCGTGGCAGCCGACATGGAGAACATGCTCGACCGCCTGCTCGGTCCAGAGCCGGTCGAGGGCGAGCGTGCGCGGCCGGCGCGGCTGCTCGCGGCGATGCGCTATGCGAGCCTCGCCGGCGGCAAGCGCTTCCGCCCGTTCCTGGTGGTGGAGACGGCAGGCCTGTTCGACTGCCCCCGCAGCCAGGCGCTGCTGGTCGGCAGCGCGGTCGAGTTCGTGCATTGCTACTCGCTGGTGCATGACGACCTGCCGGCGATGGACAATGACGATCTGCGGCGTGGGCGGCCGACGGCCCACAAAGCTTACGATGAGGCATCCGCCATTCTTGCCGGCGACGGTCTCCTGACCTTCGCCTTCGACGTGCTGGCGCGCGAGGAGACCCATACCGACCCGGCCGTGCGCATGGAACTCGTGCTCGCGCTTGCCCGCGCTGCCGGGCTCGGCGGCATGGTCGGCGGGCAGATGCTCGATCTCAGCGCTGAAGGACGGTTCGCGAACGGCGAGCCGGAAGCGCTCGACCAAAGCGAGATCGAGACGCTGGAAGCCATGAAGACCGGTGCGCTCCTGCGCCTCGCCTGCTCGGGCGGAGCCATCCTGGGGAAGGCCGACCGGCAAGCCCGGCTTGCACTCGAGCGTTACGGTACGGCGATCGGCAAGGCGTTTCAGATCGCCGACGACCTGCTCGACGCCGAGGGCGATCCGGCGATGGTGGGCAAGGCGACGCACAAGGACGATGCTGCCCATAAGGCGACCCTCGTGCGTATTCTCGGCGCCGAGGGCGCCCGGGGGAAGCTGGCCGAGCTCGTCGCCGACGCCGAGAACGCGCTCGCGTCCTTCGGCGCCAAGGCCGACGTGTTGCGCGCGGCGGCCCGGTTCGTCGCTGAACGCAAGCGCTGATCTGCCGGAGAAAAGGGCACTCAAATCCTTCTCGGCGGTGTTGACGCAAGCAGCGAAACACGGCGTCGCGTAGAGGCGACCGGCCCATTCGGAAGCGCAATCCGATTCAGTCGCGCTGGACGCGCTTGGTCTTGATCACGCCTTGCGAGACGAACCACTCATAGGCTTCCCGCACTGCGGCCGTCAGACTGGTTGGTTTGAAGCCGAGTTCCCGCTGAGCCTTGGAGATGTCGACGCGCTGTTCTCGCCGAATGAACCGAATTGCGCCGACGGTGAACGTCCGTTCCGCCTTTGATCCGAGCATTCGCGCTACAACATCGTTGACCCTGGCTATGGGCGAGAGAATGGCAGGCGAAATACGGAGGCGTGGCTTCGATTGGCCTGTAACCTGCGAAAAGATATTCATCAGTTCGTCGAAAGAGAGATAACCCGAGTCGAAGATATAGCGTTGCCCGGGGCGCCCCTTCTCCATGGCAAGTACTAATCCCTGCACGATGTCCCGCGCGGCGACACACGCGAATCCGCCGATCGTACTGGCGTAAAGGCGTTTTTCCGCGAACCGGACGAGGATTTTGCCCAACAACGAGGGCCTGAAATCGTACGGACCAATAATCGCCGAGGGGTTGGCGATCACGACAGGCAATCCGTCCGCGAAAGCCTTCAGGCACTCGTGTTCCACGGCGGCCTTGGCGTATGCGTACGGCACGTCGCGCTCGAGCGGATCGAAGGGATCATCCTCGTTGCTCGGCCGGTCCACACGGAGCCCGACCGTGCTCAGCGAGCTGGTGGCGACGATCCTTTCGGTATGCTGTCTCAGTGCGGCGCGTAAAACTTCGCGCGTTACGACGGTGTTTGCTCGATAGATCGCCGCCGGGTTCGCGACGTCCATCGAAACGCGTCCCGCGCAATGGTAAATTAGATTGCAACCTTCAACGGCCGCCGCGGCGACATCCGGCTCGCTCAAATCACCAAAAAACAGGTCGAGATCGAGGTCTTCGACGGCGGGGAGCTCGCGGGCATCAAGAAGCGCGGCCCGGATGGGCTGACCACTTTCGCTGAGCAGGCGCACAAGATTGGCCCCAAGGTGTCCGCCAGCGCCCGTCACCAGGATCATCGCCGCCTGACCTCATCTTCTTGAAGGGCCTGCGTGACAGCATGCATTTCGGACTTGAAGCAGCATGGATGACCGCTGACGAAGCATGACGCTGAAATCAATTGGACATCCTGAACGAAAAAACCCGGCACCCTGAAGGGCCGCGCTCCACGTAGCACGCGGACAGGACAACGGTTGGGCCACTCAGGCTACTCCGAACAGATCTGCGCCTTCACAGTCAAGTTCCAATTAAGCGATGCGCCGGCCGAAAACCGGCCGCGTGCAGAGGACGCCATTTCCGCACTCGCAGCGCGACTTGCAATCACAGGGCGCGCATGTTCAATGCGGAGGCAATGGCGAGAATAGCAATTGTCGGCGCCGGGCCGGCGGGGTCCACGGCGGCCCTGCTACTAGCTCGGAGCGGCACGCACGATGTGACGCTGCTGGATCGCGACGCTTGGCCGCGCATGAAAACTTGCGGCTCCGCGCTGTCGCCGCGCTGCCTTGCCCTCATGGCGAAACTCGGCGTCGCGGAGCGGCTGCGGCCCCGCGCATACGGAATCCGCGGCCTGCGCTTTACCGGCCCGGCCGGACGCTTGACTGTCCTTAGCGGCAAAGAGGGCGCTTGGGTTATCGCGCGCGCCGAGTTTGACGCCGAATTGGCTTTTCTGGCGCAACGGCACGGGGCGCGCTTCATCCAGCAATTCAAGGCGAGCAAACTGTTGCGTGACGGCTGCGGCCGCGTGTGCGGCGTCAGCGACGGCAAGCGCGAAATCGAATGCGATCTTGTCGTGCTGGCCGACGGGGCGCACTCGCGCTTCTCGCCCGACCCTCGCCCAAAGCGGCGGATCGCAACCATCATGTCGTGGTACGAAGGTGTCCCCTTCACCGAAGGTCATATGGAAATGTGGTTCGACAAGCGACTGAGCCCTTGGTACGGCTGGCTGTTCCCGGAAACTGCGAACCGGATCAATATTGGCATTTGTTATGATCCGGACGATCCCGCGAACCCGCGGGATATCTTCCACGAAATCGTTGCCCGCCATGTCGGCGAAGGCCGGATGCGAAATGCCGATCAGGTGATCAAGTTTCGTGGCGCGCCGATCGTCTATACCGAGCGCGTCGGGCCGGTGAACGAGCCGGGCGCGTTGTGGATCGGCGAGGCCGCGCGCCTCACCAATGCGCTCACTGGCGAGGGTATCGGGCACGCCATGCAGAGTGCGCTTATCGCCGCAGGCTGCATCGAGCGCCATTCATTGGATGCGGTTGGCAAACACTATGAGCGGGAGCTCAAGCGGGCATTCACGCCGCGGCTCAGCGGCGCATTGGCGGCGATGTATTTCGCGCGGACGCCGGCATTCTCCGCTCTCACCGCGTTCGTTGCCGTCCGCCCGGTCGAGAAGGCGATCGCGTACGCTCTCGCGCACGTCTAATCTAAGTTCTCTTGGCTTCTCTCGCCCTGAGGTTGGTGCGCTGTCGATGCCGAATTGGCATGCTGTCCTCATCTTTGAATTGGCGGCGTCACCGTTTTTGACGAGGCCACCGAAAGGCAGACCTCCTCGGCGGCGAAGATGACGGGAAAGTTGGTTGTCTACGACTGCCCAAAGTTCATATTCTGCGCGGTGCGTCAGGCTTGAGGTCGCATGTCTACGTGTCCGAACCGCTCTTGTGAGAATTTTGATTCTTGACGATCTGGCGAGTCGCTCGATGCGCTGTTTGCCTGTTAAAAACCGGCGATCGCGTGAACCGTCATCGGTTCAAAACTCACCAAACACTCGAAATTCAGGGAGAAGGCGCGAAGTCGCAAATATATGACCGTCGAGAGCCAGACTAGTCCGCACTCCGAATGTCGAACCGATCGTTGGGCGCGATGGGCAACGTAGTGGATGTCGATGTGGTCATTGGGGGCGGCGGCGTCGCGGGCGCGGTTACGGCTATTGCGCTGCAACAGCTGGGCTACGAGACGCTGGTTGTCGAACCTGGTCTGAACGACGACCGGCGACTGGCCGGCGAGCTTTTGCATCCTCCAGGGGTCGCGGGACTCGCCGAATTGGGCGTGCTCGACTCGCTGATGCGTCAGCCTGCGGTGACCGTGAAAGGTTTCTGCGTCGTCGACGCGGATGACCCCGAACAGATCAGGCTTCCTTACGACGCCGTTCGCGCTCATCGCGCGCCGGGCTTGTCTCTCGAACATGGCCTTATCCGACAACGGCTGATGCAAGCCGCCAAAGAACAACCGCTGGTCAAGGTCGTTGAAAATGCGCGTGTCACGAATGTCGATCAGAGCAAAGCCTCTCACGTCACCGTGCAGGTGGCGGGCCCGGAGACCGCGACGCAGTATCGATGCCAATTCCTAGTGGCCGCCGACGGCGCGTCATCGGCTATTCGCCGTTTTGCCGGGATCGGCGCCAATAACCGACGCATCGCGACGATTTTTGGATATCGATTTCCCGCGACCACACTGCCTGAACGGGACTACGGTTTCGTGTTTATCGGCAGCCGCACGCCGATCTTGATCTATCCGATCAACGAGTCGGAAGCTCGAATCATGTTCGACATTCCGTACGACGCCCACCGTAAGCCCACTCCAAAGGATTGCCTGAATCTGGCGGCTTCGCTTCCTCCTGATCTGCGTCGTGAGGTAGAGTGGGTCATCGCCTCTCAGCCGCAGGTGAGCGCCGTCATCCACGAAGTCGCTGCGCAGCAATTGACGAACGGACGCGTCGTTTTAGTGGGGGACGCGGCCGTGACGTGCCACCCTCTCACGGCGACGGGAATGACGCTCTGCATCACAGACGCACTGCTGCTACGGGACGCCATCGCGGACCGGCGCCACGATGTCCGACAGGCATTGGAGCTTCACAGGCGTCGCCGTCGGTGGCGGCAGGTCACGCGGCTCTCGCTTGCTGAAACGCTGCGCGACGTATTCTGCGGCTGCGATCCGAATTTGCAGATCGTGCGCCGGGGGGTTCTGCATTACTGGCGCAGTTCAAACGGCCCTACCGCCAGCTTGGCGCTGCTTTCCACCGCCGACGGGCGCCCGCACTCGTTGATCCGCCAATTCGTAATGGTGCTTACGCACAGCTTTATCGTGGAAGTCGGTCGCTGGAAGTCGGCTCACACGCGTCAGAACTCGAGTTTGGGCGAGTCGTTGTATGGCCTGGCGAGCCTTCTCACCCACCAACTCCGACAAATTCTCGGCAAATGCCGATTGGTTTCCTAAAACTCGCGGCGCCGCAAAGTGAGGTCTGGCACCGGCTTTTCAATAACCGATATCGTCGACCAGGAGGTTGCGGGCATGAGCACGGACCTTGGGGAGGGAGTCGATCGCATTTCGCACGCTGGGAGGTTGGACCTGCTACGCCGCGGCTTTTCTTATCTCGAAAGCATCCAAGGAGCGCATGGCGGATGGACCGGCGACTATGACGGCCCTTTGTTTTTGCTGCCCGGTTATATCTTCGCTCATTACATCATCGGCCAGCCATTGAGCGGCGCCGACCGGTCTGCATTCATCGCGACGCTGCGCCGCGCGCAGAACGATGATGGCAGCTTTGGACTTCACCTTGAAGGCGAGGGCTATCTCTTCACGACCGTGCTCAACTACGTGGCGCTGCGGCTGTTGGGCGTGCCCGCCGACGATGAGGATGCAACCCGCGCCCACCGTTGGATTCATGCGAACGGAAGTGCAACCGCCGTTCCGTCGTGGGGCAAATACTGGCTCTCGATCCTCAACCTTTATTCCTGGGAGGGATGCCATCCGGTTCCCCCCGAGCTGTGGCTGTTGCCGGAGAAGGCACCACTTCATCCCAGCCGTTTCTGGTGCCACTGCCGGGTGGTCGTGCTCGCGGTCTGCTATCTTTACGG
>Ga0315553_10003837_pt1 | contig 11542 bp, 9 predicted proteins | sample SalMarSW160140MG_FD_203099 | JGI IMG/M metagenome (GOLD analysis project Ga0315553, IMG submission 203099) | Salt marsh sediment microbial communities from the Plum Island Ecosystem LTER, Massachusetts, United States - Salt Marsh Sediment SW1601-40 ... | reverse complement strand
ACCGGTTCAGGTCTCCTTTACCAGGGCCGAGGAATTCTTTTATGACACATACAGGCCTGCCGCAGTAATAAAGATAAAGTCCGGCATAGATGAGTCAGGTAAAATAGTATTATGGAATTATGATGTTTATATGGCCGGAGAAAGGTGTGCAGAAGTTTTTTACGATATTCCGCATCATAAGGTAAATGTATATGGAAGCTGGATGAACCCGCCCCCTGGAGCTCATCCATTAAGAGTGGGGCCATGGCGTGCACCCGGAGGCCCAAATAATGTTCATGCAAAGGAATTACAGATGAGCCTTATGGCAGCAAAGGCCGGTATTGATCCCCTTGAATTCCGTTTAAAAAATACCAAAGATAAAAAAGCAATTGGAGTACTGAAAGCTGCTGCGGAAAAATTCGGATACACACCTTCAAAACCAGTGAGTGGGAGGGGAATAGGAATATCCTGCGGTATAGATGCAGGAACCTATGCTGCCCATATTGGTGAAATTGAAGTTGACAAAAAAACCGGAGAGATAAGAGTCAACAGAATCGTGTGTGCCTATGATATGGGGCTTTGTGTTAATCCCCAGGGGACTAAAATACAAATGGAAGGCTGCATGATGATGAGCCTGGGATACGCTCTGACAGAAGGATTAAAATTTAGTGACGGATCAGTGCTTGATAAAAATTTCGACACCTATGAAATCCCCCTTTTCTCATGGATCCCGAAGATTGAAACTTTAATCCTGAAAAAGGATAATGATCCTCCGCAGGGTGCAGGTGAACCGGCTGTCATAGGGATGGGAGCTGTTGTTGCAACAGGTGTATTTGATGCAACAGGGGCCAAGCTATTTGAAATGCCCATGACCCCCGAAAGAGTCAAAGAGGCCCTTAATAAGTTATGATTTATTAGGGAGAAAGGAGGATTTAGTTCCCTGCTGCTTTCATTGGGGAGCTAAGCTAATTACTTTAAAAAAAGGGATCAAGTTTGCTGTTGACTCTTGCTCAATAATTATATGAGTTCGCGGTAGGAATGCCGATTACTCGGCACCCCCCGCACAGATCCCAGCGTGAACTGCTAATGCACTGGGCTCCTGCCTCGGGTAATGGCGCGCGAAGTTATTGGTAGCTTACTCCGCCGTATTCTTGTAGGCTCACTTTGCAAGGGTTCCCCGGTTCAGTGCCCGGTCCCTGTTTCGCTCTACCGAATTCCCCTTGGCCAGCCTCCTTTTCTCCACTTCCTCCGCCACAGGCTTGTTGTCACCTGTCTTGTTCGGATGCTTCCTAGATACTATGAGGCTGTCAGACTCCCTGCACCCGTTCATCACTGCGTTACTCCCTTGGGATTTTCAGTGCGGACCTTAGTGCAATCCCCTAAGGCCGAATACAGGGCCTCCCGATTCCCGCGCAAGAAGCTTCCGTGCATGCATGAGGTCTCCGACCCCGCCAGGTCCTTGTAGCCCTCGCCATTATGGTCTACAGGATATTGTCTTCTATGTCGTTGAATCATATCGACACCTGGGCTTAAGTCTATTACGAGGCTCAATACTCAGCCTACACTTTCCCTTGTCAACGCTTCACCGACAATGTTACCATTATCGGCGCATGACTCAGGGCTGATGTGGATGGCTAGTCCTTCATCATAGGACACTTTCAGTCCCTACTTCTTGCCGATTTTAATCGGCGCTCTCAAAGGCAGACTTGCCCCCTTAAATGACCCCTTAAACAATGGATCTGCATATCGTTACACATAGAATGTCTTCCCCTAACAGCCTGTATCCTAAACTGCTTCAGCCTGATTTATAATTGATCACTGAAAAGAGTTATTTACTTATTTATGGTCGTCCCTGTTGACATATACAGCAATTTACCGGTCTTAGGATCACGAGCAAAATGCTTCATGAAGTTCCAGGCGATCTCGCCATAATTTGGATACAGCGCATGCGTCAGATTCTCTGTGCACGACACGCTTAGAATTGGGATCCCTCCGTCATTTTTAAAGGACCACAGAAAGCTACGCCATTCTCCTGCCAAAGTTGTCACATCCATCCGGTCAGCCGAATAACCAATAATAGGATTGGCTGAAAAGTCGCCAACATTAGCCAGTTGGATCCGGTTCACCCGGGCAAAGTCGCGCAACTGCCTGAGCGTATTGTCTGCCAGTCGGCCTTCCTGCTGGTTGAAGCCCAGGTCGAAGGTAGAGGTCAGAATCATGACAGGCATTCCAATCTCCCGCAGTCGGGCATCTTCTTCCGGTGTACTGGAATAGACCAGGTCATCGTGCATACCGGCCATGGGAACAGCAGCAGCGATTTTTTCTTTGCCGCCATAAATAGCCCGGAGGGTGGCACCGCCTCCAAGAGAATATCCTGCTGCATATACCCTGGAAGGATCCAGCGCTGGAAATTTCTTAAGTATGTGGTCTATCAGCCGTGGCAATGCCTTAACCAGAATCCCCTCGGAGACTGGTACTCCAATTACGGCGCGCCCACCCTCATGAACGATGATCAGTTCTTCTTCGAAAGGGGCGATCACAGCCACTTTTTCCCGTCCCGCAACTTCTAAAAGGCCACTTTCATCAACGAACATCAAGGGATCATCCCCCGTTCCATGCAGCGCCAGAATCAAGGGAACACTTCCTTTAGCCGCGGTCCCATCCAAAACGTCCTGCGGAATAAAGTCATACCAGGTTTGCAGATACTGATCGTACTTGGTCTTCAAGTCGTTGAAAATTTCTTCCTGATGGAAGGAGACGCGAAGCCGACCCTTTGCAGTAACACCGTTGACGATTGCATTGCGATTGCACAATGCATACCGGCTGATTTCGGGCGCCGTGACGTAGTCCAGATAGGGCGGTGTATTCAACGCCTTCTGCGTCATTGAACGGATAACAGATACACGCTGGGCTTGAAGGAAGAGGCTGTGGAAAGCATCTGAAATATAGGTTGAGAGTTCCGGCTGTTTATTTTCGGCAACCATCACCCGCCGCAGCGGAACAGTCTGGTTGTAGAACACCTCAATACCATTCTCAACACGGTATGCGTCTGTTCCGTTGACCTTACGGTACTGCTCAACGGCAGTCTGAGAGCCATTGAGAATATAGGCGGGTACATATTTGCTGACCTTCACGGATGTTTCCATTTCACCGCCAATCAGCATCAGGCCGGCACACAGACCAATGCAGTCATGTCGGCCTGGCGCGATGTAATTGTTGATGAAAGTCGCACCGCCTTCGATGCCGATAAAATACACCTTACCGTATGCGCCGCAGTATTCTGCGTCAGAATAGTAAATTATTCCTCTATCGGTCCGTTCGAAAGCCTTCTGAGTAAACAGGACGCCGTGCAGCGTGTAATAGTTTTTTAGATCCGTCCTGGTAAAGCCTACGCCGGGATCAGCGGGCGTCACGAGAATGATGCTTCCAGTCACTGAATTGATTTGCTCAATCAATCCCAGTTTAGTCAGGAAGCCAAGCGCCTCGTCTTTTCCCCGGAAGGAGCGTTCGGCAAAAACCACCACGGCAGTATTATTCCGAGCGGCTGTTTGCCCCCCGTAGAGATTTGCCGAGCGATATACAAACACGCTTCCCGAAGGAAATGTTTCCAAAGCGGGATGAGGCTTAAATTGCTTTTCCCCGTTTCCATACAGGGATGCAACTGCTGCAGGTCCGCTCTGACGCGCTTCTTCAAGAAGTTCGAATGTCGCTGTGTTGTTTTGACGGTTGAAGTAGTTCATGTAGGAATATGTTTCCTCAGCCCTCGTTGGGCTGAACATACCCACCGCCAGGAAAATTATGGTGAATAATGCGGTGAATCCAGTAACAGATTTTCTCACAATAACGCTCTCTTTCTGCAACGGTGCACAAGTGTCGCTAATTAATAAATGGGTTATATACAATTACGCCGGTTTCAGGGTTTCTGGAGTAGTGCTTCGCAAAGTTCCAGAAGATGCCGGCGTACTCCTGATAGAGGCCGTGTGGCAGAAATTCGGTGACGTTCAACCCCACCATGGGAACTCCATCACTATTGTTGATCATCCAGGTATGGCTGGCATACTCGTTGTTCAGCATCACCCTCTCAAACGCATCACCCTTGAATCCGCTCATGGGATAGGCAGCAAAGTCAAACTGTACCGGATCCATCCCGTTGTAGCCAAGGTACTGGTTGATCAACGTCGTATAGTCGAAAGTGATGGACTTCATGCCGAAATAGTAGCTTAAGCGCAGGGTGAGGGTAGCCTCGTCCATATGGAAATCGTAGGTGGAGGTTGTGAAGAGGATCGGGATATCCGTGCGAGCATACTGTTTTGCCTGATCCTCCGTTGCCAGATAGGTTACAGCGCCCTGGGGAACGGCGGCAGCAAAGATTCCGGCGTTTCCGCTGAGCGCCGCCATGGTGGCCCGGCCACCCATGGAGTAACCGGTGGCATAGACGCGCGACGGGTCCAGCGCAGGATACATGTCCAGCATATACCGGACCAGTTTTGGCAGGACATCACTCAGGAGATTTGTCACATTCGAATGAAAGGGGGCTACAACGGCAATCCGCTTTTCGCCGGCGAGATTAAGCATACCGATTTCATCAAGATACTGCAGGGGATCGTCACCGCCGCCATGATTTGCCAGGACAAGCGGTACGGAATGTTTTGGCGCCGTGTTGTTCTTTACTTCCTCAGGGAGCAGTTCATACCACGTATCCAGGTATTCGCCGGTTCCCGAAACCATATCCTTGAAGCGGTCCTCCTGATGCTCCACCACATGGACCCTGTCCGCTGTCACCCCATCCGTGATGGCATTGCGCCTGCCCAGGGAGTAGGGTGCTGCATTAAAGTTATAGTCTGCATAGGGAGTATACGCTGTATGGAGATTGGATTTTACGACAGGAACGCGAAACGCTTTGGTAAACAGCCGATCGTAGGCGTCCCTGACGATGGACGGGATGTCCGGATTGTTCCCTGAAGCTGCGATCACCCTCTGAAGCGGCTGTGCCTGATTAAAATAGTATTTCAGGTCCCCCTGCGTACCCCAGGCATCCGTTGCGTTGGCGGCCCGGTATTTCCCAATGACGGCATCGGGCGCGTTTACAAGATACGAAGGCACAAAAGAGGCCACTTCACGGATGCGCTCCATATCTCCGCCAACAAGAAGGAGGCCGGCAACGCGGGTGATATAGTCGAAGGTGCTGGATATGTAATTATTGATGAACGTGGCCCCGCCGTTCAGGCCTATCAAATAGCGATTCGTAACGCCGCCGTAATAGGCACTATCGGCATAATAGGTCATTGTATTTTTAATTCTCTTGAAGTAACCGACATTAAACATGGCGGACTGAAGCTGGTAATAAGCGGTTTGGTCTGCAATACCGAATCCCTTTTCCTTATCGATTGGCGTAATCAGTATCACACTGCCAAAAGCCTTCCCGATGATGTCGGTCAGGCCAAGACCCTTTAGGAAGGCAAGCGCTTCATCCCTGCTTTCGAAGGACTTGTCCGTATAGACCAGGATGTTCGTATTCATACGCGCGGCTGCACTCAAGTTGGTGAACATCCTGGCAGAGCGGTACACAAACGTGGTGCCAACCGGATAGGCATCAAGGGCGGGATCAGGTGCATACGTGCGGCCGGTCAATTTTGCCAGCAAGGCAGGGCCATTGAGGCGAGCCTCCTCAAGGGTTTCAAAACTCGCTTCATTGCTGAAATGCTGTTGATAGTTCAATGCAGATACGCTACTGCTAAAGAGAAGAAAGAGACCGAAAAACAGGCAGGCAATTATAGGTTTCATTTTACATTCGTCCAATCCCACTGATTTTTAAACATTATTTCCGGTCAGCCCCCGTCCCGTCCCGAACCGAGGGAATCGCTTCAAGGCAGAGGCCGGATTACACCGATTTCGAGGATTGAGATCGGTGTAATCCGTATATATAATCCCCGGCCGGCAAAGGTCAGTACTCTGTCCCATTCTCCCAGCCGGATTTCGTTCCCGGGGGAACAGATTCGCAATACGCTTCAGCGGCGTGAATCTGACCGTCGAAGATTTTGAACGAGTGCCATACATCCAGCTCTCCCTTACCCGAAAACAGGGAGCCTGGACCAAAGTTCATCCTTATCGACACTACTCCCAGCTCCTCGTCGACCGCCATGACCCGGTACCGGAGTCCCGATAATTTCGGGATCGTCTGTGTCTTCATCACGTCGCAGCCCTTGAAGAAAGTGCAGCCCGGGCCGGCCATGAGGTTTCCGTTTTCATAGCGGTAGGCATCTTGCTTCATGGGGGAATCGACTTTAACGAAGCTTCCCACTTTCAGGCCTTCCGGGTAGGTGACAGCGATCTTGATCATCTCATCCCGGGTATTCATCTGGCTCTTTTCCGGTTTGGCAAGCATCTCAGGACGGACCGTCTTGAGGTTGTCCGGGTTGAAGAGCATCCCCTCTTCCTTGTTCATCACAACCGTGCTTTCTATTTCCGAAATTTTATTGTCGTCAATTTTCAGTCTCACCACGTAGAGAATCGGGGCATTGTTTTCTTCCAGCACCAGGAAAGAGATCGCGGTACCCTGGCGAACATCCAGAATATCCCTGCGATACTGGGTCGGTTTCAAGTTTTTCTTCCACACGCCTTCCCCCAGTTTCAATTCTTTGGTGTCTTCGGTGAATTTGACATCGGCGGCCAGGGGCAGGGCGGCCGGATTCCTGGCCAGAAGTGCGTCGACATACTTGGTGACGAACCCGGCAAGACAATCCCGGTCGCACGGCACCGCCTGAGCGACATTGAAAAAAGCGATCATTAACAGCGCGTAAAGAACAAAGATGTTTCTCCTCATCATTCCATCCTCCTTTGAAAAGTCTTCTATAAGAAACCGGCACAGCATAACTCACATACGCTCTTTTGTCGATAGGAACTTGCTTTTTGAGACAAATTATATGCCGGGAATTCGATATGTTGTCAAATGTTGACGGGCCCGCTTCGTTCTCTATAGAACTCCTGTTTCCTCAATAAATAATTTAATATGCTCAATCCTTTGTTGAATCGTTTTGTCCATGAAAAACACGAACGTCACAAAAACTTACACAAACAGAAAAAACTCGGAACCGGGTTTTCTGGAATTGGGTTTATATTATTTCGGTTGAGACTGGGGCATATTCGGCGGCATTTCCGGACGACCGCAATTCGGCTCAGAGCAGACCGTCAGGGTATGAACAAATCGAATCTTCCCGTCTTCAATACGAAAAAGATGAGTGTCCGGGTGTCCGTCTTCACCGTCAAAAAGTAAAAACACTACTACCGAACCGATATCCTCATCCACGACATAGTGGCGGTTTACAAGCATGATATTGCCCTCTCCGGAAATCCCAACTTCACAGGTATCATCCGGAAGTCCCTTTCCCGTATATATCCCCCCCTCGAGACGCGCGCAGGGCTTGCCCCACGGCACCTTGCTTGAAGGATCATTGAACATATCGAGGTAAGCATCAGCAGCGGCAACCAAGGCTTCTCGGTCACTGCGCTTATCCACAGGAATAACATCCCAATTCTCAGTACTGGACCATTTCAAATAGATATCCGCATTGAAAAGCCAATCTCCTTCGTCGGTAACAAGCGAAATGATCTCCCGGATCTTTCCACCGCTGATTTTCAGACGTGTACCAATAACGTAGGGGTGGGTTTTGTCGGTAACGATAACCTCTGTGAATGTTTCACCTGCAACCACATCGAGCAGACTCCTGTGAAAATCTATATTCAAGGGCGTTTTCCATATCCCTTCACCCAATGTGGTATTTTCTGCGTTTTCAATATATTTTACCCCCGGGACCAGAGCCATCTCGGATATTTCGCCGCTTCTTGCCGCTGCCAGATAACTGTCGACCGCGGCCTGAAGATCGGCTCGTGTAAATTCCCCGGCTGCTATCTCATTCACGTATGTAAATATACTTATGCAAAAGAATAAAATAATTGTCGTTCGGATCATATATTCTCCTTATTCAATTTTGAGTTTTGACAAACAAATTGACAAACCAAACGAAAGCACGGCAAGGCATCTCCCATCGGGTGCAGGTGCTCGATCTGCAACGCCCCTCGAAATTGTCTCTACCTATTTATGTAAATGGGGACGTTGTTCGGTTATTAGGTTTAAAACTGTCAACCTTATAACCGAACAGCGTCCCGGTTTTCACAGGTTTTGTAAAGGCATCAATCATAAAAATGTAGGGGTGAAAAATATTTCGCCCTGTTTTTTCTTCTCAATACAAACAAGAGCTAATCGGAGATCTGATGACCCTTTTCACTCAACATATAAAAGTACCCCTTGGGGAGAAAAACGCTGATGGGTATAATGCCTTTCACAGGTTAAAATATCATATGATCAAGTTCGATGAACTGCATGAAATCAAAAATTAAAATGCTGTTTCTTTTCATTGCCTGGACAAGGGAACGCACATCTAAATATCAATCCAAAAGAGTTTTGATATTTTGAGGTGCGTCCTATTTCACACATTTATCGACTACTCCCCCCAACCATCTGGCGGCTCGGTTCCGCCCTTGATTTCGCGAGTAAGGTACATCCACTTGCCATCTTTTTTAACGAAAGTGGAGTACTCCCGACCCTGAGCTCGTAGCTGTATCGTACCCCTTTCTTTTTGCATCACATTCTCGGTCCATACAAGTTTCGCCCTGGCGGTATCACCTTTCACCGTAATGAGTAAATTACTGATAAGACTATTGAATGAAAAATTCCTGGGTGCTTCACTCTCAGGAAATGTATAAGCCTTAGTAATGGCCTCTCTACCCTTAAAACTCTGACCGATCAGAATCAGTTCTCCATTCTCCACATAAAAATTTGCAAAACTTTCAGGCGTTCCACCGAAGTTGAAGTAATAGCGGGTAATTAAATCCTGAACTTTCTGGCGATCGATCAAGGTTTCGAGAGTTATTTCTTCTGCCTGAGCAATAGAGCTGCAAAATAATGTAAGGCAAATCAGGCCAAGCCAAATTTTGAATCGGTTTGTGAAGTTATTCATTATTGTCTTTCCTCCTTTGAATATCTGTTTATATTGTTGTCCATAAAATTCCGGTTCAGTAAATGCGTAAAGTGGGATGTTGTTAGGTTATAAGGTTAACCCTTTAAACCTAACAACATCCCCTTTTTTACACCACGATCTCATTTCTGACCATTATAATCGCGCCGGGTTGAGAAGAGAGAAATGGCTCTGGATTTTGTTTTTCAGCCATATTTTCCCGGTCCGGTGGCAAAATGAAAAATGGGTTTGTCCACCCTCCGGACAATTAACGGGCAGTGTTCCACCTCCTTTGGAGCGAAGATCATACAGCTTTTCGTAAGGATGTATTGCTCACCGCCTAACCAAAATTCGATTTCCCCACACAAATCGTTTGGGTTGTCCGCGTCAGTTCCAAAAAACGCGACCACTTCATCAAAAGGATGGGTATGACTTTCTCCAACGAATTCCGTTGGCGTGGATTGTGGCCAATACCACGAGCTGGTCACAAAAAAACTTCCGTTAATCACATCTTCGTCCAACCTGATCATACGAGTAACAGCGTCGTCCATATTTTTTTCCTGTCTTCATTACCATAAAACTTGGGACGATCAGGTTCCGGTCTAAAATCGGTTATAATGTTCTTTTCGTATTTTCCAGCCACATCACCTCCTTACAGAATAACTCACGGCGCTTTACAGGTTAATTACCAATTTGTTTAAACAACACAGAGAAGACCACCATCGTGCGCGTAAATGCATCCGGTTATCTGATTACCGGCGGGAGACGAGAGAAAGACACATAACGCCCCAATCTCGATCGGTTCTCCAAATCGATGGGCCGGCAGGTCTTTCTCAATCGTTTCGATTGAGTCTGGTGGCAAATCTTTATCCAGGTCAGAATGGGTCGGGCCCGGTGCGATAACGTTGACACGAATACCGTCATCCCCTAAAACCACAGCCAGATATCGACTGAAGATGTCCAAACCCGCTTTAGCGGCGTTATATGGCGCGTGATGATGGTGTCGTGAATTGCTAACTCTCTGACCACCGACAGAGGAAATATTAATAATACTCCCGCCTAACCCTTTATCACGCATTTTAGGTGCGATCTGATGAATAATGTTGGCGACTCCGTGCAGGTCTGTGTTGATCACGCGATGCCATTCATCCAATCCGTTTTCGTCTAAAAATGGCACTGTCGTTGAGACCCCGGCGTTGTTGATGAGAACATCCACATGATCAAAATGTTCATATATTGTTTTGACCGCCGTTTTGACGCTTTCCATATCCGCAACGTCGCACTTAATAAAATTGTGTTTTCCACCATACTGACTGATTTCTTCAACCGCTTTCTGACCGCTTTGAGTGTCGCGGCAAAGGATCAACACATTGGCACCCGATTGGGCGAAAGCGACGGAAATACCTTTGCCGATGCCTCTGTTTCCTCCGGTAACAACAACATTTTTCCCGGATACATCAAACGCGTTGGTCATGCTAGTAATTGGATTTGTTTTTATCATACGATTCCTCATAAGCCTTTAAATTGTTTTAGATCCAACGTCCCCTTTCATAAGCTAATCGGAGATCTGCCACCTTTCTGTGGTTTCATTAAATAATTAAACCTATTGAAACCTCTCAGCCAGACGACCCAGTTCACCTATCCGCCTTGATGAATATATCATTGAAAGCAAAAGCTCCCTCATAGATAATATTAACTCCAGCATCAATGAGCTCTTTTGTCCTGGACACCTGTTCCATTAATGAGAGATTTACAAATGGAACTTCAGTACCCCCCGGAAAAAGCTGGCGGGCAAGCAACCCAACTTCCCGACCCTTCTGAAAAGTATTATGGATTAGGTTTAAGATTAATAGGTTGAAAAAGCAAGGGAAAAGAAAGAAGTCAGATGTCGGAAATCGGATGTCAGTATTAAAAAAGCGGCTGAAGCAGTTTAGTTTAGCCTGATCTCTGTATCAGTAATCATGATAATACCTCCTTAATGAAACCAATCAGATCATTAATATTTATCTCTTTAACTGCAATTGACAGTTTCAGTATTTTGTCATCTGTTTATAGTGCTAAAAATCAACAGATTCCATTATTTCCTTTTCCGCCTCTTCAGCGTCTTCAATTAAAAAATCAATTGTTTTTCTTTTGTCTGTCCACGGTTCAAACAAATCACGAAGTGCGTAATACGGCTCATAACCATCGGGATTTGTCGCATAATAAAAATCCTGTACCAGTTCTGAAAAGGTATCGAGGTTTCCCTGATCAATACACGCCTGGGTGTAGTATTTTATAAGAATGCTCAAAATGTTTTCAAACTCATGGAAAAATCCAAGATCATCCAGTAGATCTATCCTGCCCGGATATTGGTCGAGACCATAGATCAGTAAATTTTTTAAATTTTGATTGGCTGCCCTGAAGTATTTCCTCATTAAAGGAAGGTTGGTATTTTCGTCAGCCTTTTCTTCACAGAAACATAGGAAGATCTCTTCGGATAATTCAACTTGATTTTCAAAATAGGGTACCAGTTTTTTCTGACGTTCATTTTCAGGTTCTGCATTATT
>Ga0315553_10003836_pt1 | contig 11545 bp, 8 predicted proteins | sample SalMarSW160140MG_FD_203099 | JGI IMG/M metagenome (GOLD analysis project Ga0315553, IMG submission 203099) | Salt marsh sediment microbial communities from the Plum Island Ecosystem LTER, Massachusetts, United States - Salt Marsh Sediment SW1601-40 ... | reverse complement strand
CGTTACGCTCGAAATATGTGGCCCCTTACTATAGAAGATGTAAAAAAATGGTTCGAGCCCTCTCCAGACAACCATACGAGAGAATTTGTTGTATTCACTATTTACCATAAACGCGACAAGCGCCCAATCGGTACAGTTGGATTTGGACGTATTAATTGGGTTAACAGAAATGCTAATATTTTCGCTACTATTGGAGAGCCGGAATATTGGGGAAAGGGTATCGCTATTGAGGCAAATAAATTATTGATTAAATATGGTTTTACTGAATTAAACTTTCATAAAATATATGCAGGAGTATTTACGCCGAATAAAAGATCACTTCGAGCAGCAGAGAAATTGGGTTTTGAAAAGGAAGCAATTTTAAAAGAAGAGATGTTTGTTGATGGAGTGTATCATGATATCCATAAATTCGCACTTTTCAAGAGAGATTGGATTAAATCCAATCAAAACGAATCATAAGCTGTTTTTTTTTGTAAGGTTTAGTCTTCAAAATAAGAAAATTTAATCAAATCAAAAGAGATTAATTGATTTAAAGTTGTAAATTATGCCGGAAGAAAAAGAAAAGAGTAAAGAAGAGATTGAAGTCTTCCCATTTATCGAAGGGAAAATTATTGATTTAGTTGCCCAAAACTCAAAATGGGCTGAACTCATATGCAAATGGAGAAACGATCCAAAAGTCCGACAATATTCAAGAAATGCGTGGCCAAGGAGTCTGGATGATGTGAAAAAAAGGTTTGAACCTATTCCAGATGGAGATAGACATACTAGAGATTTTGTAGGTTTTATTATTTATCATAAACGCGATAAGCGTCCAATTGGAGACATCGGATTGAACCGCATTGATTGGGTAAGTCGTCATGCTAATATCTTCGCAATGATTGGTGAGCCAGAATATTGGGGGAAGGGTATAGTCGGTGAAGCCGCTCAATTAGTGCTTAAATACGCATTTACAGAATTAAATTTGCACAAAGTAAAAGCTGGTGTATTTACACCAAATCAAAGATCTCTCCGTGCAGCTGAGAAGCTGGGGTTAATTAAAGAGGCAGTAATGAAAGAGGCGATTTATGTCGACGGAAAATACCACGATATACATAAATGGGGTTTAACAAAAGAAGAATGGCTAAAAAAAAATAAATTTTAACTACATAATGATTAATCATGACTCAATATATAATTGTACATTTATCCAAGGAATAATCATCAATTTAATATCCTTTTAAAGATGATTGGTTAAAGTTAGAGAAAGAAAAATAGTTAATTAAAAGAAAAAAAAATTAAATTTTTTAAATTTACATTATCCTCCCGCCAATGGGGGGAAAATTGCTACAATATCATCATCCTGAATTGGTGTCTCTCTTTTTTTGTGAGGGGAACCATTAATTAGAATTATCAATTTAGTATCTTCTGAAATTGTAAATAAATCTAATATTGTACCTACTGTACTTCCTAACGGTAATGAAACAATTTTTTTCGGTGGGGCTAAACTCCTTAAATTAGCAAAAAATTTCACAGTTGCGGTGATGGTCTTTTTATCATTCATCTTCATTTCTTGTAAAGTACCATTTGTATAATAGAGCCATCTTCCTAGGAAATAAGCCGACTCTATCACCATCTTTTACTTTTTTATTAAATCCCGAATATGACCCATTCACAAATAGGTGGCTGGTTTCCTCTTTTTCAATTGTATATTTATTTAATATGTCGGCAATAGTATTAATTCCATCGCTGTCAATTTGCAAAGTTAATGGCAAAGATCCTGAAATATTAAATCCTTCAATTTTCTTCCGTAATTCTCCAAAAATTTTCACTAATATAACCATTTTTAAACAGCTAAGCGCCCCAAACGCTATCTAATTCTTCATCTGATACATTAAAAACTTCATTGTGTGGAGGTAATTTCTCTTTTAAGAAAAATTCTGGTAGTCTATCCTGTTTTTCTGTAAAACCTGCGGCTTTATTAAACTCTCTTTCAGTTTTTATGATTTGCAACCCATAACCAGGAACATCCGCTACAGTGAGACTCGTTCCTAATACGCCATTTAGCGTGTCAACAACACCCTCTAATCCTTCAGGAATATCTAAGACTGCAAAAGCAATAAAAAGACAATACCCGGTCGCATCAACGGCAGCAGTAGCAATTTGTAAATTTCGCGATAATTCTGCTTTTTTAGTATCCCTAGGTTCTGCTGTTCCACCGACTCCCATGATTTCAGTGGCGATAGCGTATCCTGCTGTGTGATCTGCTCCCATAGGTGTAGTTGCATAAGTTACACCAATTCCTTTAATTGCTCGGGGATCGTATGCAGGTAAGCTCTGGCCTTTTACAACAGGGACTCTGGTCACACCGAATGCTTGTGCTGTAAAAGCTGTACCGTTAGCTAAGATTCTCCCAGTTGGAGTCTTATTCTTAATTTCGTCTAATAACTTTAAAGCACCTTTTCCATTTCCAAATTCGGTTAAACCACCCTCCATTGCTACTCCAAGTAAACCCCCTGTTTCAATTGTATCCAATCCTAAATCGTTACAGGCTCTATTTAATTCTCCAATATCATCTAAATTGTAAATACTACAATTAGGACCTAGTGCCCATACACTTTCATACTCTAATACTCCAACGGGATCTTTTCCACCCGGTTTTGTCCATACTTCAGAACATTGGATAATGCATCCAGGACTGCAGAAATGTGGACGAACTCCTCCTCGCTTCTTGATCTCCTCTGCTTTTACCTCTCCAGATACTTTTTCAGATCTGTCGTCTTGACCAGATGAAAAATTACGCTGTGGTAACCCTCCAGCTTCATTTATTATATTTACTAATACACCTGTACCAAACGAATTAAGAGCTCCACCAGGTTTAGTTACATCGTGGCTGGTTAAAGCTTTCGCTAATTTTTTAATACCCATATTAAAAGCTTCTTCGTTCAGAATTTCCACTCCTGGCGCTCCAGTTTCATCAACTATAATGAATTTTAGCCCTTTTGAGGCCATGACAGCACCAAGTCCACCTCGTCCTGCGTATCTGCTGGGTAATCCTTCAGGATCGTTAAAACAGACTCCAGAAGCGGTCCCCCTTATTTCAGCTGCAATGCCAACACCACAAATACCTACCTTATCACCAAATTCCTTATATAATTCTTTATAAGTGCTATAGAGTCCTTTATTTGACCACTTATTTGCTTTTATAAATTCAGCGCCATTATTTGTAATTTTCAGTAGATAATAATCTTCCCCTTTATGCTTACCTTCGATAATAACTGCTGCGATTCTCATTCTTCCTAATTTCTGACCAAAACTTGTGCCTGCATTTGCTTCTTTAATCCCCCCTGTTAATGGAGATTTTCCACCAACAGATATTCGACCAGATGTTGGAGCTATTGATCCTGTAACCAGTCCTGGAGCAAATACAAGCTTATTATTTGCTCCTAATGGATGGCAAAGCGGATCAACTTCTTTCGCGACAATTGTGGAAGTAAGACCTCGTCCACCTAAAGCTACAAAATCTGCGGGTACATCCTCAAATTTGGCTTCAAGTTTTGTCATATTTACTCTTAAAATTTTTTTTGACATGATATTTCACCTCAATTTTTAGGCATTTAATATATGTAATAGATGATTATTAAAATTACGTTATGTACATTGTGTAATAACGCTATATTAAACATACAAATAATAAAAAAACAGGCCCGAGGGGATATGTTCAAGAAGCGCGAAGTACGCATCATATTGAACCCCCGATCTTCTGCTTTCTTCATACTCATTATGTAGGAGGCAGCTGCGATATCCATGCTTCGCCACGGGCCTAATTTTAAAATAATGAGTGTTATGATCTAAAAATCATAATAAAATAAAAAAGTAGAGATAATAGTGTGATCTTTTTAACCATAAAAGGAAACATAAATCAAAAGGTTTTAATTTTCAAATTTAATCTTACATATTATAATAGATTATTTTGAAATATTTTATTCTTTGAGTTAATTAAAATGGAAAAAAGAAATTATCAACAAGGCAAACCTGCAAGACCTATCGATTATTTGAAGGAATCTGTTGATAAAGTTATATTAATAAAAGTTAAGAGAAACCGTCTCTTCAGAGCAGTACTACGTTCCTTTGATGAGCATCTTAATCTATATATTGAAGATGCATCACAGCTTTTCGAATATATGGATGAAGATGGAAACATTAAAGAAGAACATGAAACTCTTGGCAATATTGTTTTACGTGGGGACAATGTCATCTTTTTAAACCTTGCAAGTTAGTTTAGAAAGATACAAATTCTTGTTCCATTGGGATTTCGTATTTTAATTAAAAATCATATATGATCTTTACTTTCATTTAGATTAGGTAAAAAACATATAAAAGTTGAAGCCTTTTTCAATAAATGAGAAACCTAATATTAAATTTGATTGATTTTTTTTAATAAAAAGAGATCCTAATAAGTGATTGAACCAGAATATATTAAACCACGAAATTCATTGGTAATTAGCCCTAATTTAGGTCATCCTCTATTTATCGGCATGGATCGTGAATTAAAGCAGATTGAATTTGAAGTAAATCTTCTAGTTGCGACTAATATTACGGATTCTTCAAATTTTGAGGTTTTTCTAAGGGATAACCTAAGTCTTGTTCCAATTCTAGAATACAAGTGGAAGTTAGCGAAATTATTTGAAAGAAAAAAAAAAAAAGGTATTTGGGCTAAAATTAAAAGTTTTTTTTCCAGAGACAAGAAACGCAGAAAACAGGAAGCTCAAGTAATTAAGGAATTCACTGACTCAATGGGTAATACTTTTGATATGGTCCAAAGGGAGAAGATAGAAAAGTTAAAGCCACGGGCTTTTCGAGGGGATATAATAGACTGTATAGTTTTAAATATTAAGAGTGTAAATGAATGTGAGATAGATAATCCAGAATACGACGATTATCTTAGTCCTCAAAATTATTTAGTTAAACATGAAATTCTTGGGAGTTTAAATAAATACTACTCAGCAACAATTTATTTTAAACTAACAGATGAGGTAATTGAGTTTTTAAAGAGTTTTAACTTCGTAATGTTTGATATTCTCCACCAAAACTCGAATAAGGGTGATAGAATTAACTATCACTCAATTGTAATTTCAAAAAATGATTGGACCAATTTCAAATTTTTACATGCTACAGACTTACATTTAGCAGAAAGAAATGATAGAATCTATGAGATAGTTAAAAAATGGCAAAAATTAGTTAGAAAATCAGAAGTTGGTGAAATAATAACTCAAACTGTTAAAGCGTTTTCTTTTTTTCAGAGATTGTTAATAAAAAAACCAGAAGATAAAGTTGAAACAGTAAAATCACTGCACAAACGCTTTATAAATCCAAATAATAATTTTAGGAACTTTATCAAGCAAGCAAATAAGAGTGTGAATCAGAACGATTTAGATTTTGTAGTGTTAACGGGAGATATCGTCGATTTTTCTATTCTTTCAAAAATAGATAAAGACAAGAGAAAGGATTTAGACTTTGATTACGAATTTAGTAATTGGCGAACTTTTAAAGACATTTTATTGAACCACCCTCAAGAGAAGAGAAGAGGGATGGTTTCTGGAGAAGAATTACTCTGTCCAATTTTTACAATCCCGGGAAACCATGATTTCCGTCCATATCATTACGATCTTCGTTGGGGGAATTTGTACAAAAAAATAGGATTGAATAGTAGTGAAGCAATTGCTTTGAACGACGAGTTAATGGCAAACCCCATTAGCTCTATTACGAAAAGTTTCAGGGCTTTAAAAGCCTATTTAATAGAAATCAATTCGTCATTAGATTTTTTTCTCAAACTTGGAGATAATAATTTTGTTTTTCTAAATACTGGTTCCGATTCTTTTAAAAATATTATGGATTTTGTTAGTGGACACCCATCCGTAACTGGAGTCACTAATAAACAAATAAAGTTTTTAGAGAACTTTATAAATAAAACCAATAAAATCGGAAACAATACATTTCTTATGATGCATGGACCTCCAATTAATCCTAAAAAAGCCATGAGTACCTTTAAACGATTATCTCATTCAAGATCTTCAAAGGAGAAAATGCCCTCTCTCGAAGAATTTAAAGAATCTATAATGGAAAAATTGGGAAAGCATCCTTTCTCAGTTCGAATTGACGATAAGTTTAACTTAAAATTTGGAACAATTTCGTCAAATTGGGCAAAAATTATTAAATTTTGCCTTGATTATTGTGTCCTTACTCTTTCAGGACATACTCATCAATTAAAAGAGTTTAGGTTGAGTAATCCTCATCAAAATTCTATTAATGCTAATACTTCGATTCCATTTAAACTAGAAAAATTAGAAAATCCCGCAGCTGTATACTACGATTATTATTCTGAAAGACTTAATAATCAATATGAAATTGAAATAAACGCTCCTTATGTTGTTCAGACTCCAGCTCTAGGATTAGGGAGTTATTTTAAACCTAATTTAGCTGGAGCTTATCGAGAGATTATAATCAAAAAAGGAAAATTAACTTCTTTTCAAGTTAAGTATGTAGAACGATAATAAGTTGAAATTTGAATAAATTAATCGTTTAAATGTATAGTTCTTCCTTTTTTATGAATTGCCATGCCATAAACATCTTCCATCCCTCCTAAAACCATCTCTGAAATTGTTGGATGGTTATATATTGTACTAGCAACATCGTGAACGGTTAATCCGTGTTGGTAGCTAAAGAAATCTCAGATATTAATTCGAATACTTATCTTAATAAGATAAGTTATACATAAAATATTAATTTTAATTAAATATCTCGAGAACTACAATTAATTTTTTTCCTTAATATTGTTGATGTAAATGTATATACAAAATTATTCGCAATTAATTTCAGAGAGCCTAAATAGAGATTCCTTAGAGTTAAGAAAAATAGGGCTGAAGTCATTGGAAATAGCAATCAGATCGGTCGAGCCTAGAAAATTAATTAGAAATGCTATAAAGATTTATGATGAAAACCTTATAATCGAGGAGGATAAATACGATCTTAAGAAATTTGAGAGAATTTTAATTATTGGGGGCGGAAAGGCAACTGCTCAAATGGCTATTACATTAGATGGATTACTAAAAACCTACTCCAAAATTGTATATGAGGGATTTGTGAACATCCCTGACGATCAAGAATCAAAATTTCTTAGCTCGGCAAAGAATATTAAAATGAATTTAGCATCTCATCCTATACCAAATGAAGCTGGGTTAAACGGTGTTAATAAGATGTTAGAACTTGTTGAAGGTACCAATAAAGAGGATTTAATAATTTGTTTATTTTCTGGAGGTGGTTCTGCTTTACTACCTCTGCCAAAAAAAAATATCACTCTCATAGACATTCAAAAGACCAATTCGCTGTTATTAGCCTCGGGTGCGTCAATTCACGAAATTAACACGATACGAAAACATATCTCTGACTTCAAGGGAGGTAACCTCGCGAAGAGAATCTATATGAATAGTAAGGCAACTACGCTGACACTTATAATTTCTGATGTTGTAGGGAACAAATTGGATTCAATTGCGTCTGGTCCTACTATTCCTGACTTAACAACTTTCAGCGACGCATATCAAGTTTTGTTGAAATACAATTTACTTGATAGGATTCCTATGACTGTTAAAGAGGTTATTATGGAAGGTGTAAAAAATCCACAATTAGAAAATCCATCTAAGAACGATCCCATTTTCGAAAATGTCCATACTTATCTAATTGGAAGCGTCGAAATAAGCGCGAAAGAGGTGTCTGATTATCTAAGGAATTACAACTTTGAGATTGATTATTTTTCAAGCGAAATTTCGGGAGAAGCAGCAGACTTTGGAAAACATCTTTACGAATTAATAACAGAAAAACTTAGGGAATACTCGAAAGGATCTAAAAAATCAAGGATAGCAATGATCGGAACTGGAGAACTTACTGTAACATTACGAGGGAAAGGAATTGGCGGAAGGAACCAAGAAATGCTTTTAAATTTTCTCAAAACAATTAAAAGCGAAAAAATTGATTATAATTTCTTTGTATTAGGATGTAATCTCGATGGGATTGAAGGAAATAGTAAGGCAATGGGTGCAATCGTAGATAATAGTTTATTAATGGAAACTATTAAGAATAATGTTAACATCGAAGAATATTTAAAAAGCAATAACTCTAATGCCTTTTTTAACCTTCTAAATGGAGAAATTATCACAGGTCCTACTGGTATAAATGTAAACGACTTGGTATTGATCTTACTCGAACCTGATGTTTAATGTAGAAAAATAATAGTTTTTATACTATAATAGATATGAAGATAGTGATGAATCTAGACTCCAACTTTATTATAACATGCCCTGCGTGCGGTTATTCATTCAAAAAACCAAATATAATGCCAAAAGAAAAGAGATTTATATGTCCGATGTGTAGATATATTATTAAGAGCCATAACGACATGCCTTCTAAATTTGACGATTTTACGATCTAAAACTATCTTGAAAAAAAAATTAAACAAATAAAATTTTTTCAGATCTAAATTTTAGTTAATAAATCTTTTTTAACTATCAAGATTACATAATTATTAATCCATAGATAGTTATGGAATATTTACGAAAATGTAAAAAATGGTAATTAAACATGGCACGTATGAAAAAAGAGAAAGAATCTAGTAAGTCAAGAGAAAAACCTAAACCAAGTTATGGTTGGGCTGCTGAAGAAGCTGCTGAAGAAAATTTAGCTGAAGGTCTAAAGAGATCCGATCTAGATGAACGTAAAGTGACTCTAGTCGATAGAGATATTTCTACACCCGTAATCGAGACATATGATGCAAAAACAGGTGAATTAGAAGGATCAATTTTACTAAAAGATGGCAATAGAGAAGGAGTAACGGGAATGGTGAAAATTATCGAAAATGTTGATGTTTCGTTAGATCACGACTCTAACATAGAATCGATTAACTTTAAAGGCAAGTTAAGCGTGGAAAATCAATCAAAAAAAGACAGGTTATGGGATATTGATCTTTCCCTCAAAAATATTGAACGTACTAATTTAAAATCAAAAGATATTAAAATTAGAGAGCTCGGAACGGATAAAGATACAAATGCTTATACTGAAAATTTTATTATTAAGGAAGAAATCAAAAATTTGCTTCTGATTCAAGAGTATGTTAACACTCTTCCCTCAGCCGATAATGTTCTAAATCTAAGGGATATTGAATCTAACTTACTCAAAGCGAAAGATAAAACCAGTAAGGCAGGCGCTAAGGTAAAAGAAAGAATAACTCCTGTAGAAGAATACGATGAAGAAGAGGAGGATGAGGAGGAAGAGGAGGATGAGGAGGAAGAGGAGGATGAATCCCTTGAAGATGGAGGAAATGCCTCAGATGGATCTTCTCTACAAGCTTTTGGAATTTCAATAGACAAAGAAAATACTGTTACATTTGCTATTGCAATGAGAAATTTATTCGCAAAAGCAATTAAAAATGTAAAAGTAGTGAAAATTATTCCTGGGGATTTTAAAAATCCAGTTATAAAAGACACAACAGAAGGACGAGCAGAGGTTGTAGGTAATAAGATTGTCTGGAACATTGAGAGATTAATGCCTGAAACAACCGTTCTCATGAAATTTACCTGCAGTATCTTAGTAACAGACATTACTAAGAGGAAAACAGGTAAAATTGATGTAACATATGAAGCATCATCTTCCTTTGCAGAAGGTCTTGACATCGATAAATACGACGCTTATACTAGAAACAAATTTTACGTGGATACGGTAGAACGCGATGAAGAACCAGGCGTTTGGGATTGCAAGCTCGTTTTTGAAAATCCTTCAGAATTTATAATTCAACTGTTTAATGCAGATGTTTATTCTCCAGAGAATAAATCTACGAAATACGTTGATATAGATCCCAAGGATGTCCCATTATTACCAGCTGGTGCTCAATGGCATTCTAAGATGTGGAAATTTGAATCTGAAGAATATCCTGCTTTTAGGAAGAAGCTCGAATTTCGCGTAATGCCTGATTTTCAAACAATCGTCAATGGAACTGCTTCTATTTCTGATGTTATATTAGAAATCGCAAGTATAACAGGTGATATGTCTTACGATATAGAACAAGTTCCTACGTACAAAGAGAAAGATGTTATTGCGACATTGAAAATGATTAATAATGGTTCAGCCCCATTAAACGAAATTACAGTTGTTCAGCAACATTTCAATAACGAATATCAACCACCTAAAGCTAAAGAGATAAAGCTATTATGGAACAATGACGAAATTGAGCTTGATTCGGGATCTGTTAATATTGACGGAAATGTCTTTAAAATTTCACTGAAAGATCTCAGAAACTCGAGTAATGGTTTGTTTATGCCGGAATCATCTTTAAAGTTTCAATACCCTATTCATTGTATCAATCCAGCTCAAGATTCAAAATTTGAATCAGAGATAATTTACTACACTAATACATTCCCAGTTTCTCAAGAATTAGAGTTTAAGCCAGAAGTACCCGTTATAGAAGCCTTACACCTGAGAAGAAGATTTAGAATTGGAAAGGAAGTCCTTCCAATTGGTGATTTGGGCAACTATGAGATAATCTTAACTGTTGAAAATATTGGTACAGCACCTTTACAAAAGATAGTTCTCATGGACAAGGTTCCGGATAGCTTTGAGTATTCGGATTATTCTATGAAACCCGAAATTACTGATGAAGTTGGTGAGGATACACTTAAGTGGACTATTGATAAACTAGATGCTGAAGAGAAAATAGAAATAACTTATAAAATTAGCGGCACTGGAGCTTACTCTCCAAGCGATGCACAACTTGGACTATAATTATTATTTATTCTTAACATTTTTTTTTATATTATTTTTAAATTATCATATTCATTTAATAAGTTTGAAAGAACTTCTATAAGTATAATTAATGAATATATATTCTGCTATTATTATTATTAAAGAATCACAATATTTAGTATCTCGTGTAATGAAACATGTCAAAACTCAAAAAACACTTTAATTTAAATTGGATGTTTGAATGTCCTGATGCTATTCTTACTTGTTCAACTCTTAAGTGTGGAGATAGAACATATATCGTTTTTGGGGGACATGACAAAACATTATATCTAATGGACGAAGATTTAAACATTCTTGATAATATTACTTTCGATGGTTGGGTCCGAACTACTTATCCTATAGATATAACTAAAGATGGCTGTGAGGAGATTCTGGTGGGTGCTGGTGATGGCAATTTCTTGGTTGTTAAATTAGTCAAAGGCATCAACAAGTTAGCTGGTATTATGAATTATAAGTCAAAGGGTAAAGTACTTAGCGTTATTGCCGGAGATTTTACAAGAGATAAAAATGTAGAGCTGATTTATGGAAGCGAAGATAAAACTCTTAAAATTTTCGAAAGTATTGATTCCACTCAGCCCAAATTCACGTTATATTATGATTCGTGGGTGACAGCAGTTACCCTTGGTTATTTAAAGCTTTCAGATGTTGATATACCAATTTACGGCTTACTTTTAGGGACTAAAAATGGATTACTTCAATTGATTCAATTTAAGGAAAAAAA
>Ga0315553_10003835_pt1 | contig 11547 bp, 11 predicted proteins | sample SalMarSW160140MG_FD_203099 | JGI IMG/M metagenome (GOLD analysis project Ga0315553, IMG submission 203099) | Salt marsh sediment microbial communities from the Plum Island Ecosystem LTER, Massachusetts, United States - Salt Marsh Sediment SW1601-40 ... | reverse complement strand
GCAGAATAAGGACCAGGACTACGGCGAGGGCGATCACAGGCAGTAAACGACGATACCTGAGCACAGCCATCAGCAGTATCGCCGCCCCGATGGCCACGAAGGCACCCCTGGAGAAGGTCAGCATCAGACAGACCAGCATCACCGCCAGCATGGGGGCCACGAACTCCTTCCTGATCAGCGGCCTCCGGACGAAGAGCTGTGGCACGGTTAGAGAGACCACGAGGATCAGCAATCCTCCCAGCACATTGGGGTTCACTGACGTGGATATGGCTCGCATGGGCAGGTCAGGGTTGTCTTCGATGAACTGGAGTACGCCCCACCCGGACGGATAGTGGATCACGCGCAGCAGCGACAACAGGCGCACCGTGAGCGCTCTGGGCAGGAAGTACAGAACTACTCCCATCAATGACGCCAGGAAGCCCGCGAGGATGATCACCACCACGATCTGTCTAAGCTGCCGGTAGTCGCGCACCGAGTTGGTGACCACGTAGAACAGCGAAACGGCGATGATGATCTCCACGAAATGGCGCAGCGTGTCCTTGGTGATCCCGGCATTGGCGCTCCCGGCGATGAAGACAGTGAAAGCCAGCAAGATGAAGACGAAGATCGGTAGATCGAGGGGAGAGGTGACGGAACCTTCCTGGGCGCGTGTGAGAAGCCGCGCTACCCACACCCCGAACACGGCCAGCAGCGCGACGTCGAGAAACGTGGGGTAGAATCCGATACTGAAGGGAATGGCACCAAAGGGCAATAGGCAGATCACAGCTACGAGGGCGAAAAGGCCAAGTTGAGTGCTCCTCAGCATCGCCAGGCCCACCGCCGCCGCCCCCAACATAGCCAGGATGATGAGGGGGTGCAGGAGCACCAGCAACAGAGCGCCCGCCACTCCAAGAATAATGCACGTAGCCGCCACCACCACGCGCAGGGGCCGTCCACCGCGCAGCACCATACCCTGCACGCTTTGCGTCAAGCCCTCAAGCCTTCGGCCAGCGATCATTTGCGCGCCACACAGATGACTGATAGCCCAAAGGGGAGATCGACCTTCTGGAGCAGGGCCCGTTCCAGAAACAGGACCCGGGCCAGCCAGCGGTTGAGGACGCCAGGCAACTCCCGTAGATCCGACTTGGCCTCGCTGGCAGGCTTGTCCGGTATCTTCTTGGCGATGCGTACGGCGGCCGCGACAGGAAACAGCAGTGTGTTGGCGTGGGCGATACGTTCCACCATCAGGCCTACCTTCTCGGCCTCCAAGGCAATATCCGAGCGTGTGTAGCGCCTCTTGATGTGGACCGCCAGGTCGTGCTCGCTGCGCAAGGGGTTGTAGGCAGGGAGGTTGACGATGACCCGTCCGCCGGGCTTGAGGACCCTGCCCAACTCCCCAAAGGCCGACTCGTCATTCTCGATACAGCATATCACGTCGAAGGAGGTGACCAGATCGAAGACTCCGTCTGTGAAGGGCAGATCGGTGAGCGATGACTGCACCAGTTCGCACCCCTCTACGTCGCGCTTGGTCGCCAACCGGAGCGCCTCCGACGAGACATCCACTCCCACAACATCTCCGTATGGCCTGAGGTGGCTGAGCATGGCCCCCGTACCGCAGCCGGCATCCAGGATCTTCAAGTCTGTTCGGGTCTTGTAGTGACCATCGAGGAGCGACAAGAAGATGCTCCTCATGCCCACGTACCACCAGTACGTGTCCTCGATGTCGTACATGACCTGGTACTCTTCGATCTTCATTACACCAGGCCCTTCTCGTACTCGAATTCGCGGACCAGACTGCTCACCTCGCGTATCTGATCCTCGCTCAGTTCTGGAGCCACCGGCAGCGTCACGACCTCCTCCGCGCACCTCTCGGTCACCGGCAACGCCCCCGGGCCTACGCCGAGGTCCGCGTATGCCTCCTGGAGATGCACAGGCACCGGATAGTGTAACAGAGCCCCCACGCCCCTTTCGCGCAGGTACGTCTTCAACTCGTCCCGCCGTTGGGACCTCACAGCGTAGATGTGATAGCAGTGTTTGCCGTACTCCGCATGATACGGAGTGACCACCGCGGCGTCCCGCAGCAACTCATCGTACAGCGCGGCGTGCTTCCTCCGTATCGCATTCCACTCTTCCAGATGGTGGAGCTTGACCCTCAGAATGGCCGCCTGCAACTCGTCGAGACGGCTGTTCAGGCCCTTGACGGAGCTGACGTACCTGTCCGCCCACCCATACTGGCGCAAGAGAGCTACCTGCTCGGCAAGAGTCGAATCGCTGGTCACCACCAGCCCTCCGTCCCCGTAGGCACCCAGGTTCTTGGTGGGGTAGAAGCTGAAGCAGCCCACGTCGCCCAGGGAGCCGGCCTTGCGTCCCTTGTACTCCGCGCCGTGGGCCTGGGCCGCGTCCTCCACCACCTTGAGGCCGTGCTCCTGCGCTATGGCCAGAATGGGATCCATGTCCGCCATCTGCCCATAGAGGTGGACCGGCAGTATGGCCTTGGTGGCCGGTCCGATCTTGTCCTCGAGTTGCGAGGGGTCCATAGTGTAGCTGCGCGCGTCTATGTCCACGAAGACTGGTCTCGCGCCTGTCAGCTCGATGGCCACGACGGTGGCCACGGCCGTGTGGGAGACCGTGAGCACCTCGTCACCGGGATTTACCCCACACGCCACCAGCGCGAGATGGAGCGCCTCCGTGCCAGAGCCCACGCCGATCCCGTGGGCAGCACCCACGTAGGAAGCGAACTCCTCTTCGAACGCCCGGACCTCATCACCCAGGATGAACCAACCGCTGGCGAGGACACGCTGGACCGCTATGTCGATCTCACCCTTGAGAGAAAGATACTGGGACTTGAGGTCGCTGAAATGGATCACAAGGCTACTCCCAGTAGTGCTCCTTGTGCTGGCGATAGTACTCAATCGTTCTGGCCAGACCCTCGCGTAGTCCGACCTGCGGTTCCCACCCCAGGGCCTCGCGGATCCTCGAGAAGTCGCCGTAGTAGTCCCCGATATCGATACGCTTCTTCTCGGGCGGGAAGGGGATCAGCTTGTAGGAAGCCTCGGGGCACAGTTCCATCAGCGTCTCCACGATGTGCAGCAGGCTGACAGGCTCCGGGCCACCCAGGTTGTACACGCTTCCGTTGACCTGATCGGTCGCTCCCGCCAGCAGAAAGGCCTCGACCACGTCATCTACGTAGTTGAGATCCCGCAACTGCTTTCCGTCGCCGTATACCGAGATCTCCTCCCCGTCTATGGCCAGGCGGATGAACCAGCCGATGAACCCCTGGCGGTTGTGCTTCATCAACTGGCGAGGTCCGTACGTGTTGGTCAGGCGCAGTGAGGTGGCGCGAATGCCGTACACGTGGCTATACAGAATATGATACCACTCCCCAGCCATCTTGTTGATGCCGTTCACGTCCGTGGGATGCAGGAGATGCTTCTCGTCCACCGGCAGGTAGTCCGGAACGCCGTAGATCTGTCGGGTGCTGGCGTGGATGATCTTCACCGACGGGTTGTTGCGCCGGCAGGCCTCCAGGAGTGAGAGCTGGCTGCGACAGTTGATCTCCAGATCCGTGTAGGGATCACGCATGCTGTCGATGTGACTGACCTGACCGGCCAGGTTGAAGATGTAGTCCTGTCCCCTGACCAGGTAGTCCATGCCGCTGCTGTCCCTGATATCGGCGATGTTCACCCGCAGCTGATCCCTGATGCCCTCTACGTTGAACAGGTTACCCCCGTAGTCGGGGATCAAGGAGTCCACGATGAGCACGTCGGCCCCACACTCCACCAACCGGTGCGCCAGGTTGCTGCCGATGAACCCCAGGCCACCGGTGAGCATTACCTTCTTGTCCCGATAACTGTCTCTAAAGCCCATCCGCCGGTTTGTCCCTGCCCAGGAGTTGGGGTAGTCGAAGATGCCGCCACAGTCGCAGCAGATCGAGGCCCACGCGCGCGATGCGCCGGAAGTTGAAGAACTGGGACTGCCCATACGCGCGATGGTAGTGATGCACCGGCACCTCGCTGATCCGGTACCCACCGTCCCTGATCTTCTTCATCATCTCCACGCAGATCACGCCGCTGTCCGATTCCAGGCGTACCCGGTCGAACACCGACCGTCGCAAAAGCCGGAAGTCGCAATCCACGTCCTTGAGGTGTATGCCGAAGGCCAGATTGGTCATCCAGTGGTACAGACGACCGATGATCACCCGATGTAGCGGATCCGAGCGCCCCATCTTGTACCCCTGCACCATGTCGATGGAGTCATTCATCACCCGCCACATAGCCGGCAGGTCCCGGACGTCGTACTGGGCATCCCCGTCGGTATAGAACACGAACTCCTTGCTGGCCTCAGAGAACCCCGTGCGCAGCGCGCCGCCGTACCCCTTGTTCTTCTCGTGGTGGACCACCCTCACCTTGTCGTACCGCTGCTCGAGTTCGTCCAGGATCTCCCTCGTATAGTCAGAGCTCCCGTCGTTGACCACGATCACTTCGTAGTCATCTGTGAGCCGCTCCAGCACCAGAATGGCCGAAAGGACCATGCTGGCGATGGTGCCTCCATCGTTGTACGCCGGGAAGAAGGCCGAGATACCATTCTTGGAGTCTGACTCCATGTACTACCCCCGCATTGTACACGGCCTGTGCTAGCACAGACCGTGTCTCGAAGCTTGCCAATTGGCAAGTATAGCCCACGGCCCTGCCAATTGCAACCATTTGGGACTAACGGGGGGTGGTCAGCCCATGGAGGTCAGTGCCGAGCACACCGTACGATCCAATTCCTTCCCCTTTGACACGGGAGGACTTGACGTACGCGGTGATACGATCATTCCGCCCTCCCCTCGAGGCACGGGATCGCCAGGGTCGGCTGGGGCGGGGGGCGAGAGTGACCAAAAGACTCCATACCTCGGCACGCCTAGGGCGCCGGTCAGGCCCCTTCAAGAAAGCATGCTGAGCCGCGCCCTGAGCTTGTCGAAGGATAGGCCGAAGGCCGCACCGAAGCGTGCGAGTCGGACTGGCCTACTGCCCAGCGGCTGAGCAAACGGCAAACTACCGCACGCTGCCCAGCCCGTCGTGGAAGTAATACTGCCTCCCGGCTTGCTGCTGGGCGATGATGTCCAGCCCGTAGAGGTAGACGGCCTCCGTGTCGCTGACCACCACGGGCAGCGCGGCTGCCAGGTCGAGGATGTACTGGGTGGTGTCTCCGCTCACGGTCTTGCTGGTAGTTCGTCTGTGCTCACCACAGGTCCTGTCCCCGTCGCCGTTGTGCGCGGATTCGGTTGTTAAGGTACGTTTGTGTGTTGCCCGGCAGTGCCTGTCGTGGCGAGTACGGCTGTCACCTCACGGCATGTCCGTCCCCAGATAGAATGCCATCCGTTCGTCGATGGCAACGAGGATGCGCTGCAGATCGGCGAACGTCATAGTCTCTGGCCACATGAAGGTATGAAACCGAACGAGGTACTGTTCGTATTGACCGACTGCCTGACAGGCTTGCCTGCCAGTTTGCTGTTCGGTGTAGCAGGCAAAACGAAACTGGTCGGCCACAGGACTTTGATATGGTAACTCGGCGGGGACACTCCAAGGACCCCACCCTTCCCTGGGAGAAAACCACCATGAATCATTGCTACCAGGGTACTTGGAAATCGCTCGCTCAGCACTGCTGAATCGATAGACCTCATGTACCGCTACGACCCGGTTGATGAAGGTGACACCAGTGCGCTCCACACCTAGCGTGTATGCGTTCTTGTAGCTCGGCGTACCCTGCTGGCCCCATCCCTCTGGGAATGCTGATTCGTCCAGTAAGAGCTTCTCGATCGGGAAAGCGGGGGTCGGGACAGGTTCGACACCGAGTCCAACAACGATGGTATCGCCTTCGACTCTAACACACAGCAACGCCAGACTCGCGAGCAGGAGTATCAAACCACCCGCAAGAAACCATCTACATGAATAGGTGCGACCGTTCATTGCCATCTTGTACAACCACTGCCATTGAAGTGACCGACGGGATAGGGATGTGCTGGATTCTCATGGGTGTCCACCAGGTCCGGTGCTTGGCCCAATTCGCTCAGACTGATGAGCATAGAGCCATGGCTGCCCAAGAAGCTCAAGAAACTAGCATAGCTCATGCCGGGCCCGTAGGTCTTGTATAGCTGGATCCCAAACTCGACTTTCCAGTAGTCGCCTGGCTCGTCAAAACAGGTCTTGCCCCACTCTGGATTGATGCATATGTTGGTCTCCGGCTCCCCAGTGAGCGGGTTGCGGAACGGGAGCTGCGTTGTGATTACACAGTCACCCAACCGCTGGTGCGCTGGGTCCTGCACTTCTGCATAGCCAGCACCCCGGTGGAGGAACCAATCGGGAAACCCAACAGACATGCCCATCCAGCCGAAGAAGATGTTGCCAGGAACCGAGTACTCGTACCAGCGGTAGCCCAGGTGCCCACCGGGGTCCTCGTGAGTGAGCATGATTACTTCGCCTATCTCGCCACGGATCTTGTGCTTGAAGTCCCACTTGCACCGGTCACCCACGAGGTTGTTCCACCTGTCTATCCCCAGCTTCACGTGCACTACTGCCTCCGGGTAAAACCAAGGTGTCAGGAGCAGGTCCCTTGCGGAGGCGAAGTGGCGGCGTATCTCGTTTGCCTCCTGGCTGTACACGTTTGCCTTGAGTTCGCGGAACAGCCAGAGTGTGAGATCGCGATCATCCTCCCACCAACTCCAGGCCCATGGAGATTCGAAGTCTTGTGTGCCAGGGCCCTGAGGAACCAGGCCCGTGGGGTCGATACGGTTGACAGGATTGCTGTCAACGTAGGCCCAGCCGTCCAAGTTGAACGATTGCGCGGTGCTGTCGCTGGCCGGATCCCTGGTGATGAACCTCCCCGTCTCGGGCTGGTAGTACCTGGCCCGCAGGTACAGCAACTCCACCTCCTCGTCCCAGGCCTCGCCGGTGAACCGGTAGGGGTTAGACGCGTCCCCTTCCACCACCGGCACGCCGAAGGGGTCGTAGGCGTAGTTGGTCTGTACCTCGCCCGTGCTGTCGAGTAGTTGCCGCACGCTGCCCAGCCCGTCGTGGAAGTAATGCTGCCGCTCAGCTTGCTGCTGCGCGATGATGTCCAATCCGTAGAGGTACACGGCCTCGGTGTCGCTGACCACCACGGGCAGCGTCGCTGCCAGGTCGAGGACGTACTGGGTGGTGTCTCCGCTCACAGTCTTGCCGGTCCTCACCCCATCGCCGTTGTAGGCGAACTGGGTGGTTTGGGACCCTTGCGTGACTTGCGTCAGCCGGTTAGCGTGGTCGTAGGTGTAGCTGCGCACACCGTCGCTGGTGAGGTTGCCGTTGTCGTCCATGAGGCACATGTGCAGCCTGTCACCGGTGCTGCATGCACAAGCTGCCCGTCGGCCACGCGCAGACCACGCGGGGGTGGCCCCGTGGGCGGGCACACGGCAAGACTGCAGGATCCTGGACTGAAGAAATAGCATGGCTGATGGAAGGAGACCCTCGGCTTGAGGGGAGTCATCCGTTCGGGTGGCGCGCTGATCCAAGACGCCTGAGGGGTGGCGGGGGACCATATGGCCTCCTAAGTCGGTGTGGTCGTGACTGGTGTTGCCGATACTGACTGCTCAATGACCTCGACAATGTCGCCTGTTCTGGGGTCGATCCTCAGATGCAGGCTCGAAGTGAATAGCACGAGATAGCGGACATCCCACGCAAGAACCGTCTGCCCAGTGTGGAGGCGCCAGTAGTCCAGGGTCAGTCCCATGTTTGTGAGTGGGTCCTGATGGCTCAGTAGGAATTCCTCGCCTCCATTGGCTAGTGCGATGCTCCAGGCGTCAACACTGTCCAGGGGCCAATCGCCACGCGCGATGGGCAAGGGCATCGGCACGCTCGAGTCTCTCGCCGCCACCTCCGAGCTCCACCTATCCGCGCTGAAGTTGGCCACGAAGAAGGTGCCCGGTGCAGTCGCTGAAATGAACGTGTAGACGAGCACCGGGTAACCGCCAATGCCTTCCGTCGAGCCTGGAATGGCGGCTATCCCAGTTAGATACGCGTCCGATTGCCACAGCCTCGCTTTTCGCAAAGCCTCATCGTAGTGCTGAGCGGCGGACAACACATCTAGCTGGGGCGTTGCGTCGAACAGATCCTCATCTGAACGGCAACCAGCAGCGACACCACAAACGACGAAGCACCAGAACACTGCCGCCCAGACTGTCCTCTTGAGCCGTCTGCACCGCGCTCGTCGAGACAAGGCGGACATGGCCACCATGAGCATACTCGTTAACTCCTTAGCGATGATAGGCCAGCGACCCGCCAGTTGGTCTTCACAGGCGTGCAATGGCTTATCATTCAGCTATGACCGGGTGGAAGAACTCCTCGGGCTCCGTGTCAAAAAGCTTGCACCACCCGCACCACCAGTTGTACACGGCGAATCGCACCGACTTCATCTCAATGGCGTTCTTGTCCATCAGGAGACTCAGGAAATACGGTTCGTAATTCGTCCGACGCAGCCAGTTCATGCCGAATGCGTCTATCAGAATGTTGAAGGGCGGCTGGAGCGAATTAGCGATTGTGCGGACAGTCAACCCACCGAGGCAACCAGCACTCATCAGATTCGGATCGAGGGGGTTATCTTGCTTGCTCCATGCATACACTTCGATGTTGGCGAAGCCACGGCCTTCGTAGATCTTCTTGGCCTCTGAGATCAGCCTCTCCCTGACAGGCGGTATCCACTCCACTTTTGCGGACACTAGTGCCTCTTGGCCCCAGGGGTCCGGCCAGCGCAAGTGCCGGATCCACTCGTGGTACTTTTCACACTCGTCCTCCTCATGAACGGTCCAGATTCCAGACTCGTCGTCCGAGAACCAGTCGACAAGCCAATCGAAGTCGCCCGGACGGAGCTTCTCCTTGCACTCTGGACAAATACCTTCAGGCCCCCAGCCATCCAAGCCTGCAGGGTCGACATAGTTCGCGGGGTTGTCGGTGACGTACACATACCCGTTCAACGTGCCCGGCTGCCACACGTATCCTGGCCACGGATCCTTGGTGATGAACCTCCCCGTGTCTGGCTGGTAGTACCTGGCCCGCAGGTAGAGCAACTCCACCTCCTCGTCCCAGGCCTCGCCGGTGAACCGGTACGGGTTCGACGCGTCCCCTGCCACCACTGGCACGCCAAAGGGGTCGTAGGCGTAGTTGGTCTGGACCTCTCCGGTGCTGTCGAGCAGTTGCCGCACGCTGCCCAGCCCGTCGTGGAAGTAATACTGCCGGTCAGCTTGCTGCTGCGCGATGATGTCCAGCCCGTACAGGTACACAGCCTCGGTGTCGCTGATCACCACGGGCAGCGTAGCCGCCAGGTCCAGGACGTACTGGGTGGTGTCTCCGCTCACGGTCTTGCTGGTCCTCACCCCGTCGCCGTTGTAGGCGAACTCGGTTGTTAAGGTTCGAATTGTCACTCTCCGGGGTCATTCGCTCTTGAAGACAGACTTCAGTATGAGTCTTTCTCCAGATACAGGGCCATACGCTCGTCGATGGCAATCAGAATGCGCCCCAGGTCAGCGAAGGTCATGCTCTCAGGATTCATGTGGGTATGAAACCGTATCAGGTATCGCCCGTACTGACCCACTGCCTGGCAGGTTTGGACTCCACCCTCCTGTTGGGGGATGCAGCAGCCAAGACGGAAGTGGTCGGCCACCGGACTCTCGTACTGTAACTCCGTCGGAGAACTCCAGGTACAATAGCCTTCTCTATTGGAGAACCAGAACTGCCCCCATTCCTCATATCCCTCCGCCGCTTCCTCGGGATTCCTGGCAACGGATGCTTCGTGAAGTGCTATCCCGCCACGACCGGGGGGAGAGAATGTGAGTGCGGTGCGGATGCCGAAGCCCGCGCGAGGATCGAATGGTTGTCCAGTCGGTAGGTACCAACCCTCTGGGAATGCCGTCGTATCCAGCAACAGATCCTCCATAGGGAAGCTAGGCGTTGGGACGGGCCCTTCGTCTACTTGCGCTGCGACGCGACACAGCACTGCTGAAATGACACACAGCAGGACTAGGCCGCCGAGGATCATCCATTTCGCTGAAGAAGCGCAACCCTTCATCGTCATCTCCCAGAGCAACCGAGGCCGTTGAAGGACCCTACCCGGTACGGCCACGGATCCTTGGTGACGAACCTCCCCGTCTCCGGCTGGTAGTACCGGGCCCTGAGGTAGAGCAACTGCACCTCCACGTCCCAGGCCTCGCCGGTGAACCGGTAGGGGTTAGACGCGTCTCCTTCCACCACCGGCACGCCGAACGGATCGTAGGCGTAGTTGGCCTCCAGGTCGCCTGTGCTGTCGAGCAGTTGCCGCGCGCTGCCTAGCCCGTCGTGGAAGTAATAGTGCCTCCCAGCTTGCTGCTGGGCGATGATGTCCAGCCCGTAGAGGTACACGGACTCGGTGTCGCTGACCACCACGGGGAGCGTCGCTGCCAGGTCGAGGACGTACTGGGTGGTGTCTCCGCTCACGGTCTTGCTGGTCCTGTCCCCATCGCCGTTGTACGCGAACTGGGTGGTTTGGGACCCTTGCGTGACTTGCGTCAGCCGGTTGGCGTGGTCGTAGGTGTAGCTGCGCACACCGTCGCTGGTGAGGTTGCCGTTGTCGTCCCAAGTGTACGTCACCCCAGCCACACTGGTCAAGCGGTTGGCCGCGTCGTAGGTGTAGCTGACCTCGCCCTCGGGGGAGTCCATGGTCTGGCGGTTGCCCACGGCGTCGTAGGTGTACTCGTACTCCGCGCCGCCGGAGTAGGTGGCCTCAGTCAGGCGGTAGAGGGGATCGTACTGATAGGTGATGGTGATGGTGGAGGTGGCGCCCCTCCACTCCTCGTCGGCCGGCAGGATGTCGGCCCACCGTCGCACCGCGCAAGATGAGCCTCGTCGTGCAGAGTTAGGTATCGAACCACTCTGCGCGTGCTTGGCCGCCATGCTGCGCTATTGGCAACAGGCGGCTACACTCGTTGTTCTATTGTCGTATCTAGTATAGCATAGTTCTTGAATCCTGTCAAGGTGCATTGGCAGGCAAGAGACAAGGCAGGGACACGCCTTGTCCTGCCCCCACGGCAAGCATGCTGAGTAGGCCGAAGGCCGTATCGAAGCATGCGGGTCGACTCGGGGTGTTGGCAGGCAGGTGTGGAGGAGCCGCACCCTTCGATACGTCGCTCCGCGACTACTCAGGATGCTTCGCAGACTCGGTTCGGTCCACGAGCGGGGTCGTCGCCAAACGTGTCGCGATGGGAGGCACGAGGTGGGCCTGTGCGCCCTATCAGGCGTCCTTGGCGGGGACCATGCTCTCTGGCAGTCGAACGGCGACCACCTCTCCTCGGGCGCAGACCTCTCCCCCCGCCGACAGCGTGGCACCAACCACTACTTTGCGACCTTTGATCTCTTTCACCGTGCCACGGATCTCCAGCGGCACCCCCATGGGGGTTGGACGCAGGAAGTCCACACGGAGCGAGGCGGTCACGAACCGCACCGGCGGCTCCGTACCTATGGCCCGCCCTTCTTCGCGGTAGGTGGCCGCTGCCGCCGTGCCTGTGCCGTGGCAATCGATCAGCGT
>Ga0315553_10003834_pt1 | contig 11547 bp, 9 predicted proteins | sample SalMarSW160140MG_FD_203099 | JGI IMG/M metagenome (GOLD analysis project Ga0315553, IMG submission 203099) | Salt marsh sediment microbial communities from the Plum Island Ecosystem LTER, Massachusetts, United States - Salt Marsh Sediment SW1601-40 ... | reverse complement strand
CGGTAGCCAAAAAGCAATGGAGGTACTCCGTGCCATAGCCTGGGACGGAGTAAAAGCCCCCCAATTTGTCTATTTTCTGGGGGAAATAGCCAATTTCCTCCTGTAATTCGCGGCGCACAGAGTCAATAGGCTCTTCACCGGGGTCAATGCCACCAGCAGGTATTTCCAGAAGAAACCTGTTCACGGCATGTCGGAATTGGCGAACCAGAAGGACATTATCTTGTTCATCGAGGGCTACCACGGCTACACAATCGCTGTGCTCTACCACGTCTCTGGTGGTCTTTTTGCCATTGGCTTTCTCCACGGTGTCCACACGTATGTTTACCGCGTGCCCCTGATAAATCTGTTGGCTGGCTAGCGTCTTTTCTGGCTTCACCATACCTTAATTACATCCACGTGTGTAACAGTGTATTTTCCGATAAGTTCCATCTTAAAATCAGGCTCTCGCCTTCATAACTCCCCTTGCCCCTCTTAATCTAAGAGGGGTAATCTCCTTAACATAGGGATTCTCTTCTCATCTTCCTTAAGATAAGGGGGATAAAGGGGGTTATAAATGTTTCTCAGCCTCCCCAAAATGACATTGCTAGACGCTCTTAGCATACTATTATGGCAGCTTTAAATGTGACGGATAAGAGCTACCTCATCACAGTTGGGAAACTTGGGACAGCGATAGCATTCCGCCCATACCTTCTGGGGCAGCTCCGCTTTATCGATTAGTTGGAAGCCATGTCTTTCAAAAAAAGCAGGCTTGCGGACGAGACAAAAAACCCTGGGTATGCCTAATTCCTTAGCCTCTTCAAGACAGGCCTGGACAAGCAAAGAGCCGATACTTTGGTTCTGTTCCTGTTCATCAACAGCCAGAGACCTGATTTCCGCCAAATCAACCCAGGTAACGTGCAACGCCGCACAAGCAACAACCTGCCCTTTTTTCCTGACCACGAAGTAATCTCTAATGCCATCATATATCTCAGATAAGGCGCGGGGTAACATCTCCCCCTTATCAGCAAAATGACTGATCATCTGGTGCATGGAGGCAGCATCGCTCACTCTTGCCCTATCAACCTTTATATCGGCTTTCATTTCTTCCTCCTCCCAGTTTTTGCCATAGCGAACTATAAAAATAGCTTGGCTCGTGAATTCTTAAGAAGCGAGCTATGTGAGGGTTGTGCTTCACTCTGATATTTTGCCCATCTGATAATGGAAATTCAACTTGCCCGTCAATGCTGAGTATGACCTTTTCTCTGTGGGCAACCCTCAAATCAACTATGCTCTGCGGAGGCAGTACCAGTGCATGACTCAACCCAAGGTGGCAGGATATTGGTTGGAGGATGATTTCCTTGGATTGAGGATGAAGAATTGGTCCGCCAGATGCCAGAGAATAGCTGGTGCTCCCTGTAGCGGTGGCTACAATGACACCATCAGCCCGGTAGGTGGTTATCGCTGCGCCGTCAATCTCTGCTTCTATGTTAACCAGGCGGACTGCAACACTTCGTAGCACCACATCGTTCAAAGCATGAAAGCTTTTGTCTGCAACTTGTGCCTCGAGCATGGCCCTTTCCTCGATCCATCCTTTCCCCTTGAGCAAATCGGGCAAATAGGACAAAACCTCATCGCCGTCTATCTCCGTGATAAACCCCAGCCTGCCCAGGTTTATACCTAAAATAGGCACCGACAGGGGAGTTATGATTCGAGCAGAATGGAGGATAGTGCCGTCTCCGCCGATACTGAGAATTAGCTCTGTGCCAGTCACCAGGGGTTTAGCTTCATCCTCATCCCAAGCTGAGCATCGCCACGAAGAGACTCCCCGAGAGGATAGGAAATCCTCCAGTTTCTCAGCTAAGTCTCGGGCTTTCTCCCGTAGAGGGTGATACAGAATACCAATACGCTTCACAGGTAAGCGAAGTGTAGCACTGGTAAATTCTGACTGTCAAACCATCTAATAGGAAAAGGGGTTAACTCTATTTTTCTCTACCTGCATCATTGCGAGGTTAGTGAATTCAGCCGAAGCAATCCCTTGGGAAATAGAGTTGACTCCTTTTTGCTTGCCTGCCAGTGCGTGGGGATGATATAGTTCATATTTGATATAATCATTTTAAAAATTATGACATATGCTTAAGTTAACAGGATTTTAACAAAAGTAGCATATTATATTGTAAATATTGTAAGCAAGAAATTGTGGAAAAGCCGAATTTTACAAACGGGAGATTTTCATACGCACGAGAGGTGTTTCAGTTTTCAGATGATAGATAACGAGAGGTGACAGTGAAAAATAGAAAAATTATCTTAACAGCTCTGCTCTTTATGGCTCTCGTCTTCAGCCTGATTCTTTCTGCGTCGACGCTGAATGTGGTTCCTGTTATGGCTCAAGGGCAAGTAACGCCTATGGTCGCCGACGACACCACGGTCTCGGCGGGAAACTATTACCCCCCGGAGTGCGATGTCGGCAACTGGACGGACATCAACCAAGTCGCCGCAGGCGACTTACACACGGTGGGGCTTAAGTCCGACGGCACTGTGGTCGCCGTGGGCTGGAACAACGACAGGCGGTGCGATGTCGGCGACTGGACGGATATCATCCAGGTCGCTGCAGGTGGCGATCACACGGTAGGGCTTAAGTCCGACCGCACCGTCGTCGCCGTGGGAGACAACTATGACGGGCAGTGCAATGTCGGCGGCTGGACAGGCATCAACCAGGTCGCCGCAGGCGGCGAACACACCGTGGGGCTCAAAGCCGACGGCACTGTGGTCGCTCTAGGGGACAATGAGTACGGCCAGTGCGATGTTGGCAACTGGGCGGACATCACCCAGGTCGCCGCAGGTGAGTATCACACAGTGGGGCTTAAGTTCGACGGCACCGTGGTCGCCGCAGGCGGTTATGTCCCGTGTTTTCTCCCAACACCTTGCTTCATCGCCACTGCCGCTTACGGCACCCCCATGGCAGGGGAAATAGAAATCCTGCGTGAATTCAGAGATGGATACCTGCTGACCAACGCGGTGGGACGAGCTCTGGTAGACCTCTATTACAGGGTCAGCCCGCCAATAGCCGAATTCATAACTGAGCATCCCAGGCTGAAGCCAGTAGTGAGGGCTGGGCTGGTGCCCACTGTGGCTATGAGCGCTGTAGCCGTCAACACCACTCAGGCCGAGAAGATGGCCATAGTAGGCTTGCTGGTGCTGGTTTCAGCCGCGCTGGCTTGTTGGATAACAAGGGGGCGAGGCAGAGGCCCAGAATATACCCGAGGGTGAAAGGGATTGTGAGGGGACAAACCCTTCCACTACGGGTTTTTGCAGAATGACACTCCTCTCTGTCGTTGCGGCTGACGAAGTAAGGTGAGGAAATCCCGCTGGTAATAGAACAAAGGGAAGAAATAGAGTTGACCTATCTAACATATCCGGGGTAGCAATTCCCCGGATAGCATGTCAACGATTCGGGAGGGGCCGAGCTTTGTTTTCATTATCACCTTCCTTGGGTGCTCCTTGGTTACCTCGCCGATGATGGCAGCGTCTCTACCATAGCTATTTTTTCTCATTCGGGCAAGAATCTTATCGGCATCGGCGGGGTCAACTACAGCTACCAGCTTGCCTTCATTGGCCACATAAATGGGGTCCAGGCCCAGGAGCTCGCAGGCGGCTTTAACCTCTTCCTTCACTGGTATCTTAGTCTCTTCTACCACAATTCCCACCTTCGATTGCTGGGCTAATTCGTTGAGCGTGGTTGCCAGCCCACCCCTGGTAGGGTCACGCATACAATGAATCCTGGACGAGACCTCCAGCATCTGCGACACTAATTTATTCAAGGGAGCACAGTCGCTTTCCAGAGCCATGGAGAATCTTAATCCTTCGCGCTGACTCATTATGGCTATACCGTGGTCGCCAATGGTGCCACTCAGCAAAACCTTATCTCCAGCTCTGGCGTTAGCTCCTGAGATATCAACTCCGGGAGAGATTATCCCTACTCCCGATGTAGTGATAAACAGCTTGTCAGCTTGTCCTTTATTTACCACCTTGGTGTCCCCGGCGATTATACTCACCTCGGCTTCTTCAGTGGCTTTCTTTATTGATTGCATTATCTGTTCAAGCTCACTTAAGAGAAAGCCCTCTTCTATGATTGCCGAGAGACTCAAATATAGAGGCCTGGCTCCATTCATAGTTAAGTCGTTCACCGTGCCACAGATGGCTAGCTTGCCTATATCGCCGCCAGGGAAAAAGATAGGATTTACCACGTAGCTATCGGTGGTGAAAGCCAAGCGCCCGCTGGCTTCGAAAATAGCTGAGTCATCTAATTTATTCAACGCCGGATTAGCCAGGAAGGGAAGGAATTTCCTCTCCACCAGTTCGTGGCTCAACTTGCCGCCACTGCCATGAGCTAAAAGAATACTGTCATCCATAAGCCTGTTCCATATCTGCCCTAGAAACGTTGCGAATTTTCAAGAGCCCCGTATTGATAATAGGCGGCGCAAGCACCTTCACTGGAGACCATGCAGGGGCCGACTGGGCTTTCCGGCGTGCAGACCTTTCTAAAGAGTTTGCACTCAAGTGGCATAGCTGCGCCACGGATTACATCCCCGCACCGGCATCCTTTAGGCTCCCTCGGTGGTTTCGGGCTCACTGGAAAAGCCTTGTCGGCGTCAAATCGCTCGTATTTTCCTCTTATTTTCAAGCCACTTTGAGGGATAATTCCAATCCCCCGCCAGTTAGCTTCGCCAATCTCAAAAACATTCTCCGTAAGTTGCCAGGCCTTTCTATTTCCCTCGGGCTTTACTCCTCGGGGGTAAGCTATCTCCACTTTGGGCTCGCCCCTTTCAATTTGTTCCATCAGTTTATCTATGCATAGCAGGATATCCAGTGGTTCAAATCCCGAGATAACACAGGCAACTCCATAATCTCTGGGGATAAATTCATAGGGATGAGAACCAATTATAACACTAACATGTCCGGGGCCGATGATGCCATCTAGCTTTATCTCGCCTGAGTCGAGCAGCGCTTTCATCACCGGTGGGGTCAGCTTATTGAGGGACAAAACGTGAAAGTTTTCTATTTTATCCTGTTGTGCCTTAAGTATAGAGGCAGCTATGGTGGGAGCCGTAGTCTCAAAGCCGATGCCTATGAAGATGACCGATTTCCCGGGATTGGCTTTGGCTATCTCTACAGCGTCTATAGTGGAATATACTATTCGGATATCTGCTCCCTCGGCTTTTGCCTGTTGCAAGCTCGAATAGCTGCCGGGAACTCTTATCATGTCCCCGAAAGTAGTGATGATAACGTCGGGCAGATATGCCAAGGCGATGGCTTTGTCCAGGTCGGCAGTTGCTGTAACACAGACGGGACAGCCCGGTCCCGACCTCATTTCCACCGTTTTGGGAACTAACTGGCGAATTCCATATCGCAATATGGCATGCGTGTGCCCACCGCAAAATTCCATTAGTCTTATGGTCTTGGTGGAGCGCTTAGCGATTCTGTATGCCAGCCCCCTGGCTAGCTTGTTGTCCTGATACTCGTCAATGAACTTCACTTAGACTTGCTATCTCTTCAAAAAGCTTGAGGGTCTCCTCGGCTTCAGCCTCATCTATAACGCCTATTGCGTATCCCGTATGAAGCAATACGTAATCTCCCACCTTGGCCTCCGGAGTAAGGGCGATGCTAACTCGACGCCTCACTCCGGCGATTTCTGTTTCAGCCTCATCTCCGTTTATGGAAACAATCTTTACCGGCACTGCTAAACACATGGCTTCCCGTATTTTAGCCCAAATTTGCCTGTAATACAATTAAAAGGGGGTTAGCTCTATCCCGGTTTAATTGGGGTAATCTTGGGAAACCAAGCTGGAATATAGTGGTTATATATTGGCGGGGACAAGCCCCGCCAATATAAATAGATGGTTCACCTCTCGGTGGGGAGGAAGCCTGGAGGAAAAATAGGGTTGCCACTTTTCCGCTTCTGATGCAGTGTGGTGGCAGAGTTCATCTTTGCCTTATCCCGAACGATTTTGAATTTGAAATTTAGAATTTGTTCAGGCCTGTCCTGAGCGAAGTCGAAGAGATTTAGTGCTTAAGATATAAGGATTTCATGCTGAAAGGGTGGGTTAATGGTACTACCTTGTATTACTAATGGGCGATTGACGGATGAGTGACTACGCTATACAATAAATTTGAGGAACTAAATATAAAGGAAGGAAGGTATTTGAAAAATGTGGTTACCCGATTTATTGGACGTAGGCTGATAAATCAGTAAACTACCAAATTTGGAGGTGAAAAGTTCTAAAGACGGCTAAGGCAAAAAAGAGGGGGAGGCTAGTACTTTGAAATGATGACTTAGGGAAAATTCTTTAACTCCAAGCTAACCCTCAGTAACTCTAAGCTAACTTTCAGTAACTCTAAGCTAACTCTCAGTAACTCTAAGCTAACTTTCAGTCACTCTAAGCTAACTCTCAGTAACTCTAAGCTAACTTTCAGTCACTCTAAGCTAACTCTCAGTAACTCTAAGCTAATCCCCACTAACTTGATGCTAACCCTCATTAACTCTAAGCTACCCCTCATTAAATTATCACGGAAGGAGAAGACTAATGAGCAGTAAGATAAATAATACAAGAAATTTACTTAGGAGGTTAAAATGTGAATACACGGATTGTCAAACTTAAAAGTAAGTGCCTCCGGCACCGGTCAAGGATACGGAGGCACAGCTAAAGGGACCCGGGAAGGAAACCCCCTAGCTGTTTTTATTGTAATGTCACCTAACTCCGTTGTCAAGACCCCAAGAATTCCCGGATGACCAAGACAAATCTGAGTCTAAAGCTAGTAAAGCAAGGAGGTGAAAAAGAATGAAAAAGTGTATGAGTAAAGTCGGCCGACAGTTTTGCCATGGAGTGAAGGGCTCCATTGATATTGGGATGCTGGTTGAGATGGTGACTCAACTGCTGGTTGGGCTGCTGGTGCTGTCTGTCACTCTGGTATCTGCGGCGTCAGCAGTGATTCCTCAACTCACTGAGCTGGTAAGCGGTGATTCTGGGCAGGAAGCGGCCGTAGAATTACAAATGGTGGAAGTAGCGGTGGCATCCTACCAGACTGACCATGATGGAAACTTGCCCACTGTGGAAGGTTTCCCTCTTGCTAGTGAGATGGATGAGTACATCCCCGGCGGCGTAGCTGTTCTACAGGGCACCTATACTCTTGATGGCACCACCGGCGAGGTAGCCCAGACTTCCTATCCGGAGATTAGTGGCCTTTTAAGTGGTCTGACACTGTTTGAAGGTCTAGGCTAAGACCAAACCGACGTTGGGGAGGCTCACCGGCAGGATTGTTTTGCTCCAATCCTGCCGGTGAGCCTTTCTATTTTCTGGGGGATGCTATATCCTGAATTTCTAAATCCCAAACAATATCAAAGCAATAGTGACCACAGTAGGCGGGGACAAGCCCGGTTCTCCGGGAGTGCTTCGCTATGCTCACGATGATACACCTATGTGTCACTGTGAGGCTGAGGAGGTCAGCCGAAGCAACCTCGTGGAGTGTAATGATATTACCAACTTCCCTCGCATTAACAACTGAACGATTGCTAAGTAACCCCCAAGAATATATCGCATTGACGCTAGTTGGGTATTATGCTATGTTACGCAACATAATTCATTTTGGGGAGCATAAGTTAAATCAACCCTAAAAAGTCCTGCGACTTTTTTGGGACTCCGATAAAGTCTGGCCTTAATTTACCGGGGTCTCCGTGAAAACTGTGAGATTTTTCATAGGGTGAGTTAAATGCGAAGCGACTTGGTGAAGAAAGGAATCGAGCGGGCGCCTCACAGGTCGCTGCTGCGGGCTGTAGGTTGCTCTTCAGATGACTGGGATAAGCCATTTATTGGAGTAATCAATAGCTTTAGTGAGATTGTCCCCGGTCATATCCATCTGCAAACAATTGCCAGGGCGGTAAAAGAAGGGATTCGCAGTCGAGGCGGAGTGCCTTTCGAAGTCAATACCATAGCTGTTTGCGATGGTATCGCTATGAACCATCCGGGAATGAAATACAGTTTGCCCAGCCGGGAACTCATTGCCGACTCGGTTGAAATCCTGGCTCAGGCTCATGCCTTCGATGGCCTGGTGTTTATCCCCAATTGTGACAAGGTAGTGCCCGGGATGATGATGGCCGCAATCAGGCTTAATTTGCCCTGCGTTTTTGTGAGTGGTGGTCCCATGCTGGCCGGGAAGTTTGGTCAGGGAAATGCTGCCAGGTCTGTTGACCTTATTACGGTCTTTCAAGCCGTGGGCGAAGTAGCTAGAGGTAAGATGACCGAGGCTGAGTTACAAGAACTGGAGATGGTCGCCTGTCCCGGTTGTGGGAGCTGTGCCGGGATGTTCACTGCTAATACTATGAATTGCCTCAGCGAAGCCCTGGGGATGGCTTTGCCGGGTAACGGCACGATACCCGCGGTGGAAGAACGGCGGGTACAACTTGCTTATAAAGCCGGGCGACAAGTTATGGAGACGCTGGCTAAAGATATTCGGCCTAAAGACGTTATCACCAGGGATTCTCTTTATAATGCCTTTGCCGTGGACATGGCCCTGGGGGGCAGCACAAATTCCGTGTTGCATCTTACCGCCATAGCGCATGAGGCTGGGATAGATTTTCCTTTATCCCTGATAAATGAAATTAGCGACTCCGTGCCCAATATCTGCAAATTAAGTCCGGCCAGTGATTATCACATTCAAGACCTGGACTTAGCCGGTGGCATTCCTGCGATAATGCACGAGCTATTGGGATTACTGAAGCTCGAGGCGAACACCGTTTTGGGCAAGTCATTAGGCAGCATAGCAAAGGAAGCCAAGGTTAAAAATAGAGAGATAATCCGCCCCCTGTCACAACCTCATGCCCCTACTGGTGGTATCAGCATATTATTTGGCAACTTGGCGCCTGATGGCAGTGTAGTGAAAAGCGCTGCAGTGGCTTCTGAGATGTTAGTGCATCGGGGTCCGGCGAGAGTTTTCAATAATGAGGAGGAAGCTACGGCGGCGATAATGAAAGGCGAATTTAAGTCAGGTGAGGTAATCGTCATTCGCTATGAAGGCCCCAAGGGCGGCCCAGGAATGCGGGAGATGTTAGCAGCCACTTCCCTCCTCAGTGGTATGGGTATGGATAAAGAAGTTGCTCTTATTACGGATGGACGCTTTTCCGGGGGCACACGAGGAGCAGCCATTGGTCATGTCTCTCCTGAGGCGGCAGAGAAAGGTCCTATAGCGGCTTTGCGGGATGGTGATATAATTAACATAAACATACCTGGCCACAAATTGGAAGTGGAGTTAAGCCAAAAAGAGCTGGAACAACGGTTGGCTGCATTACCTTCCTTTGAACCCAAGATTAAAACTGGCTATCTCAAGAGGTATAGTGATAAAGTAAGCTCGGCCAGCACTGGTGCGGTGTTTGCTGGGTAAGGAGTTATTCTATGAAGAAAACTGGTGCTCAGATTCTTTGTGAGAGTTTAGTTGAAGAAAGGGTAGAGGTTATTTTTGGCATTCTCGGTGGTGCCGTCTTACCGATATATGATACCTTCCCCCAATATCCTCAACTACGACATATACTAGTTCGCCATGAGCAGGGAGCGGCTCATGCCGCCGATGGCTATGCTCGAGTTACACATAAGGCGGGAGTGTGTATTGCTACGTCGGGGCCTGGAGCTACTAATCTGGTTACCGGTATCGCCAATGCTTATATGGATTCGGTACCTATGGTAGCTATAACTGGCCAGGTAGCCACACCTGTTATTGGCAAGGATGCCTTTCAGGAGACGGATATCACGGGTATTACCATTCCAATTGTCAAACATAACTATCTTGTTACCGATGTTGCTGAGCTGGCTAAAACGGTTAAAGAGGCCTTCCACATCGCCCAGACGGGAAGGCCGGGGCCTGTGCTTATTGACATACCACGGGATGTCCAGCAAGCACAAAAGGACTTTGTTTATCCCGATAAACTTGATTTGCCGGGCTATAGGGTTGTCTCTCGTGGGCACCCGGCTCAAATTAAAAAAGCAGCAAAGATCATTAACGAAGCTGAGCAGCCTGTTATCATCGCTGGCAGGGGGATAATTATTTCCCAAGCTTACGAGGAGTTTAAGGAATTTGCTGAGAAAGCACAAATACCAGTGGCTCACACTCTCCTTGGGCTGAGCTCCTTCCCTGGAAACCATATACTTGATCTTGGCATGCTGGGGATGCATGGCACACCTTGCGCCAATATGGCGGTGCAAAACGCCGACCTTCTTATCGCTATTGGCATGAGATTTGATGACCGAGCTACAGGAAATACCAGGGAGTTTGCTCCCCATGCCCGCGTCATTCACATCGATATCGACCCCGCAGAGATTGGAAAGAATATCCCCACCGAGGTCCCGGTAGTCGGGGATATAAAAAACGTGCTCACGGCCCTGAATGAACAGATTGAGAGAAAAGAGCACGTGGCTTGGCTTTCTCAAATAGAGCAATGGAGGTATGGGCATCCATCGCTGGAAATCAGGCAAAGTGATGAGCTCTTGCCTCAATACATTATTCAACAGATCTACGAGGCCACACAGGGTGATGCTTTAGTGGTGACCGGGGTGGGTCAGAATCAAATGTGGGCGGCACGATATTTCGTTTATACCAAGCCAAACAGTCTTATTTCTGCAGGGGGATTGGGGCCCATGGGGTTTGAACTACCTGCGGCCATGGGAGTCAAAGTCGGGTGCCCCGAGGAAGTGGTATGGTGTGTTGCCGGCGACGGTGGCTTTCAAATGACTATCCAGGAATTAGCTACTCTGACACAGGAAAATATTGCTGTAAAGATAGCTATCATTAACAACGGGTATTTAGGCATGGTAAGACAGTGGCAAGAGCTATTCTACGGACGGCGCTACGTTGACACGAAACTTTGGAATCCCGATTTTGTCAAAATTGCTGAGGCTTACGACATCCCTGGTCTTCGAGTGACACGAAGAGAAGAAGTCATCCCGGCTATACAGAAAGCCATGGACTACCCTGGAGCTTTTCTCATCGACTTTCTTATTGAGCCCGAGGAGAACATCTATCCAATAGTGCCACCAGGTGAAAGCCTGGCCAGATTTTTCGAGCCATCAAAGCCGGAGGTATTGGAGGAAAATTTTAAGAATCAATTACAAACTGCCCAGAAAGGCAAAAACAAAATTCCAATGACCAAAAGATGAGGTTTTGAATTTAGAGATTATAGTTTAGATTTTATCTATGGGGGGGCAAATTGACTAATACAGAACATACCTTAGTAGCTTTAGTGGAGGATAAACCAGGGGTGCTTAATCGAATAGCTAGTTTATTCCGACGGCGCTCCTTTAATATTAAAAGTCTTGCTGTAGGTGGCAGCGAACATCCCGGCTTATCTCGCATGACTATAGTTACTGGCGGTGGTTCTGATCAGGTAGAACAGGTGAGAAAGCAACTGGACAAGCTAATCAATGTGGTTAAGGTCTCTGATATAACCGAAGGCGAAATGGTAGCCAGAGAATTGGCCTTAATTAAGGTGAAGGCTACTGCCTCGACAAGAAACGAGATTATGCAAAT
>Ga0315553_10003833_pt1 | contig 11549 bp, 7 predicted proteins | sample SalMarSW160140MG_FD_203099 | JGI IMG/M metagenome (GOLD analysis project Ga0315553, IMG submission 203099) | Salt marsh sediment microbial communities from the Plum Island Ecosystem LTER, Massachusetts, United States - Salt Marsh Sediment SW1601-40 ... | reverse complement strand
TACTTGTTTTTGTCGCCGACCGTCGCCAGAACGTCGACGCAGCCGTCGCCCGGGCTGGTTTCGTAGACGCCGCTTAGCTCGACAGTAAGCATGTAGACCCGCACCGTGCCGTCGGCGCTAAAGGCGACGTCTTCGCCCATGCCCACCCTGCGCCAGTCCTCCCACTTTCCGTCGCGGTATCGGGCATCGGCGCGCCAAACGCCGACCAGTTTTTTCAACACATCGGCCGGCGGCGGCGCGGCGACCGCCTGGGGCGCATTCTGCTGCGCTTCCCGCATCTGGCGAATGACTTCGTCGCGACTTTTCGCCTTGCTCGCGCCGGAAGTGCTTCCCTTCGCTCCGCCTTGCGCCGAGTTCTTCGGCTGGGCGGCAGGCTGACCACAGCCGATCGCCACGGCGAGGACGGAGCCACAGAAAACGATGACCAGCCAATGTTTCGCCCGGGAGCGCCGCTCGGCACCGAATACGACTCGCAGCGCTTCGGCTCGGTACGCAGAGGGCATGGCCTGCATCATTCGCTGTGCGTAACTCGTGGACACGGGCGAAACTCGCTTGTGGTTCGACGCGAATTCAGTCGGTTCGCGGCGCAGGCGGACGGCACGGCGGAGCGTGCCTGCTACGTTTCGTGCCGGCTCTGAGTTTTTCCAGAAACCGCTTATTGATCCCAGTAGGCAGCATACTCGGGCCGATCCCATTCCGTGCGCCCTGCTGCCGTCATCTCTACCCAGATGCCGAAGGGAATTCCCGCCGGACTCGCATATACCCCGTCTCCCAGCGTCAAATGGGAAAGGTAGTCGCGGTTCGCCCGGAACTCCTCGAACGCCTCCGAACAGTCGGCCAAAATGTCTGCTGGCCTAGCGGGGTTGATGCCGCGCGAACAACGTCGTGCCCCAAACCGCTCAGGAAGGCGATCGTGATGGCATAGACATCTTGGTCGGCGAGAAACTTCATTGCGTCGTCGCAACATCGATGTCTTCAGCCGCCAGCACGTCAATCGCGTACTGAATGCACGCGCGAACGTCGTCCGGCTCCAGGTCGGGGTAGTAATCGCGGACGATGTCGACAAAGGCCAGGCCTTCGCGGACCAACTCCAGGACACTTTGCACGGGAATCCTGGTGCCGGCCACGCATGGCTTTCCAAAATGAATTTCAGGGTTGACGGCAATACGACTTTTCATGGTTCATCCTCGGCATCGGGCACCGCTTCACGCCTACCGATCATTGGACCAAACACCGACCGTGACTGCAACTTCACGTTGGCGGCGGATCAAGCGATTGTCCGAAGCCGAGAGCAGAATGCTGAGAGCTGACAGCTTCGTGCGGACGGCACGGCGGAGCGTGCCTGCTACGTGGCGCGCGCGGAGCACTTCAGGTTCGCGTGGGAGAGAGGAAAGGTGCAAGGGCCGTAACGACTACGTTCACTTGCCGGGCCGGCTGCAACGAACGTGATGTCATGAAAAACCGTAGTGCCGGCCCGGTCAGCACGGTCACCCCGGTCACGCGCAACGCCTTGTTCGTTGGGCTTATCCGCGGTAAAGTACAAGTAGGGGAGGGCCCTGACCATGAGCGATGGCGCGACCACTGCTCTACCGATTGTTGTCGATGTTGCCGTTAATCTCACGGCGATTGTCCGCCCGGAACCCGACGCCGGCGGCTATTCGGGCTTCATCCCCGCACTTCCTGGCTGTCACACCCAAGGAGAAACGCTCGACGAAGTCCGGGCCAACTTGCGCGAGGCCGCCGAGGGCTGGCTCGCCGTTGCCCACGAAGATGGTCTTGCCCGCGATGCAGCGGGTGAAGCACCGTGAAGATCGTCTCCGGCAAGCGGATGTGCCGCATTCTTGAGCAGCGCGGCTGGACGTTGGCTCGCATTCACGGCGCCCATCACATCTATCGGCACCCAGCCGCGGGTCGCAGGACGGTAGTTCCCGTGCACGGTAATCAGGATTTGAAGCCCGGCACCCAGCGCGGCATCATGCGCGATGCCGGATTGACCGACGCGGACCTGTGACGGGCTATCTGGAAACCGTCAGGGACTGGCTCATTTTGCGTAGCGGATGACGGGCTTACGCTCTCCCGCTATCGATTTTGCGGAGCAAAATGTGCCTGCCCCCAACGGTTTTCGGATAAGCGCTACGTTTCGAGGCTGCGCTGGTTCCACGGGATTGGCATTGTCGGTTTGCGGCGGTGGTGATCGCGGCGCTGGTCCTTGGGGCGGTCCTGGAACCAGGTGATGAATCGCACGAGCTGCCGCACCGCTTCTTCGTAGGCTTGGCGTCCTTTCTCGGCCGTGGCCAGCTCGGCGTCGCCCAGCACGCCGGTTTCGCTGTAGCTGCTGGTCCACGAGATGACGGTGGCCGGGCCGGCGGCGAACAGGTCGACCCAGTTGAAGGGGCTGTCCTCGTCGTTGAAGCTGATCGTGCCGCTTTTGATCTGGTCCTTGCGCACGTTGTCGCCGTCGAGGAAGAGGTAGAGCGAAGTTTCCAGCTCGCAGGCGTGCGAACAACCGCCGGGGAATTTGCTCTCGCGCCAGCGGGGCAGAAACTCCTTGTCGACGGTGAGCAGGTTCCACCATGCGGCCAGCACGCACTCGGCGTCGGTTTCGAGGTTCGTGCGGCGGGCCACCAGGTCGAGGTTGGGCATGTTCGAGCCGTGGCCGTTCAACAGCACGATCTTGCGAAAGCCGTGGTAGGCGAGCGATTTGGTGATGTCGAGCGCATGGTGCATGAAGTGCTCGAAGTCGTTGTTGATCGTGCCGGGAAAGTCCATCACGTGGCCCGTGTAGCCGTACGCCACCACGGGCAGCACGAGCACACGATCGGGAATCTGCCGACCGGCCCCGGCGGCGATTCCGGTGGGGCAGACCAGATCGACGTCCAACGGCAGGTGCGGCCCATGCTGCTCGACCGCCCCGCACGGCAAGATGCACACCTGGTTCATCTCGACGGCGTCGTTGATCTCGGGCCAAGTGAGCTTTTCGTAGCGATACTCGGTGGCGGCGCGGCTGGACATGGCAATGATTCCTGTTGGTTATGCGACTTTGGGGTTATTCGAAAACCGTCCCCGCACAGGGGGATAAGTGCAACGCAAGTTTTCAGTTTTCAGTTTTCAGCCAGAAGAAGCAGTACATGGACGTTGTTGGATGATCGGGGCGATGAATAGCTCGCCACGAATTGCCCGCCACTTCTACTGAAAACTGAACACTGAAAACTCGTCGTGAGCCAGTCACCTAGGGTTTTCGGATAAGCGACTATTTCACGAGTGCTTCGAGCCGCTGGCCGAGTTCGTCGATCAGCATTTCGAGGCTGCCGGGTGCGAGCACGGCCACCGTCTCCTGGTAGATGCCTTTGCCGTAGGCGTCGGCGGTCGGCAAGTACCATGCCCGCGATCCGCCGGCGAGTACGATTACCACCAGCGGAATGGGCGCGATACGTTCGCGCAGGTCTCGCTGGAGCAGATTGTACGGTTCGCCGTCGACGGCCAGCCACACGGCGTCGCCCATCTTCCACAGTGCGACGGGGTAGGGGAAGCACTCGCCACGCGGCAGCACCGCCAACCGCGTCAGCTGCCGCGACATACGTTCGACCATGGCTCGGGCGTCGGCCGCGTCGGAAGAACGCCCGGCTTCTCGAGCCGCCCGCTCCTTGGCGAGCCACTGTTCGTGCTCGCTGCGAGTTTCGTCGAGGTCGGGCAGATCGGCGCGGTAGGGCAGGTCGATCGTGAATTGGTCGAAACTCCAGCAACTTGCAGTCTTTCGTTCGGCGGCGTCGAGCGGTTCGTGCCGCCAGATGCCCAGCGTCGCACCGGAAATCACCGGCCCTTGATACACTTGCGCGGTGAGCGGCGGCGACATGCCTTCCAACACGCCGAGCGCCGCGTGGCCCACTTGCCGGCCGTTGCGATCGGCCAGCGCCGTGCCGCCGACGTAGCCGTCGCGCGGACCGAGGTCGCCCGAGGCGCCGAGAAGAAACACGCATGGCGCGCCGGTAGCATGTTCGACGAGTTCTCGCAGTGCGCCGGGATAGTCGGGGCTGATGAGGCGATTCTCGAACGACAGCGTCGTAGGGTGGCAGGCGTAGTTGACGATCGTGGCGGCGAGCGTGCCGTCATCGCGCGTCACGCGGGCGACCAGCAGCGTGTCGTCGGCCGGTTCGAGCGGATTGAGGCCGCACACGTACAGCCGCCGCTCTACGTCGTAGTAATCGCGGTCGGCGGCCAGATTGCAGTGACCGGTGGCATAGGTAATGGCGGCAGGCGCGACCGAACTGCGGGCCTCCTGGACGGCATCGGCGACCGATTGGGCGACCGATGCGAGATAGGGCGCGATCAGATCGCCGCCGGGAAGATCGGCGCGGCCGGGATCCATGAGCCCCGCCCCGTGCGTGTGGGAAAACGTGACCAGAAGCTGTACTGGATCGATAGATGCGCGCCGACACACGGTGTCGGCTAGCGCTTGCATGGCATCGGGAAAGAGCAGGCAGTGATCGATGGCCACGAGAATGAGCTGCTCGTTGGCGCCGGCCGAGTTGCCAGCACCATCCGATGGCCCGAATACCATGGCCGTCGCCGTGAGCGGTCGATGCACGCCTTCGGATCGATCGTGCTCCGCGGCACCCCACATACGGTGGTAGATGCCAACCGGCGGAGTGATGTCGCGGCGGGCGATGCCGAAGCGGCAGAGGGAATGGGGGGTTGTGAGACGAGTCATGCGTTTGCCTTGAGGCGAGTTTTCAGTCGGAGGACGTCCGTAGTCAGTAGTCCGTTGTCAGTTGTATGGAAGGACACATCGGAATCGCGGCGAATCTTGGTGGCTGTGCGTCGATTCCATTCACCGCCAACTAATCGTTCCGCCGTCTCAGACAACTGACCACGGACAACTGACAACTGACAAATCACCGCGTCGGTCGAGCGCCACATAAATGTGGCGGCTATCTCTTTCGCACGCGGCGCTCGGTTACGTTTACGTTCGTATTCACCACCATCCAGCACAAGGCGGCCCCCAGGTAGATTCCCGCGAACACGCCCATCACCAGGGGCCAGTTTCCCGGCGCGTCGGGATCGCCGCCAGTCCCCAACCGCAACAGCCACGGAACGACCAGCGGAAACAGAAACGCCCCGATGCACCCCGAGGCATTCATGATGCTGAACACCATAGGCACATGGCGGCCCCCCATGTCGATGGTCGCGGTGTACGAAGCCGGCCCGCCAAACGCCGCCCAGAACGAGCCGCCCGAGATCAACAGCACGGCCAGCCAGGGGTTGGCGACTGGATACGAAGCGACGATGAGCAGGGCGCACAAGAGCATGCTTACCGCGGCCACCGCTTCGCGGCTGATGCGGCGGTTGCCCGTGCGAACGAGCAGCCAGTCGGAAAACGCGCCACCCAACGGACTGCCGACGACCACCGCGATCAGCGGCAGGCTGTTGAGCAGACCCACCTCCAGGTCGCCCACTCCGCGCGTTTCGCGCAAGTACGTGCCGAACCAGGTGGCAAAGTAAATGTATCCGGCGGCGCGAAAGATCTGCTGCCCGCACAGCGCCCACATGCCGGGGCTGGAAGCGATGGTCAGCCAGGGCGTGGGCTCGTGGACTTCGTCGTCGGGCGACTTCTTGTTTTCGACTTGATCTTTCTCCGCGGGCGTCCTGCCGTCTGCAGAAGCCTTTCCGCCATCCGAGACGGCGTTTCCGGCGATGGCCGCCAGCTCGGCATCGGTGACCGACGGATGATCCTGCGGCCGGTCGCGAAACCACACATAGAAGGCGAGGGCGAAAATAAAGCCCGGCGCCGCAAACAGCAGGTACGCTGACTGCCAACCGATCAGTGGCAACAGCGCTCCCATAGCTGCGGTTCCTGCCGCGCCGCCAATCGACATCGAGCTGGCCAACAGGCCGTTCGCCAGATTGTGCCGCCACGTGGGGAGCCACTTCGACACGGTGTTCACGCAGCAGGGAAAGATTCCCGATTGTGTCGCTCCCATTCCGAGCCGGGCAGTCAGCAGAAGAAAAGGGAGCCGCCCTAAGGCAAATAGTTGAGTGGCGACGGAGAAGATCACCGCAAAGCTGAACAGGGCCCGGCGCGTGCCGTAGATTTTGGCCAGCCAGCCGGTGGATAATTGGCAAAGGCCGTACGTCAGGAAGAACGCCGACATGATGAGGCCGGACGTTCCTTTCGAGATGTCCAGGTCGGTGCGGATCGCCTCCTCGGCCACGCTGATACTGTTGCGCTGCACGTAGGCCACGATCGCCGCCATGCACAGAGCCGCCACCACGTAGTAGCGCACATAGCGGTCCGGGCCGGGGGCGCGAGCTGACAGGTCAGCCGGGAGTGCCTCGGCCGACAACGATTCGTCGTGTGAGGGGAGCGCCTCGTTCGATGAAAACGCCTCGCCACGCGGCACTGCCGCGCCTTGCTCTTCGTCGCCAGAAGCGGGTGACATGCTCATGCAAGACTTGCCGGCCGATCACGGTTGCGGGGCACTGATGCGAATGTTGCGGAACCACACCTCTTCGCTGTGGTTCTGCAGGCCGAGGAAACCGTTGAGCCGGCGCTCCTCGAGCGCGGGAAAGTCGTCGAGCGTCGCCTCAACGACCACCACGCCGTTGTGCTCGACGCGATAGCAAGGCCCCGTGCACTCAATCTCCAGGGTGTTCCACTGACCGGTGGGTCGGGCAACGTGCTTCTGGGCGGGGGCAATATCGTACACGCTTCCCGCGTATTGATAGTCGTGCAGATCCTTGTAGCGGGGATCGGCGTCGTCGAGAATCTGCACTTCGACACCCGCCCCGGCGCCGTGGTGGTTGCCGTCTTCGGGCACGCGGACATAGACGCCCGAGTTGCCGCCCGGCCGCAGCTTGTATTCGAGTCGCAGATCGAAGTCGCCGAATTGGTCGCGCGTGCGAAGCCAGGGGCCCGGCTTGCCACTGCAACGGAGCATGCCCATTTCGACGTCCCAGCACTTTTCGGCGGGCGCGCCGGCGCCTTCCCAGCCCGTGAGGTCGCGGCCATTGAACAGCCAGCGGCTGCCGAGCTCGGTAATGCGGATGTTCCGAAAGGCGTAGCTGCCATTCGAGCCGTCGCGCGATTTTAAGCCGATGTAGCCGAGCGGGGTTGCCAACCGGTCGGTGCTCCACGCCTCGTGGCCGTTGATCGACAGCGAAGCCTTCATCCCCTTCGCAGTCAGCACGAGGTCATTCCACTGGTCGGGGCGGAAATGCGCGTCTTTGCCGACTTGCACGAGGCCGACCAGATCGCCTTCGTGCCCGCGTGCGAGCGCAATCTCGTGCTGATCGGGCCACGGTTTTCCCTCGGGGGGCGGCCCACTGCGAAAGAAGATGCCCGATTCGGGCTGGGAATCGGATTTCGATTCCGAGTCGCGCAAGCGTCGGCATTCCAGTCGCAAAACAAAGTCGCGGTAGCGGTGGTTGCTGCGCAGATATCCGTCGCCGCCTTTGAACACGATGGCGCCGTCCTGGACGGCCGCGTCGCAACCCAAAGCGTGCCAGCCGTCAAGCGTCTTGCCGTCGAACAACTCAAGCGTGCATGCTTCGGCGGAGCCCGTTGAGGATTCTTCAGCCGGCTCGTCGGCCCACAATCGGCCGGCGCCGCACAGGATTACGCCGCAAAGCATCGCGCCGCAAAGGTACGTTCCCAAACGTTTCATGGTCGTTCACTCCGCCTCATTGCCAAGCGCTATCTTCAGCGCGGTGAGAATCGATTGCTCGGCGCCCGCGGCAACCCAGGTGTACCCGTGTTCTTCCATGAATCCTTCGCGGCGCGCCTGTTCGGTGGGAATGTAGCCTGGGGCGCACTCTCCGTAGGCCGCGACCATTACGAACGAGTCCGGCCGCATTTTCTGCGCGGCGAGTTGATAGGAGACAAAGCTCTCAGCCGGGAGCAGTACGAACTGCGCCGGGCCGAAGTCGATCACCGGCAGGTCGATCGCCTGGCCCGCCGCATATCGCTTCTGCCAGCTCAGGCCGAGTGCCGCCGTGCTTCGTTCTTGCTGTGAGGCGTCGGCGTTGGCCAGCGTCTTTTCGAGCGCTTCGGGCGAGAGCGCCCCCTCGACCTCCGGCTTCAGCAGAAGCGGCACGACGCGCAGGTTCGCCTGACGCAGCGGCTCGCGGCGGGTCGCCTTCCACGCCTCTCGCATCGCGTCATACATTCGGCCGGTCAATTCGCGGCGGCTATCGTCGTTGCCGTCGTTGTATCGGGCGGCCGTCACGTCGCCGCCGCAACCGCTCATGTAGACTTGGAAGATGCTCGGGTCGTCGCGCTGGCGGCGCTGTCGGGCCAGGCCGACGAAGTCGCACGACACTCCTCCATCGCCGTAGTAGCTCATCGGATGGCAGGCATACGTTGAGAGTGCCGCCAACGGCTCGTCGCCGTCCCAGAAGCTGAGCGTCTTGAGCAGCGGGTCGATCGTGCCCTCGGGCGCAAGCCGCACCGCCTCATCGCGGGTAAAGCTGTAGCGGTTGAAGCGTGGCGGTGATCCTTCCAGCTCGACCCGGCGACTGCTGGCGACGCGATCGACCTTCGCTTGGCCCATTCCCACGTGCGTGACGGTGCAGCGCTTGTCGAGCGAACGGCGCACGGCGGCGGCCACGCGCACGATCGTTTCCTGCATGAATCCTCGATCGAACATCGAACCGGCGCCGTGCTCTTCCAGCAGGAGCTGCGCCGTCAGGTCGGCGTACGGCGCATCGTGCTGGTGAACGCAAGAGAGCACCACTCGTTCCCGCGTCGTTTTGGCCGCCTCTGCCAGCGCGTCGCGCCACTGGTCGTAGGCATCGTTGCGCAGTTCGCACCAGTCGAGAGCCGCCAGCACGATCGGCTCGCCGTCGCCCATGAGCAGCAGTCCCCGGGCTTCGAGCGGGTCGACGATCTTGCGGGCCGGTTCGCGCCACCCAGCCAACAGCGGATGCCCCAGCGGCGGCGTCACATCGGCCGAGAAGGTGGCAAGCTCGAACTTTCGCTCGTCCCCCGAATCGCCGTTCGCAGCCTCGTCGCTCTGACCAGCGAACGCTAACAGCGAACCACTGGCCGAGGCGGTCGCCGCCGCCATTGCGGCGAGTGCCTGACGACGATTGAGACTCAATTCCACGGAACGAAACCTCGGCGAGTTTGCCCGCGGCATTCGCGGAAACTGTGACGACGCTTGTTGCGGCCCGGGCAACGAGCTTTTATAGTCACTCTGCTTGCTGTATCGCAACTCATTGCCTATCCGAAAACCGTACCGGAGAAGGGGACAGGCACATTTTGCTTCGATTTGCGTGTCGTCGGAGTTGTTCTGTGACACGCTCACTCCACCTTCGCACGTTCTCTTGTTCGGAAGCAAAATGAGCCAGTCCCCGACGGTTTTCGAATAGACGGTACGCGGCGTCCGAAGCAACACGCTCACCTCCTCGTAATCGCCAAGGCGGCCGGTCATCCGTGGGCAACGTCTTCTCCACACTCGATCTGGTGGTGTTTTTCGCCGCGCTCGCCGGCGCCATGGTCGTCGGTTTCATCGCCGGAAGGCACGAAAACACGACGGAAGATTACTTTCTAGCGGGCCGCAAAATCCCCTGGTGGGGCGTGGCGGCCTCGATCTTCGGCAGCAACGTTAGCGCTAACCACATGGTCGGCATGATGGGGGCCGGCTTTGCCATCGGCTTTGCCCAGAGCCACTTCGAGCTGGGGGCCATCGCCGGCCTGATGTTGCTGTGCTACGGCTTTCTGCCGGTGTATCGCAAGCTGAACCTGTACACGCTCTCGGAATACCTGGCCCGACGATACGACGAACGCAGCCGCGTGGCCTACGCGATCATCATGATCGTGCTCATGGCGGTGGTGCAAATGGTGCCCGCGCTGTACATCGGCTCGCGCTCGTTCTGCATATTGCTGGGGGGCGACGCGGTGCGGGGGCAGCAGGCCGGCGATGGCGCCGAGGCGCTTGCTGAGCGCGAAGCGGCTCTCGTCGACGGAGAAAACGTCGCGGAGGATAGGAAAGTCGGCGATGGAGAAATCACTGCAGCAGCCGGCCTCTCCCCCAATCTCGCCGCCACGCCCGACGTGAACATGCGCTACTATGTTGCGTTCGTCATCGCGCTGGCCGTGATTGCGGGGAGCTACACCATCGTCGGCGGGCTCAAGGCCGTGGTGTGGACCGACGTCATTCAGTCGGTGTTGCTGTTGGCGGCGGGCATCGTCGTCGCACTGCTCGCGTTCGCCAAGCTGGGCGGATGGCACGTGCTGATGGACTACGACGCCGCCATGCTCACTGCCGCCGACGATGCCCGCAAGATGCACCTCTACCTGCCCATGAACCATCCCGACTTGCCCTGGACCGGCATGCTGACGGGACTGATGGCCATGCACTTCTTTTATTGGGGCACCAACCAGTTTATCGTGCAGCGGGCCCTGGCCGCACGAAGCGACAGCGAAGCACGCCTCGGCATCGTCGCAGCCGGCTTTTTGAAGCTCACGATTCCGTTTTTCTCGATCGCCACGGGTGCGGCCGCGTTTTACCTGTTCAAGAGCCGGCTGGCCGATCCATCGCTCAATCCACAGATTCACCAGGACGTGGTATTCGTCGAGCTGGTGAAGATCGTGGCGGCGCCGATCGGCTTCGGCCTGATGGGGCTGATCGCGGCCGGAGTGATCGGGGCCATTTTGTCGTCGATCGACTCGATGATGAACTCGGCGGCTACGATTATCACCATCGACATCTACCGCCGCTATATCCGCCCCCAAGCCAGCGACCGCGAACTGATTGTCGCGGGCCGCATTTCGATCGCGCTGTTCGTCATCCTGGCGACACTCATGGCGGTCTACGTGATCAACCCCAACTCCAAGAAGAACTTCTTCCTGCAGATTGTCGACTATCAGGGATATCTGACGCCGGGTTTGTTGGTGGCGTTCTTGTTGGGCATGTTCTGGAAGCGCGGCACGGCGACGGCGGCGATCGTGGCGATCCTGGCCGGCATCGTCTTCTCGGGCGCGGTGCAGTATGGGTACGACAAGGGAGTGGGCACGCACCCGGTCGTGTACTCGGTCGTGCAGGGCAAGACTTCGCTCGACGAAGTGAATCCGGATGACTTGCCGTCCGATATGCGCTCGCTGAACCGCGATGGACAGCGACAGCGCATTGAGGACGAACGGCGGCGGCTCGATCAACCGATTCCCTTGATTGGCTCCCGCCGCGCGGTCGTCGAGCGATTGGGGCCGGTGCTCAACTTTTTCCATCGCGTCGTGGCGGTCCTCATACTTTGCGCGGCGACGTTCGTGGTGGTGAGTCTCATGGGCCAGCCCGATACCGAGAAAGGGCGCCTCGTGTGGACCGACCTGGGAGGGCACGACCCGGGAGTGCTGCGGCGACTGATTACCGCCATCCTGGTTTCGATTCTCGTGTTCGCGATCCTCGGCTGGGTCATGTACAGCAAGTGGATTACCCCCACGACGGCCGCGCTATTGGGCAGCGGCTGGACACTGGCCATGTTCGTGGGGGCCATGATCGTCGCGCCGCGAAAGTTGCCGGGGTCGGCACCGGGCGAGACTTCCGATGGATCGG
>Ga0315553_10003832_pt1 | contig 11551 bp, 5 predicted proteins | sample SalMarSW160140MG_FD_203099 | JGI IMG/M metagenome (GOLD analysis project Ga0315553, IMG submission 203099) | Salt marsh sediment microbial communities from the Plum Island Ecosystem LTER, Massachusetts, United States - Salt Marsh Sediment SW1601-40 ... | reverse complement strand
TTGCCTCCTGTATCATCCTTCTCAATTCTAAGCTGGTGTATAAGAGGTTTCGAATCGATGGTTTTGATAAGAAAATACACCCTGAAGTTACCGTTCCTTGTTCGCAAAGTACCAATAGCATAGGCCGACTCCGCTTTGCCTCCTTTATGTTTTATGACAAAATCAGTAGTAGCATGCTCACGGAAAAACTCTTTGAGGATGCTTTCAGCAATGTTTCGTGTGTAAAAATCTTCCTTATCAAGCAGGGCAAGCTCAACGGTTGAATTCAAGTACCCTGAAAGAACATCAACATTCCCGGCTTTAAAAGCAAGTGTAATCTCATCAGGGATATTCACTGTCTGAGCACTTACATAATTGGAGCCTGACAGTGCAATGGTGATTATAATGGTTAATATTATTCTCATGAAGCTCAGTTTTATAATATAACGTTACTAAGGCAAAAATAGTCGAAATTAATCAAATCATGAAATACAACAGTTTATTATGGTTCAAAGGAAAATTAAGATTGTTTGTTTAAATTCGTAAGTTTACTGCCAATATCATACAATGCCAGTAACTAAACAAGCCTGTTATGAAATTATCTATTATACAGGTAGGAAAGACTGAGGAAAGGTTTATCAGGGAAGGCTTATCATTGTTTTATTCCAGGATAAGAAAAATGATGCCGCTGGAAATAATAACTGTAGATATACCAAAAGATTTACGAAGAAAGCCGGAGTCGGTGCAGAAATCAGAGGAGTCTGCCTCAATATCTGAGCGTTTCACGCAGGGTGATATTATAGTACTCCTCGATGAAGCAGGTGATCAAATGGACTCCCGTGGATTTGCTACCTTCATACAGAAAACAATGAATTCAGGACCTAAACGGATAGTGTTCATTATAGGTGGGCCGTGGGGACTTGGTGCTGATCTGGCCCACAGGGCTAACAGGATTATAGCCCTTTCCAGGATGACATTTTCACATCAATTGGTACGGTTATTGTTCGCTGAACAGCTATACAGGGCATTGACAATAATCAGGGGCACTCCTTATCACCATGACTGAAATATTAGATTTGTAAAATGAAATTAACATTTATCAACCGGCGGCTATTAATTCTGCTTACATCAGTGTTTGCCCTTGCATTGATATCTGACTTCATATCTGAAAGTGAAACCCCATACAGGATGGAAGCAAGGTCCTTCGAACGAAAATTGCAGAAGGCTGAACGAGATGGGATGGAATGCCTTAAAAAACTGTCAGAAGGTGATTCACTTTTCATACGTTCTAAATTTGCTGAGTATACCTATTCAAATGATATCTACAGCATATTTAAATATACCGGAGGATGGCTTACTGCCTGGACTGACAACAGTATTTCTGTGCCTGATGAATATAATGATGAACAGTTTGATGAAAAGCTGCAGCAGCTGGGTAACAGAAAAGTTGTCACTAATAAATTATACGACGGTGAGGAAATATATATATGCCTTATTAATCTTTATAACGAATACAGTATAAACAATGAATATCTCAAATCAGGCTTTAATCCTGAATTCGGAATTAAAGTTAATACTTCCATAAGTAATGACAGGGAATCAGGTTATCCTGTTCACGATAATTCCGGTGACTATCTGTTCTCCCTGATTTTTGACCGTAATGGGAATTTTATTAACGTGATTAATATTATTCCTCTAATAATGTGGTTTCTGTTTTCTATCTTTTTTCTTATCACTGTCGACAGAATAGCAGCATGGCTGATGAGGAAAGGATTTTCCTACCTGGCATTCTTCTCGTCAGTACAGATGGTTGTTATTCTTTATCTTATTTTCCTACTGCTGGACAAGCCTGCTGCTTTCAGCGGGATGGATATCTTCTCGTCGTTCAGATTCACGCTCGGTTCCCTTATCCCGTCTCCAGGTCATCTGTTATTCTTAAGTACGCTATTCCTTTTTGTGTGCTTTGAGTTTTACAGATATTTCCCCGAACCTTCGTGCAGAGGAGACAAAGCCATGAGAAATGCTGTTAAGCTAACATTCTTCCTTTCTGTTTCTTCTTTTATTTTCTTTATTTTCAGCAGATTGCTGCATATACTTATTCTCGATTCAAATATACATTTCAGGATTTATGAGATAATGGACATAGATATATTTTCCGTGATCTCAATTGCTGCAGCTGCTATGATACTGACGGGTTTCAGTATATACCTTCTACGGGTTGTTAAATTTTGTATAGACTTACCTTTCAGGATAGTAATTCCATCATTCCTGGCAGCATTGACGGTTTTATACCTGCTGCATATTTTATCCGGTCAGTATTCATTGATACCTGTAATTGCTTTCCTCCTCCTGGCATTGCAGGCATGGTTTTTCAGGAGTGAGAGGGCAAGGCTGATAAACATAACGGTAACATTTGCCTTAGTAGCAGCCGCTTATTCTGCATATGTTATACCCGGTCTCACATTCCAGAAGGAGACGGAGAACTTGAAGGTTATATCGGCAAATTTCAGCAATCAAAATGATATGTATGCTGAAGCATTGCTGCTTGACCGGTGGACGGAACTGGAAACTGACAGCCTTCTGCTTGAAATGATGAATCACGACTTCTTAAGCCCTGAGGAGGTCAACTCTGTTTATTCATACCTCGATAGTGTCTATTTTACAGGCTACTGGGATAATTATGACAGGATCTACACTATCTGTGAGGATGATTCACCACTTTATTTTGAGGCTGATACCGGCAGGGTTGAGAATTGTTTTGATTTCTTCCGTGGAAGGGCAAAAAAATTGGGGATAGCAGTAACTGACAGTAACCTGGTGTTCCTGGATAACAATTCAGGCAGACCTTATTATCTCGGATGCCTCTACTATAACAGGGGCGACGGAAAGCAAAACGGCCTATTCATAGAACTGATTAACCTGGTCAAATATACACAGTCAGGCTATCCGGAATTGTTACTGGATAAAGAATACGATAAGCAGGCTAATACTGGAGATTATTCAATTGCAAAATATATTAAAGGATCACTGGTTTTGCAGACTGGGGAATACCCGTTTGACAGCCGTTTAAACCATGACATGAATGATTCCACGGGTTACAATACAGAACCTGTTGACAACAATTTTGAATATTTCATATATTATGATGACGAGATCTCAGTTGTTGTGGCGAGACCCCTATTTGACTTCATGGATGTTGTGGTAACATTTACATATCTCTTTATAGCTTTCTTTACACTTTTCCTTATAGTGCTGATTATTCTCAGACCACCTGAAAGCGTCTTTCCCGGGAGAATGAATTTTACGCAGAAACTGCAGGTTTCTTTTATTAGTTTGCTCCTTGGCTCGTTGATTGCCATAGGAACAGTGGTAGTAATTCTAAGCACAAGCCAGTATCGGGGGAAGCATTACGAAAATATTGAAGAAAAATTGGGGTCAGTATATATCGAACTCGATCACAAACTATCTGATCTCGATTCACTGGATCAGAACTGGAGTGCTGATTCCTATCCTGACCTTGATGCTTTGCTTATAAAATTTTCCAACGTATTTAAAACCGATATTAATCTGTACGACACCGACGGGGAGCTATTGGCTACTTCAAGGAGGGAAGTGTTTAAAAAGGAATTGAAAAGTGAAAAGATGAATTTTGCCGCTTTTTCACAATTGAAATATGAGGGAAGAGCACAGTATATTCATAACGAGAAAATAGGACAGCTTGAATATTTATCAGCTTACTCTTCATATATAAATAGCCGGAAAGAAGTGCTTGCATATCTTAATCTTCCGTATTTCAGTATGCAGAGTAGGATAAGTGAAGAGATATCAAACCTGATTGTGGCTATGATTAACTTCACCATGATTCTTTTTGTAATTTCCCTTAGTATAGCAGTTTTTATATCTGTGAGAATAACAAGTCCTCTCAGAATGCTGCAGCAGGGCCTGGCCTCAGTCCGGCTGGAGGAAAAGAGTAAACCTCTTGAATACAGGGGACATGATGAAATTTCAGAACTTGTTGAGCAATATAACAAAATGCTGGACGAGTTGCAGTCAAGTGCAGTCAAGCTGGCAAGGTCGGAAAGAGAAGATGCATGGAGGGATATGGCCAAGCAAATAGCCCATGAAATTAAGAATCCACTGACACCAATGAAGCTGAATGTGCAGCAGTTATATAAGAAATGGAGAGACAATCCGGAAAATTTTGAAGAAAACCTGAAAACTTTTAAACAGCACCAGATAGAACAAATTGAAAATCTCTCTTCAATAGCAACGGAATTCTCAAGTTTTGCACGTATGCCTAAAGCAAAACCCAGCGAGACCGACCTTATAAGCCATATTAATGCTGTTGCTGATTTATACAATGACATCAAGAATATTGATCTTAATATCAATTTCAATGGCCTCAGTAAGGTGATGATATTTGCTGACAAGGAACAGATAAACAGTATGCTTTCAAATATCCTCAGGAATTCAGTTCAGGCTATACCGGGGAATCGGAGAGGCAAGATAGATGTAAACCTTTCTATTAAAGATCAGAAAGTGCTGATAAGAGTAGAGGATAACGGAATGGGCATACCAGGGGATCTGAAGGATAAACTGTTTACCCCTAATTTTACGACAAAATCATCCGGGATGGGGTTGGGGCTGGCCATAGTTAAAAGGGTGGTCGAAACAGCTGACGGGAAAATATGGTTTGAATCAGAACCGGAAAAGGGAACTGTGTTTTTCGTTGAATATCCATTACTTTCTTTTAAAAGGGGATAAGAGATTTTGAAAGGACCATCTCACATCTTTAATTCTTGCTTGATAAATGTGATAAATTAATTATCTTAGCATTATTGAAGACCTGATAAATGACCCGGTATCTATTAAGGAATATTAAGATAATAACACTACTCTTTTTTATCGTTCCATTGACGGGCAGTATCTTATTGGCCTCACCCCAGGAAGAAGAAATATCGGGAATAATCAACACTTATACCAGGGTAAACACCATTGAAGCAGCTGATGCGATTATAGTTGATGATGTTATAGGTTTTAATGATGGTGACACAGTGCTCGTCATGCAAATGAAAGGTGTCTCAATAGTAACTATCCAGGGGTCTGCTTTCGGCAACTGGGATGGCTACCTGGGACAGCCGGGTGACTATGGTGTGGGTTTTTATGAGTTTATTATTATTGAGCGGGTTGAAACAGGCCCGAACAGGATTGTTTTCAGGAATAACCTTACAGGATTTGGCGCATATGATATCGAAGGCTTTATCCAGCTTGTTAAGGTGCCCTCATACAAACGTGCTACAGTAAGTAGCGATCTGAGTTGTCCTGCATGGGACAGCTTAACAGGTACCGGGGGTGTACTGGCACTGATTGTCAATAAGAAACTGGAGTTAAATGCCGATATTGATGTGACCGGCAAAGGTTTCAGCGGAGGTGCTGTTGCTCTTATGGACGGTGCACCTCAAGCCTCTCCTGATTATTATTACACCGAGTCATCGACTGTTGCCGGCAGGAAAGGTGAAAGCCTGGCAAGCCACAGGAATGCAACAAGCGATAAGCTGATTATTGAAGATTACGCAAAAGGAATTGGTAAACTATACTCAGGCGGCGGCGGTGCCACTGGAGAATATTCAGGAGGTGGTGGAGGAGCTGGTTTTGGTGATGGTGGTAATGGCTTCAGGCAGAGAACAGATGGGTTTAATGCCAGTGGAAGGGGAGGAGAGAGCGTTGTAGGTGCTGATTTTTTCGACAGGGTGATAATGGGTAGCGGAGGAGGCGGAAGTGGTTATAATGGAGCAGGTACCGGCTCAGGAGGAGCTGCTGGAGGAGGTATCGTCTTTATACTTACTGATTCACTGGTTGGTAATGGTCATGTCATAAGAGCAAATGGTAATTCAGTAACTAACGTGGCAGCAGGAGATGGAGGAGCAGGTGGCGGCGGCGGTGCAGGATCAGTAGTGATGTCGGTCAGAACATATGCATCTTCAAATATTTCTCTCGAAGCAAAGGGTGGAACAGGTGGCAATAGTTCAGAATCATTCGGTACCGGCGGTGGAGGCGGCGGTGGACTGGTATGGTTAAAAGGAGATGGTACACAGCCCGAATTAAGTATTGATGTAGACGGCGGACCAGCAGGAATGATTAACTACCCGTCAGGGGCATCTCAGGGAAGTGGAGGAGGAGCAGGTTTGATCAGAACAAGCCTCAATATATTACTCAACGGCTTTCTCTTTAACTCCATAATTTCGTCTGTAACGCAAACAAAAACAGACTCGATATGCAACGGACAGGTGCCTAACATGATAATTGGAACAGAACCTGTCGGTGGCTCTGAACCTTATATCTTCAGATGGGAAAGAAAAACTGATGAGGAAACAGTCTGGTCACAAGTCCCGGGATCAGGAAGTACTAAAGACCTTATAATTATTGATCCGGAAATAGACACCGTGCAGTTCAGAAGGATTGTTACCGACAGCAATACAACACCAGTATCAGATACCAGTAAAGCGGTTACTGTAATAGTGCAGCCTCAGATAATCAACAATATTATAGGATATGACACCATTATATGTGCCGGTCAGGACCCGGAACTACTGATCCCTCAAAATGGGGTACCTCTCGGTGGCAATAATATTTATAGCTACCAGTGGATAGACAGCACTGAAATACATGACTGGCAATATCCTCCCGGGGTAGTAATAAACCCTGATTATGACCCTCCCTTACTAACATCTTCTGCATATTATTCAAGAATAGTTACATCAGGGATGTGTGCTGACACCAGCAATATCGTAACGATTACAGTGTTGCCTGTTATATCAAATAACACTATAGCATCAGACCAATTGATCTGCTACGATAATCTTTTCGAAGATCTTACAGGATCGGATCCTCTTGACGGTGACGGTTCATATACCTATGAATGGATCAGCAGTATAGACCAGGATAACTGGGTGTCTGCTGAAGGAACAAATGATGGTAAAGACTACAATCCTGATGAAAACTCGCTTAGTTTCCCGGGGGACCAGTATTACAGGCGAATTGTCAATTCAGGTTACCGTGATTGTTGCGTCGATACTTCTGCACAGGTCCTTCTAACAAGCCTTCCCTCTATTGGCAATAATACAATATCTGCCGACCAGGTAATATGCCAGGCATCCATTCCTGAACCCCTGATGGGAGATGACCCTACAGGAGGTGATGGCAATAATTATAGTTTTATTTGGGAAGACAGTACCAGGTCTCAGCCATGGACTCTCATTGCAGGAGCCGACCAGGCTGGCTATAACCCTGCGGCCCTGACCGATACAACCTGGTACCGCAGAATAATCATATCCTCTGTGTGTGATGATACAAGTAATGCGGTTGTTGTTAATGTACATCCTGCTATAATAAATAATAATATAAGTATACTCTCAGGCCTTGTTGATACAACCATATGCTCAGGCCAGGTACCCAATACCCTTATTGGAGAAACACCAGAGGGTGGAAACAGTACATACCTTTATGAATGGGAATACAGTACTGACCAGCTTTCATGGGATCCGGCTCCCGGAGTAAATACCCTTGCCGGATATAATCCTACGGCATTGACTGAAAATACATGGTACCGTCGAAGAGTGCTCTCAGGTGAGTGTGCGGTTGAAAGTAATTCAATTAGCGTCACTGTGTTACCATTGATAGCGGATAATACAATCACTTCTGTTGGAATGACCTGCTATAATACACAACCTGATATTATTACGGGTAGTAACCCCACCGGGGGCAATGGTGCGTATACATACCTCTGGGAGCAAAGCCCGGATAATGCTGCATGGTCACCTGCAACAGGGAGTAATACAGGTATTGATTACCAGCCTCCGCAGCTTACAGCAGAAACTTATTACCGGAGAATTGCATTCTCAGGATTATCCGGTTGCTGCCAGGATATAAGCAATGTGTTAAGTATTGGTACTTATCCGCTGCCCGGGGGTGTAATAACTACTGCTCTGGATACCACATGTGCCGGGTCGGAAATAAATATTTCATTAAGCCTGAGCGGTGCTGCTCCATGGACAGTGGTACTGAATGATGGAACTGTTAACCTTCCACCGTTTGATGTAACCAGTGCAAGTTATGACTTCACTCATTCACCGGTTTATTCAAGCACCTATACTTTCGCATCAATAACTGATAATAATTCGTGCATGGCCAACGCACTGAACGGTTCACGCGAGGTTGTGGTTTACGAAATACCGGTCGCTGACCCGGGCAATGACGATGAAGTATGCGGACTCGATTATCCACTGCAGGCAAATCCCAGTGCAGGGGATGGTTTATGGCTTAATTTCAGCGCTTCAATTAACAATATAGTGGATGCCGGCAGTTCATCAACTACAGTTACGGTAAACAGTTACGGCTTACATACTTTCTGGTGGAAAGAAACCAACTGGCATTGCGTGGATTCAGCATCTGTAGATATTTCGTTCTGGGAACCTCCTTCACCGGCATATGCAGGTGAGGATGTTCAGCTTAAACCATTCCAGTTCGAATATACTCTTGAAGCTGATGAGCCTGTGGTTGGAACGGGCACCTGGTCGGTTATACAGAGCTCCGGGAACCCTGTTTTTGATGATTATAATTTTGCCACTGCCACTGTAAACAACCTGTCCTATGGAGACAATGTGCTTGAATGGAAGGTAGTTAGCAGGGAATATGTATGTCCTGCTGAAACAGACATGATTACACTTACCGTAAGCAATGTATTGGTTCCGGATGGTTTTTCCCCCAATGGTGATGCCTTTAACCAGACATTCGTAATTGACGGGCTGGAGTACACTGACAACGAATTGATAATTACAAATATGGCGGGTGCCATTGTATTCCGGACAACAAATTATTATAATAACTGGGAAGGCACTAACATGGATGGAAATCCTCTGCCCGAAGGAACATATTATTACTTCCTCACAATAAAATCACCTGTGAAGGAGAGGCTGAGTGGTTATGTTGTTGTAAAGAGATAACATGAAGAAACTAATATATATAATATTCTTGCTTCTATTGACTTTGCCAGGTCTCAGGGCTCAGAATTACCCTGTCTACAGTCAGTACCTGCTTGATGGCCTCGTTATTAATCCGGCGTATACGGGTACAAGTGAAGCACTGGTTGTTGCACTGTCGTTCAGAAAGAAATCGATGAATTTTGAAGGAGCCCCCGTTATGGGTACATTTACAATGCATTCACCCCTCAAGAATGATCGTATTGCCCTCGGTATGATGGCCCATTACCAGAAATACGGCGTAACATCCAAGGCCAGTATTTTTGCACATTACGCTTTTCATATTAAGACAAATAATGGGAGATGGTCACTTGGTCTTAAGGCAGGTGCAGACATGGTAAATAATGATTATTACAGTGTAACAACCGTTGATCCTGATCCGGCATTTACCGATGCGGTATCTTCCTTCACACTACCCAATGTGGGTGTTGGTGTATACTACAACTCGAAAGTGTTTTTTGCCGGCCTGGCAGTACCCGAGATGTTCAGCTACAGGGAAAAAAGCAATAATAGCGGATACGAGATTTATCATGATTACGAAAATTATTATTTTTTGGCTTCAGCAGGTGGTTTGTTAAGCTTAACCAGAGGACTATTATTTAAACCTTCTACCCTTGTCAGGTACTCTTTAAATAACCCTCTTTTAATAGATATCAACGGGAACTTTATAATATCTGATTTTTTATGGATTGGTGCTTCCTGGAGACTGGGAGAAGAGGTACTTGTCGGGATAGTGGAACTACAGATTAACCAGCAGCTTAAACTGGGATACGCATATGAATACAATCTTGGCAACATAAGCACCTTTGTAGGAGGCACACATGAAGTGGCACTCTCATTCGAATTTGGAAAAACGGTGAGTGCAGCCAATCCACGATATTTTTAAAATGAGCAAATTTTACAGTGCTTACATATCGCTTCTTCTTCTTTTGCCTGTAATAACTTTACATGGTCAGGCCAGTAGTATGATTGAGATAGAAAAACTGCCGCTGAACTCGGGACAGTTTAACGAAATAGCACCCGTACCACTGGCCGATGGTATAGCATTCTGCTCTGACAGGCGTATCTCAGGGGTGGTAAATAATAAAACCTTTGATGGCGATCGTGTATATAATATCTTTTTTGCGGAAAGAGTAGATACCATGAAATGGAGACAGCCCGGAATATATTCAAAGGACCTGCAGTCTTTGTTCACCCAGGGACCTTTTTGCTTCAGCCCCGATGGGCGGGAGATATATTATACCAGCGACGTGGAAAAGGGGAATTTTGCTTTCGACAGAGATTTCAGGAACAGGCGAGGAATATTTATCGCTGATAAAACGGCTGATGGGTGGTCAGAACCCCGTGCCTTTGAATATAACGACCCTTCATGGAACCTTGGTCACCCATTTATAAGTGCTGATGGAAAATACCTGTTTTTCTCATCTGACATACCGGGTGGATATGGAAACTCTGACATTTACTTGTGCAGATGGGAAGATGATAAATGGGCCGAGCCGGAGAACCTTGGCCCCGAAGTGAACAGCAGCAGGTCTGAACTGTATCCCTTCCTTACAGCTGGTGGTGAACTTTATTTTGCGTCTGATCGCGAAGGGGGCATTGGAGGGCTCGATATTTATAGCTCACGCATGCGAAGCAACGGGTGGACAGATCCGGTTTTGATGCCTGAACCAATCAATTCAGAAGCGGACGACTTCAGCCTCTTTAAACAACATGATGGCAGCGAAGGATTCTTTGCATCAAACAGGGGAAGAACAGATGATATTTACAGGTATTCCTCATCCCTCAGGAGAATGAACGAATGCAACGAACTTATTTATGATAATTACTGCTGGGAATTCATCGATGAGAATTCATTCAAGGTTGATTCTGTTACTTTTAAATATGAATGGGATTTTGATGATGGCAGTACTTTAAAAACAGAGGATGCAAAGGCTGAGCATTGTTTTGAGCAGCCAGGTATTTATGTTGTTAAGCTGAATGCAATAGACACAATAACAGGTGATGTAAACCAAAATGAAGCAACTTACCTTCTCGAGATAACAAAGACGGAACAGGCATTTATATCAGCCCCTGATACATGTAACACAGGTGAAATGATTAGCTTTGATGCTTCTGAGACTTATCTCCCGGGTTGGGACATTGATGAGTACTACTGGAATTTTGATGACGGTACAGCTGCCAGGGGGCTTGCAATAGAAAAGACATACCTGCTGAAAGGATCATATGATGTTCAGCTCATAATAAGTACATACCCCGATGATGAAGGGAACATACGTGAAACATGCGTGAAAAGGACTATTGTTGTGGAAGAACGTTGATTTTAGTTTTTATACTATTTTTGCATTGATTATGAGGGATGCACGAAATATATACAGATCAATAATGCTCATTGCTCTCCTGGCTGTGATTATACCCTGCCATGCGCAGCCAGTACCAGCCAATGATGAAAATATTCCTTATCTGATGACGTTCGGAGGTGATGGTGAAACTTCATGGGGTGATGATGATTTTTCACAATCATTCTTCTTTAA
>Ga0315553_10003831_pt1 | contig 11553 bp, 8 predicted proteins | sample SalMarSW160140MG_FD_203099 | JGI IMG/M metagenome (GOLD analysis project Ga0315553, IMG submission 203099) | Salt marsh sediment microbial communities from the Plum Island Ecosystem LTER, Massachusetts, United States - Salt Marsh Sediment SW1601-40 ... | reverse complement strand
TTGGCCGCTCACTGCAGAGATGTAGAAGACGGGCACCCCAACCTTGGCGAAGCACTGTTTCATCGCAGGTAAAGAAGCTTGAACCTCAGGCAAATCTACCTTGCTTACCGCCACGATTTTCGCCTTGTGCGATAAGTCTTTGTATAAGGCTATCTCTTTATCCAATGTGCCGAGGTCGTCAACAACACTGGGCGAACTGCCATCCAACAAATAAATCAACAGCTTAGTCCTCTCTGCATGACGCAGAAAATCGTTCCCCAATCCTTTGCCCGAATGAGCACCCTCCACGAGACCAGGAATTTCGGCAACAATGAAGTCTCTTCTATCGCCTGGCATAACCCCCAAAATCGGCTGGCGGGTGCTAAAGGGGTAACCGGCAATTTCGGGTTTGGCTCTTGATATGGCAGATAGCAAAGTGGATTTCCCCGAGTTGGGAGGGCCGACAATACAGATATCTGTGATGAGTTTCGCCTCGAGGATAATGTCCAGTTTTTCTCCTGATTGACCCTTGCCAGCAATCTCAGGAGCTTGATTGACCGCTGTAGCAAAACGAGCATTGCCCAGCCCTCCTCGACCCCCCTTAGCCGCCAAAATTCTTTGCCCTGGTGCCCTTAAGTCCGCTAAAAGTGTGTCTTGCCCTGATTTAGCCCTCGCGAAAACCATTGTACCCATAGGCACTGAAATAACTAAATCCTCCCCTTTCCTGCCCCGCCTCCGGGAACCTTCACCTCGACGACCGCCCTCAGCTGCGAACTCTTTTCTTCGCCCAAGCAAGCTCAAGTCAACCAGGTTAGGATTACATGTAATAACCACATTCCCGCCGTGTCCCCCATCCCCACCATCCGGCCCACCGAAACGAACATACTTCTCCCTCCGAAAGCTGACACACCCGTCCCCACCACATCCACCCACAACCGTGATACCTTTTTTATACACCATGAGTTGATAAGTTACCACAGAGTTAATTAGATTAATAGATATATACTAACTATTATAAGCGATATCGTTGTATGGCAAGTGAAACGGTTGGGGTGACTAGGACTGATGGGGCAAAGAGGACAGAATAAGCAACAATTTATCCACAAATTATCACTAGGTCTACAGAGTTTGGCATGCCTTGTTATAATCTTGCTGTGAACTGAGTCTCTCCTTAATCTCCGTGATTTGGTCAGAAAGGTGGGGATTAGTGCATGATTCGTTGGCTATTTTCTCGTAGCCATGAAGGATTGTGGCATGGTTTCTGCCACCTAATTCTTTGCCGATTTCGGACAGAGAGCAGTTATATCCTTCACGCAAAAGATAGATGGCTACGTGTCGTGCCAGAGTAGTCTTCTTGTCTCTCTTCTTGTTGGTTAGCTCTTCTGTCGGAATGCTGAAATAGTCAGCCACCGTCCTTAATAGCTGCTTTATGTCTTGTTTGGAGGTCACGGTTGTTAATAACTTGTTGACTGTTTCGGGGGTGATCGCGGCTCCACTTAATTGAGCCTGTGCAGTTAAATATACCAGAGCACCCTCAAGCTGGCGGACATTCTCGCATACTTTCTCTGCGACAATATGCAGTACCCCTTCGAGTTCGGAGATCATCATTTTTTCGGCTTTAGCCCGTAGTATGTTCAGGCGTGTTTCGAAATCGGGTGGTTGTAGGTCCACAATAAGGCCCCCCTCAAGGCGTGACTTTAGCTTATTGCTAACCGAATGCATATTTTGGGGAGCACAGTCACCGGTGATGACGATTTGCCTGTTATTGCCGTACAGCTCGTTGAAGGTGTGGAAGAAACACTGTAATGTTTGTTTCTTGTCGAGCAGAAAATGGACATCGTCGAATAGAAAGATATGGATATTTCTGAATTTGCTGCGGAACTGGTCAACTTGTTTTTCTCTCACCGCTAATACAAAGTCATTGGCGAATTGTTCCGCCGTAATATAGGCTGCTTGCAGTCCATTGTTTGTCGTTAAATGACCGATCGCATGTAGCAAATGAGTCTTACCTTGCCCGGTGGTGCTATGAATTAAGAGGGGGTTGTAACTACTTCCTGGATTTTCAGCCACCTCCACGGCGGCAGCATAAGCTAAACGATTAGAGTCGCTGACAACGAAATTATCAAAGGTATACTTTGGATTAAACCTATACCGCGTGGCTTTGCTGCTTGTCCCGCCATCGGTTTGAGCAATCAAAGGGCTAATCGGTGGCTGTTCAGGATTGTGGATCTCGAACCGGACGTCCACATCCTTACCCGTAATATCGACTAAGGTTTTCCTGACCAGGGGATAAAGGCGTTTGGATAGCCATTCGGCGACAAAAACATTAGGCACGCCCACGACAAATACGTTGTTGTGGCAACCCAGTCCCTGGCTATCGCTAAGCCAAGTTGTGTAATTTGCCTTGCTGACCTGAATTTGCAGCTTGCCGAGGGCACTCTGCCAAATCTCTTTTGCTGATTCCAATCTATCCCATTCCCGACAACGCTCAGCCACGAAGATAGCTGAAAGAGGTATTGAGAAGCGGTTAAGAATTAAGAACTTACTAGTTGTTACTTGCTACCAGTTACAGAATATCAGGTTTTGTCACACCTTCGCTAGGCAATGTTTGACATAATTGAAAAATTAATAAAAAATAGTTCAGCTATGACAGTCCCCATCGTTTTTATGGGCACACCGCAGTTTGCTGTGACTATATTGGAATCTTTGCTGCAGAGTTCCTACCAGGTCCTTGCCGTGTATACTCAGCCCGATAAAGCGGCTGGCAGGGGGCACCCAGTTGTTTTTTCTCCGGTGAAGAAAATAGCGCTGGAGCGACGAATACCGGTTATTCAGCCCGAGACTTTCGGATCAAGCGAGGCGGTGAACGGGCTGGCCAGCTTGCAGCCCGAACTCATAGTCGTGGCTGCCTTCGGTTCTATTCTCCCCCAGGGAGTGCTCTCCTTGCCCAAATTTGCCTGTCTTAACGTTCATGCTTCATTATTGCCGCGACATCGAGGTCCGTCTCCAGTTGCCGATGCCATCCTCTGCGGAGAGGAACTTACCGGTGTTACCATAATGTTAATGGATCCTGGACTGGATACCGGGCCGATTTTAGCCCAGGGAAAGGTGGGGATTTCCTTTATGGATACGACAGGCTCTCTCAGCTCCAAGCTGGCCGATGTAGGAGCCAGGCTTCTGCTACAGACCCTGCCCAGATGGCTTGAAGGCGAACTTAAACCGGAAGCTCAGGATGAATCTCAGGCTACCTTCAGTAAGTTGATAACCAGTGAAGATGGCGAGCTTGATTGGCATCTTTCCGCGCTGGAGCTCTGGCGAATGGTGAGGGCGTACAACCCCTGGCCAAGCTGCTATACCTGGTGTCAAGGGAAACGACTTAAAATTCATAGTGCCTTGCCTCTCGGCGACGCAGGGAACGGAGAGATAGGGGAGGTGATTGCCTTGGCAGAACAGCCTGGGGTTGGGGTGGTAACCAGGGAGGGTATCTTAGGACTCTGCCAGGTCCAGTTAGAAGGAAAACGCGAAATGCCGGTAAGTGACTTTGCCTGCGGTAAAAGAGACTTTATTGGCTCAGTTCTGGGGCGGAAGTAGCTTCTCTGGCCAGCATTATTCTGCAGACATTTCCACACAATCTGGGATAGTAACCAAAAATGGCACCCGATGAACGAATTATGTCGCCCCTCCTAGAAGTAGCGTCATTCACCTCGCCTTTGCCAACACTTCCGGCGGCAGACTGAGGAATGCCCTGCAGGACCCAAGAGACAAAGCCTAAGAAGAGTCGGATTGATTTATGTAAATCCACGGGGAAGAAACCAAGGGTCTAGTCATTGCAAGCTGGAGCCCCTCTCCCATCAAGGGAGAGGATTAATATAATGCTTTTACACCTGGGTCTGTGATTCCCTGTCTGGGTCCTGGAGATCTACCTGTGGCGACCAGTTGGGACTTTGCCATGTTACTGATGTTAAGAAGATCACCTGCCAGTCTGAGAGCAGCAACGGGCTAGAGAATCCTAGGCTGCTATGTAGTAGATGAATACTACGACCGCCTCTATCGCCAACAGCGGAGGCAGTATAAGCTTATATACTTTAGCAAAGCTAGCTTTGAAGTACTCGGTCGATAGAATAAGGCAAAGATGGAGAGGGGAGAGCAGAACCCCCACATATCCACTTATATAGGCCAGCATAAGAGCATAGCTATTAACCTGTGAGCTCAGGGTTATGAGGGGAACTAACAACGGAAGGCTAATGCCGACAAATCCCATGCTAATGCCTGTGGCAAAGCCCATCAGGAAGGGCAGGAACGCCAGGAGGACTGGGGCAGGCATCCCTATGTACTGCATGTCTGAAAAGAGGGTGTAGGCAGCCCCCGCACCTTCTATCGTGGCCTTGAATAGCATTACGGCATATAACAGGAACAGGATTTGGAGATCGCCGCCATATTTCAGTGCAATTTTCAATTCCGGCCATTTAGCTCTTTGTTGACAAGCCAACAGGACTAGTGCGAGAGGAAAGGCTATCACCGCATCCAGCCCCGCCAGGACCAGTCCCACGATTAAGAGGATCGGCCAAGAGGTCCTCAAAAGGTTAAAGACTATGCTTCTCTTTGACGTTCTCTCTTCTGTTTCATATCTCTTGTTCGGCTTAAGCATGCGGTAACTAAAGACGGTTCCGAGTGCGATGACTAAAGCCGTCATAGGCAAAAGTGTCAGTGTTACGGAAGAAAGCGGGACAGACAGTATTACACTGGTCGTTATGATCGCTGGATATACTGGCAAGGAAGCCTCCCATATGTGTCTGAACCAGTAATTTATGAATGTGACTCGTTCCGGCGTCAGGCCCATTCTGTCCGCTAGATCCCTTAGGGCGGTAGCCGAAACTAGAGCTCCAGCGGGCATGGGAACCAGTCCTATCGTAGCAGGAACAAGGTGCATAGCAAGTCTGGGGCCAAGTCTCTCCATAGTGGCCGCTAGGCTCGTAAGCATGCCCTTCACCTCCATGAGACGACTTAAAGCCAGCGCACTGACAACGACTGCCAGCAGTGTCAGAGTCTGGCGGTCTACTAGGGTGTGAAACATATGCTCGGGCAGGGAGCGTGGGGGCAGGAGCAACAACGAAATGGTAAGACTTCCTGCAAAGATGGCCAAGCTTGGACGGACCTTCAGCCTGATCAGAATTAGAATCCCGGCGATCGATGCCAGCAAAGCTACAGACGGACTCAGCATCTCAGCATGCCTCACTTCTTATCAGGCGGGGACTTTTTGTTAGCAGGCGAGTCATGCATTGATGTTCAAAGACTTTGCTCCTTGGACAGCTGTCTGCCGCAAAAGAGTAGTCGGGCCTGAGTATTTCTGGACCGGGTTGCTGCTTGCAGACCACTGACTTAGATTGTGCTGTATGCTTGATGCCAGATTATAAACCGTTGGCTTTCGAGTGGCAAAGGCGCTAAGGAGGTATAGCTTCGGCGCGGGCTAATCCGAACACAGAAACACAACGGTCAGGCGTGAAGAGCATACCGACTCCGGCTCACGCACACCGACAAATGATGAACAGCACGGCAAACAGAGGCACCGTCACGGTTTTACCGCGGCTCTGAGTATCCACCATAACCGGGCTTGCATACATCATTGGGCTGATGACTCGAAGTAGCAGAGTTCATCTCGACCTTGCCTAGCGATGAATGTGTCGGCAGAACCCACCTTGACTTACAGGCAGCGATGAGCCGCGCACAGTCAGCGAAGGCTAATTAGACTGTCATGCGCCTGTGAAATTGCTGCTTAGTCGAAGCCAAGCCAGGTACTGACGTTTTTGATAGGCTCTCGCGCACTTTCCACTTTGTTGGCAGGGAAATCCCAGTCAGGATAGCCAATGGCTATGGCGGCTATTATCCGCTTGGACTCCGGTATGTGAGCGTATTTTCTTAACACCTCGGGATACATCGTCCCCTGGTCCTCAATGCAAGTCCCCAGGTCGAAATGTAGCGCAGTAAGACAGATAGTCTGTATCACAGCCCCAATGTCGAGCAGGGGCCCGCTTTCGCCAAGACAGCGATCAGTGGACAAGATGATCGCTGCCGGGGCATCGAAGTAGCGAAAGCCTCTCTCCAACCATTTGGTCCTTTTCTCCCTGTCCTCCCTGGGTATGTCCATAAGCTGGAAAAGCTGCTTGGCCAGGTCTACCTGACGCTGGCGGTAAATGCTCTCTCTCGGCCAGCCTGCAACCACGTGCTCCGGGTTAAGAGGCACTCCGGATTTGAGCAGTTCAATATTGCTCCGTCTTACATTTTCGAGAACCTCACCAGTGAGCACCGTAAACTCCCAGGGCTGCGTATTCATGGCCGACGGCGCATGGCTCGCCAGTTCCAGCATTTGCTCCAAAACCTGTCTGGGCACAGGGTCAGGTTTGTAGCCCCTGATACTCTTACGCTTTTTTACAGCCTCGATGATATCCATAAATTATGGGGCAGCCGTTATGGGTTCTGATTCGTAGATCCTCTCCTCGGCCAGCTCTGCCGGTGTGAGAGGAACGTCGGCTTCAATATCTCTACCCTCGATTCCTTTAGCCAGGATTTCCTTATAGTATTCATGCTGGATTATTAAGTTCATGATTTCGTTGCTGCCGGTCCAGATCATGATAAGTCTGGCTTCCCTGAGTGCCCGTTCCACCGGGTAGACCTGGGTATACCCAATGCCGCCGAGAATCTGCATGGCATCGTTGACCACTTCCCAGTGTGTCTGGGTAGCCAGTTTTTTCACTTCCGACACCAGTCTCCTTTGATAGCCTGCGGTCCCTACTCCATCATCGATGGTCTTGGCCACGGCATATGCCAGCGCGCTGACACCATCGAGCTTGGTAACGCAGTCAGCTATCTTGAAGCTTATTCCTTCAAAATTCCTTATAGTCTGGCTGAAGGCTTTCCTTTTGTTGGCATAGCGGGCAGCCACTTCCAGAATAGCTCTGGAGCCACCCACTCCGCCGCCGAGAAGCCTTTCAGGCACCATCAGTTTATAGAATACTCTTGCCCCTTCGTTCTCTTTCCCGAGCAGATTCTCCTCGGGCACCGGCACATCGCGGAAGACCAATCTACCTGTGCCTGTACCGCGGCAGCCCATCAAGCCGTAGACATGCTTGACCTCCACGCCCATATCCCTCTCAACGATGAAGGCACTGAGTGAGTCGCGGCCGGCTCCGGGGTTTGTGACGGCGAACACCAGGAAGAAATCGGCGCCTTCCGAGCCGACCACAAAGCGCTTCTGCCCGGTAAGGTAATAAGAATTTCCTTTCTTGCGAGCCACGGTGGTGGCACCGAAGAAATCAGAGCCGCCTCTTGGCTCGGTAAGTGCCTCACCAGCCCATTGTGTGCCGGCGATTAATGGTTTGAGATACTTGCTCTTCTGAGCCTCGGTCCCAAATACATTCAAGCCCTCGCCAACGATAGAGGTAACTGAGACGAGGCAGGCAAAAGGCACGCCGAGTTTAATAACCTCTCCCACTTCGACGAGTTCGTCGACCCATTTGAGATCTCTGCCGCCATACTTTTTAGGGAACCTGATGCCTAACAGGTTTCTCTTGCCGGCTTCTCTGACAAATTCGTAGGGGAACTCGATTTTGTCGGCGTCCATGTCCAGTATAAGCTGCCGTGGGATGCTCTTGACCAGGTCTTGAACCTCTTGTCTGAACTTTCTGCGCTCTTCGGTTAAAAATACCTCTAACATTTCTCCCTCCTTTGTAGATTTACTAAGCGGCTGTTACGCTCCCGGAATAACCGACACGGTCATCGTTCAGTTTTTTCCAGAATCCTGGCCAATAGTATAGCACGTGGCAAATTATCCAAAAAAAGGGGGGTAGTGGTCGACAATAGAAGTGAAGGTCATTACAATTCAATCCCCTTTAGGCCAGGAAAAGCCATGGAGGAGGCTTCAACGGTAGTTGTCGAGACTGCTTCTTACAGTTGGTGAAGATTTAGCTTGCTGTAGAACCAGGAAAGACTGGATTGAACTTTCTCGTCTTTGACCGAGTCTAGGTCTGGCTGGTGGACTTTACTTTTTGTCCTTGATGATGCTACGGGTTATCGCCCATTTCGGAATGCCAGAGCACCTACAGGGCAAACGGCAACACACTCGCTACAGTCCCCGCAACAGGCCCCGCCCATAGGCTCATCCCCAAAAGTGGTGACCATTCTCCGGAAGCCCCGGTAGGCAAAGCCAATGACTCCTTTGCCCAGTTTCTCCTGGCATATCCAGACGCATCTGCCGCAGAGCACACACTTATTAGGATCGTAAATGAATAAGGGACTGCTAGAGTCTATGGGTAGTTCGGGCAGGATTTTCCTGAACCTTTTTGCCTTGAGCTTCACCCCGAGATGCTTGGCTATTCTCTGAAGTTCGCAAGACCCATTTTTTGGGCAGTTGGCACAATCCACAGGATGGCTGGCCAGGAGCAGTTCCAGAGCAGTGTGAGCTAGCCTCAGTGCCTTTGCCCCCTTGGTATTGACCACCATCCCCTCTGTTACCGGTGTAGTACAGGCCGTAACCGGATCATCTTTGCCTTCTATCTCCACGAAGCAGAGACGGCAGGAAGCAAAAGGCTCGCTCCTTTCTCGAATAGCGCAAAGGTTGGGGATGTAGATGCCATTAGCCAGAGCTGCCCACAGGACCTTCTCCCCCGGGGCAGCTCCTAGTTTCTTACCATCAATCGTCAGAGAGATTTTCTTAACTTTCGCCAGTACTCTCTCCCCTCATTCTCTCCTCAAGGGAGAGCATATTCTAGGTCAGGAGTTACCTTCCTAACCCTGTCTGTCATTCCTTAGAAGAGTCCCTGCACCTTGCCAGTCTTCGTATCGACATCTACCCTTCTGAATGCTGGATCGGAGCTGGTGCCTGGCATCAGACTGATTGTACCGGCACAAGGACAGAGGAATTTTGCCCCGGAATAAATTAAGATGTCGCGAATGGGCAGCGTCCATCCTTTAGGAGTACCCTTTATGGTTGGGTCATGGGTCAAGCTCAGATGGGTCTTCACCATCATGGTGGCGTATTCATTGTATTTAGGATTGGCCTCGAGCATCTTGGCCTTGGCTTCGGCATCCGCGCTCCATGACACGCCATCAGCTCCGTAGACCACCTTGGCAATCTTGTCCACCCGCTCTCGCAGCTTCATTTCCATGGGATAGAGGAATTTGAAGTCGTTCTTCTCTTCACAGGCTTCCTTAACTGCATCGGCAAGCTCCAGAGCGCCTTCGCCACCCTTGAGCCAGTGTTCGCTGAGCGCACAACGTGCCCCGGCTGCCTCAGCTGCCTTGCGCACCATAGCGATCTCTGCCTTGGTATCGGTGTGGAAGCTATTGATGCACACCACAGGGTTGATGCCTGCTGTCCTGATGGTATTGATATGATGCAGCATGTTAGCAATGCCCTTCTCCAGGAGTCCCAGGTCTTCCTTAGTGTAGGACTCGGGCAAGGGCAGGCCAGCCACCACCTTGGGACCGCCACCATGCATCTTCAATGCCCTTATGGTGCTCGTAAGCACCGACACGTGCGGCTTGAGACCACTAAAGCGACACTTGACATTCCAGAACTTCTCGAAACCGATGTCCGCGGCGAAGCCGCTCTCGGTAACATGGTAGTCAAACATCTTCAACCCGATGCGGTCGGCGATGATGGAAGACTGCCCCACGGCAATGTTAGCAAAGGGGCCGGCGTGCACCATACAGGGCTGATACTCTACGGTGCACATTAAGGTGGGATTGATCGTATTGCGCATCCAGGCGGTCATGGCGCCTCCCACCTCCAGGTCTTTGGTGGTAATAACTTTGCCCTCCCTGTCAAAGGCTACGGTGATTTCATCCATTCTTTTGCGCAGGTCTGCCAAGTCCGTGACGATTGACAGCATTGCCATAAGCTCAGAGCTCACGGCAATGCCAAACTTGGACTGCATTGTGTAGCCGTCCATACGACCGCCAAGCCCTATGACGATGTTCCTGAGGCTCTGGGCACAGAAGTCCAGGATCCAGCCCATCTCTACTCTGGTAGGATCAACATTCAGGCGGCGCATCCTTGTACGCTTGGCTAGCTCCTCGTCGCTGTAATTACGCTCATGCTGCATCCTCGCAGTAAGTGCCACCATGGCCAGGTTATGGGCATTCATTAGGTCGTTGATGTCGCCGGTAAGACCCATGGAGAATTCGGTCATAGGAATCAGCAGCGCATTGCCTCCCCCGGCAGCAGTCCCCTTGATATTCATAGTCGGACCACCGGAGGGCTGACGTATACAACCACCTACATTCCAACCTCGCTTACCCATGCCTTCCAGGATGCCCATCAAAGTAGTTGTTTTCCCCTCTCCCAGGGGTGTGGGAGTTATGGCAGTTACCTCGATGTACTTGCCATCCGGCCTGCTCTTGAGACGCTCGATAATCTTCATGAAATCGAGCCTGCATAGTTTCCCGAAAGGAACAATTTCATTCTTCTGTAAGTTCAGTTTTTCTCGCCACTCATCAGGGGTCGGCATGTTTTCTTCGGCAGCTTCCGCAATCTGCCAGTCCTTCATTTTTGTTGCGTCGTAAGCCATGGTATTCTCCTTTCTTGTCCCTGTTTATGTATTATTTTCGCATACGCTCGGCCCTGCGCTCGGCCGCTACTACTGTGTTGACCATAAGCATGGTGATCGTCATGGGGCCAACCCCTCCGGGCACCGGGGTGATGGCGCTGGCTTTCTCTTTGACCGTCTCGAACTCTACATCCCCCCTGAGGTCAGCGACCTGCTTGCTGGGATCCAGTTTGCTGGGTTTCCATCCCACCCGGTTTACACCGACATCGATAACAACTACTCCCTCTTTCACCATGTCTGCTTTGATAACTTCTGGAGAGCCCATTGCGGCAACCAAGATATCCGCCTGTCTGGTGATTTCGGCCATGTTCTTAGTCCCTGTGTGCACGACGGTCACGGTGGCATTGGCACGCTTGTTTTTCTGTACCAGCATGGCCATGAGAGGCTTGCCGACTATGTTGCTTCGACCGCATATGACCACATGCTTGCCTTCCGGCGGATTGCCGCTGCGGACCATCAACTCCACCGCGCCGTGCGGCGTGCAGGGCATGAAATAGGGGTCTCCAATGAGCATCTTGCCCACGTTGACAGGATGGAAGCCATCCACGTCTTTGGCCGGGTCGATGAGATTTAGCACTTTATCCGCGTTGATGTGTTTCGGCAATGGCAATTGAACCAGTATGCCGTCAACGTGCTCTGCTTTATTCATTTCTTCCACTTTGGAGAGGAGTTCTTCCTCTGAGGCGCTCTCAGGGAGGACAATGGTTTGGGACCACATGCCTATCTCTTCGGACGCCTTTTCCTTGCCCGAGACGTAGGAAACAGACGCCGGGTCCTCTCCCACGCGAATCATGACGAGGCCCGGCGTTACACCCCGTTCTTTGAGCTTTGTCACTCGTTCTTTTAGCTCACCTCTAATCTCCTTGGCAACTTCATTTCCCGAAATTATCTTTGCTGTCATCTGAACCTCCCTTCTTGATTCTTAGCCTACCGGTTTACCGGTGGGTTCTGGCTTAGTAGTACTAAGGCG
>Ga0315553_10003830_pt1 | contig 11553 bp, 17 predicted proteins | sample SalMarSW160140MG_FD_203099 | JGI IMG/M metagenome (GOLD analysis project Ga0315553, IMG submission 203099) | Salt marsh sediment microbial communities from the Plum Island Ecosystem LTER, Massachusetts, United States - Salt Marsh Sediment SW1601-40 ... | reverse complement strand
TTAGCGTCGTTCTCCTCGACGCGCTTCAGTGGATTTTCCAGGGCCGCGAGTGGCCGCCCTTTTTCGTTCGACCTCGCTCTCCTTTGCGATCTCGGGGCAAAACACACTGAGGGGATGAGTGACCAATTGTTCAAGATGCCGCATGAGCGAGCTAACGCTCCTTGCAAAGCTGACGGAGGCTTGCCGGCCATCGAGACTGCGGAGTTTTTAGAACGGGTCGCATCATTCGACGGCACCTATGCCGATGACCGGAAGAAGGTTGAGGCCGCGCTGCAAGCCTATATCAGCGAATTGATTGTGCCACGGTAAATGCCTTTCTGCGCAAAGCGTCACCCGTGACGACGCCTCATTGCGAGCCGTGCTAGGCGATTCGCGGAGGTGAATCGCCATGGCAAAGACTGCAACGAAACCCGCACTCGCACCGAAAGCATCAATCCTCGACAGGCTCCGCGCGGCGCCGGCCGACAAGTTGCCGGTGAAACCGACAACCGAAATCGAGGAAAGCGACCGGCTCTTGCGGCAATTGCGCGATGACCTCGCGCGCACGGCGCAAGAGGTCGCCAAGCTGGAACAGTCGCGCCGCGAGGTTCCGGCCGAGCTCGCCAAGAACTACGTCAACTTGAGACATCGGGTTGCCGCTCAAGAGCGCGCCAACGCGCTGACCCGGCAACGGGTCGACCAAGCCTATTTCGACAAGCTCGCGCCGCGGGCTGGCCGGCACTGTGGATGGCAAAAAGTTTTACGACCGCTGGGAACTCGGTGAGGTCAGTGTCTGCCGCAAGGGGGCCAATCTTGACTGCCTGTTCGAGGTTGGACTGAGATGATCGATTGCCAAGGGGCTGCTTCGAACCTCCAGCGCCCCACGGCGATGGGGGGATAGCCGCGGGTCTGTCCCCCCATCCCAAGCTTCCAGATGGAAGGAACTGCCTGCTTTTGGAGGAATGAGTTAAAGTGTTCGTTGTCGCGGACGGCATCTTATCGATTTCAAACCCGGGCCCAGACAATGCCATGAAGATTTATCTCTTGCATTGCCTCCTTGTTGCCTTCGCACTTGAAGTTGGTACGGCGTCCGAATGCCGCGCCGAGACCTCTGAGAGGCGATACCAAAACCAATCGGCACAATCGAGCGCGCCGGCCGACTCCAAGCCCCAGTCGGCGTTCGGCAATGCCGGGTTTACCGGAACCGAGCACTGGGTCAGCGTGACCGGCGGCCCGAAGCCGCAACTGTGGTATCTAGAGAACGGCCTTCGTATTTCCGTCGGGGATCGCGTTGTCGGCGAAATCGTGTCTACGGGCTTCAATCTAGGCAAACTGCACGTCGCGGTGAGCGACGAGAAGCTCCCGTTCGGAATGAGCGCAATTTTTGCCCCGCCAAGTGTGAGGTCTCTTTATGTACCACGGCGGCTGAAGTCCGACTCTTACATCGTCTGTGTCGTCGCAGGCGATCCTCCCGACAAGAAGGAACTTCTCTCGGACTGCTCTTCAAAGCTCGTTGTCGAGCTGAAGTGTCCTGGCACGGCCGGCCGGTTTTCGTGTGCGCTGAAGAGCTCGACCTATATCGTCACTGGACCCGATCTTACGCTGGCTTGGGAAAAGTATGCGGATAAGCCGCGCGATATTCGCCCGTTGTACCTTCCGGTAGGGCCGCCTATCGGCTTCAACATGAGTCCGCAAGGATTCCCCATTTCTCTGTTCGTTCGGGACGCGTGCGATGGAATCGACAACAACCATAACGGCATTATCGACGAGGATGGCGACCGATCCTGCGACGACGGTCTGACCTGCACCATCGACCGCTGTAAGACGACACCGACCTTCAGCCTCGATCCGGGCCAGCAATTTAGTCAGCGAGGAGGCTTTGGTGGGCCATCGGCTCAATGTGTTCACGAGCTCACCAACAATTGTCAGCGAAGCGCGAAGTGCGAAAGGGCCCTATGTTCGGCAAGCAGTCCTGCCGTCGGACCCGGCAAACGGGTGGTAAGAGTCGATTCACGTAACCAATGCTGGAAGATCCTGGAGGACGACTGGTGCCAGAACGTATGGGATAGTTGCGATTGTAACGGTCGCGAACAATGCCGGCCCGGAACAGCTGGCGCCGATGTGCAATCTGGATGCGCGCACATCGACCGTTATCCCTGCGACACCGACAACGACCTGTGCACGGTTGAGCTGTGCTGCGAACAGAATCCGCACTGTCAATTAGGACAAGCGCAGGATACTTGTCGTGCCCTGCCAGGACAAATGCGCCCATCGCGGTCTGCAGCATCCGGTCTCGTCTATTGTGTCGACAGGACGACTGTACTGGGGCAGAGAACCTGGGTTGATCGCAATGAACAGTGTGACGACGGAAATTCGTGCACGACAAACTCATGCGATCCCGCGACAGGTGCGTGTCGGCCGCCGATCAACAGACCGTTCGGTGCAGCATGCGCCGTGACGCCTGGGATTACAGGGCAAGAGGTCACATCAGACCGCTGTGGTGCATATTCATGCAAACTGGATGGCAACCAATCACGATGTCAGTTGGGTGAATCTAATCTCGTCGATATCCGATGCCCCGCGGATACGACCGGATGGCTGGAGCGAGAAGGCTTCACTCGCCGCGGAGTTCGCATTAGGTATAAAAACCCCCGTACTGGTCGCTTCGATGCGCAGTCGTGTCATTTGTCTGCATGCCGCAGTGCGCTTGGACAGCGAGGCGAATGCGGGATTACGCTTGATGACTCGCTTTGTCCGCCTGCCCCACAAAACGAATGCAAGCGATACCGGTGCACTCGCGACACACGCAAAATCGACGGTGGTGTGATTGGGTGTGAACTGGTCCCTGATCGCAGGCCAGAGTACTGCAATCTTCAATAAGGAGATGGCGTCGGCCGATTTGGGGAGTCAGAGAGCCGAAGCCCTCGCCTCCGGGGGGGAGGTCGCAGGTTACAGCGCAACCAAATGCACAGCGGTGCTCAGCCTATCTTTCTTTCAATGACGAAATTCGAATAGGGGTCGCGCGGAATGTCCCGGCGTCAAGTGCCCGGCAGACCTAAGCCTGACACCCTGAAGAAGAGGCGGCAACGCGCACGTCATCTGCGTGAGACTGACCCGGCGCGCTTCTATCTCAAGCGTCACCGGCGCCGGTTAGCCCGCCGGCAACCTAAGCCGCGTGATATGGACGCTGAGCTGGTGACGCTCATGGCTGAGCAGCCCGCAAGCCTTGAAGAGCTGATGGCGGCTATGGGCCTAGGCGGTGAGTGAACCCCCCACTCGCTGGCCGACGCCGGGCAATCATGCGGGGTCGAGAACCACCTGGAAGGGGCCATTCGACACGGCTGCCAGTTTCTTGCCAGAGTTCGTGATGGCCTTCTCGAGGCCCGACATCTCGCTCTGCGTCTTTGTGTTGATGATAGTCAACGCACCGCTCACAAGACCAAGTTCAACCTCTGTAAGAACGCGTATCTTTGTGTCCGACATGGTTGGGCACTCCTTCTCGTCGTTCCCTTCCCCTTTTTTAAATCGCGTGGCGATTGGCTGCGCGGACTTCAAAGGATGGGGTAAAGAAGTAACCTTAGAATACGCAATTTGAATAATGTTTTGGCGCGCTTTAGAAGAGGCGGAAGGGCGTAGGCAGTAGACGCCGCGGCAATCTTCGCTGTTCGGTATGGTGGTCGCGTTAGAGAGGGCCGCTAGGACCTAGGCATGCTCAAGGGGGTAAATCCGCACCGATCCCAAGCCAAACCGCATGCGCACAGCCTTCACGCATGACATCGACTTGCCGTTGCCGAAGCTCATGAAGAGCGCGTACCAGAACCGCAGAGGCTTACCGCTCCAGCGGGCTGGACCGAGCACGTTATCGTAGAAGCTCATTTCGGTGTCAGCAGCTGGCGTGTATGGGGTTTTTGCCATTGGTCTGGGCTCCAACTGGTGTTGGGTAGACCTTGGCCAACTAGGGTTAACAATTCCTGACCGCAGTCGTCACGGGGGCCTACTTCCCGACCTTGGTAGCTGCCTCAACGTCCCGGCCTCTGATTTTTCCGCTATCCAAAAAACATGTGGATCACAACAGCGCCGAGAACCCAACTGATAGCGACCAGTGCCACGATAGTGACAACCGTGAATATCAACCCGCGTACCCAGTCGCCATCCATCCAATAACCCCAGCCTCCGAGCATATCACCCTGGCATGATGCGCCAAGGTTCGGGCAGCCTATCGTTTAGGGCTCTTACTTGCCTCTCTTAGCGCCTGAACAAGGGCCGAGTAGAAAGCGGCTATGTCGATGACCTTGTGGTCGGGGCCGATGTAGCCCTGGATCAAACCGCGCGCGGTGGTCCGCGCCTTGGCGTCGGTGTCGTTGTCAGTCATATCGGGAGCCTCCCTCGTTGGCTCCCCCCGCACGGGCACAGCATCGTGGAAATGGAAGCGAGCGGCCAGCGCGAATGAGATGCGCCCACAACAGTCATGCCTTGTGCGGTTGTGCACGATATAGTGGGCAACCTCGGTTGGGGGTTCACCCAGGCGTCACGGGGCAACAAGCGAGGGTGGGGGTATGAAGTACTGGCTGGACCTCTTCACTCCTTACACATGGACAAAATTCCAAGAGCACGGCTCGTCAATAACGGGGTTTAGGCCGAGACAGCGCATAGCTGCGTTTGAGCGCGTCAGCCGTGGAGACGCGTTGCTATGTTACCTGGTGAGGTTATCTCGGTGGTGTGGCGCGCTGGAAGTAGCGAGCGAAGCATTTGAGGACGCTACGCCGATCTTTGCTGACGCGAATGATCCTTTTCCCATACGCTTTCGGGTCACTCCCCAGATCGTGCTCGATTTCGAGCACTCGATCCCAATCCAAGACCCCTCTCTTTGGGAGCGATTATCATTCACGCGAGACATCTCACCGGGCGCTGTCGGTTGGGCTCAACAGGCACGACTAAGGCAATCGCTCGTAGAAATCGCGCCCTCAGACGGAGAACTCATCCTAAGGGCGCTCGTTGAGCAGGAGAAGGACAAGCGGAAGTTTCCTTTGTATGCTTCCGACCTCCGTCACTTGGCGACACGTACTGTCGTGCGAACGGAACAAGGCGAGGTAGAGGTTGAGGTACCCGAACGGGAAGAAGCTGAACCAGAGCCAACTGAACCTGAGAGTGATGTCCGGCAGTCGATCCGTGTCCAAGCGAAGGCCGCTCAGCTTGGCGCCATACTCGGATTTACAATTTGGGTTCCGGCAAGTGACCGGGTACGGGTGCTAGAGCAGCTTCCATCAGCGATCCAAGACAAGTTGGTCAATACGCTTCCGCTGAACTACGACCTTGCAACGATCCGGACGATAGAAAACATCGACGTGATTTGGCTTGAGCGTCGTGCCATAGCTCACGCTTTTGAGATTGAGCACACCACCGCCGTCTACAGCGGTCTGCTCAGGATGGCTGATCTTTTGGCCATGCAGCCCCGCATCAACATCTCGCTCCACATAGTTGCTCCATCAAGTCGAAGGGATCGGGTGAGGCGGGAGATAGTGCGGCCTGTTTTCTCCATCCTGGAGGGCGGTGCGATGTATGAGCGATGCTCGTTTCTCGCCTATGAAGCGATAGATGAAATCCTCGAGCAGCCAAATCTCTCCTACATGAGGGAAACGATCTTAGAGGCCTACGAGGAGTACTTTGACGCTTAGGCGAAATGCGCCGCGACCAGGTCCCTAAGTGGCGGCGCATTTGGGGAGTTACGATCATGCAGCCTGACGTCCGCCTACTGTGCATAGTCGTTATTGCACTGACGCTCCTGCCGCTTTGCGCATGTTGGGAGAGCAAGCAGCAGATCTTAGCGAATTGCAAGATGAGGGCGATTGAGGCGGTCGAGTTCAAACCCGAGTATGCCATCGTTGATCCGTCGGTCATCCCGGCCGTTATCTCCTACGTGTCCAGCTGCATGATCGCGGCGGGATACTCTAAAACCAAGCGTCTGACCGCCCTTTGCAGCGAACAATACGCGTTTAGCTTTGTGAATATCGATGATTGCTGGGACAGGTAGGGGGCCTGGCCTTTCTGTCGTCGGAACCGAGGGGCAGAGACCAATCTTAACTGAGCAGCAAGAGGTCTGACCTCAGTATCGGGGGGCCGTCATAGTTCTGCGTAGGCGGTGGACTAAGGGACGCGGCCTCAGTGGTTCCGCTATGGGGCCGCTTCTCTTAGGAGGGGCCGCTCCATGGAAACCGTGCGTACTATCGCAGCTATCGCTCTAGGCGTCGGTCTGCTTGCGCTCATCGGCTGCTGTCGCCCTTGGTACACATCTGACCCAGAACCGCTTCCTCCGGTCTCTAATTCCCAATATGACGGCGGGCCGCAGTACGACCCGGGTTCACAATACCAGCCAACCCCATATTCGAACTCGTATGCGCCACGGTCACCACAGAATTATCAGCAAGCCCCGTATGGAGCGTCACGATCAAACTCCTACGGACAAGCGCCATATCCTTACAGCACTCGTTAGCAGCTCAATCAACGCGCAACCAACGTCGTTCGGGTCTAGGAGTCTGCCACCCCACTTCCCCCCGCCTGTAGGCCACGCTGACACCGCTGTGGGGGTCAGATTGGGGGTCAGGAAGATAAACCCCCCGCAAGCCCTTATGCAGAACCAAGTTGGAACGGAGAGGGTGGGATTCGAACCCACGGTACGGTTACCCGTACAACGGTTTTCGAGTTCTAAGATTCGCATGTTGGCCTGTGCCGTTCTGTAGCTAAGTGTGTGCTCTTGTTCGCGGTTTTTAGTATGACGATCCTGGTTTGTGATCCGCCATGTCGTTGTGTGCCGCGTGGTTCGTTTGCAATTCCGTTTGCAGACTATCTTGCGGCCCGTGTCTGTTTTGAGGGGCAAAACGGACATACCTGGGTCCGCTTGCCGATGTCCGCTAATGACCCAAGGCGGACATCCGCCATCACTCAGAATTCCGGGCTATCAGTTGGTCAGTCCAGGTTCCGGCAATGGTTCTGTCGAGCCCACTAGCTTGACTAACCATCAGATTTCGCGCATCCGTCTCGTTGACTAGACGTCTTCATTTCGGCCCCACACCTTCACGACAAAATAGAGGGGCCACAAACGTTCGACTTTTTCTGTGCTGTTTGAGGCACGCCTCAGACCTGCCTTCCACTAGAATGCGTCTGTAAAAAGAATTGTAAGCTGAGACCAATGCTGAGGGCTTGGTGGCGTTCTTCCTTTGCCTCGCTCGATGGCTCGCCGTCTGGTCTGCGAAGGCGGCACGCTTCGGTACCTGAAGACTACTGGACCTTGCCTGCGGGCAAATTGCTGGCCGCGTTGCATAGCAGCCATGACGGTCTAAGGTCCCGCGCCGCAGCGCTGAGGTTGAGGCGTTACGGCCCGAATATGCCCGGCGAGACGGCGGGGCTTGGCACCGTTCGGCTTTTCCTTCGGCAATATGAGAGCCCACTGGTCCTTATCCTGGTGGCTGCGGCCGGAGTGGCCGCTCTGCTCAGGGACTGGACCGACGCGGGGATCGTTCTCTTGATCGTTCTCGGCAGCGGCGTGCTGAGCTTCGCCCAGGAATATCAAGCCTCCACCGCGCTGGAAAAGCTGCGCGCCAAAGTCCGGATCACCTGCACCGTGCTGCGCGGAGGGGACAACGAGCTGATCCCGAGCCGCGACGTCGTCCCCGGCGACATTGTCCTATTGTCGGCCGGAAGTCTGATCCCGGCCGACGGCGTGCTGCTTGATGCCAAGGATTTCTTCGTCTCGCAGGCTTTGCTCACCGGCGAGTCGTTCCCGATCGAAAAGGCGCCAGGCGCTTGCCCGAGTTCCGCCTCGGTGGCTGAGCGCAGCAATTGCGCTTTCATGGGCACCTCGGTGCGCAGCGGAACCGCGCGCATGCTGGTGGTCAACACCGGCATGAGCACGATATTCGGCGGCATTGCCGACCGGCTCCGCCTGCGTCCGCCGGAGACCGATTTCGAGCGTGGCGTTCGCCGCTACGGTTATCTCCTCACCAAGCTGATGCTGCTGCTCGTGCTCGTGGTCTTTGCCGCCAATATCCTCCTGCATCGGCCGCCGGTCGAGTCGCTGCTCTTCGCCGTTGCCTTGGCGGTCGGCCTGTCGCCGGAGCTATTGCCCGCTATCATCAGCATCGCGTTGTCGCAGGGCGCGCGGCAAATGGCTGCCCACGGCGTCATCGTCCGGCGCCTGAGCGCGATCGAGAATCTGGGCAGCATGAATATTCTGTGCTCGGACAAGACCGGGACCTTGACCGAGGGCGTGCTCAGCCTTGATGCGGCCGTGGACTTCGCAGGTGAACCGTCCACGGACGTGCTGCTGGCCGCTTGTCTCAACGCGACCTTGCAGACCGGTCTTGCCAATCCTCTAGACGAGGCGATCGTCGCCACGGGACGGCAAATGGACATCGACCTTGCCTCCTATCGCAAGCTCGACGAGATCCCATATGACTTCGGGCGCAAGCGCCTGAGTGTGCTAGTGCAGGGAGCTCCAAGAACTGACCCGGTGCTTATTACCAAAGGAGCCTTGAGCAGCGTTTTGCAAAGCTGCGAGTCGGTGCAATCTTCCGCGCGCTCGGTCCCGCTCTCCGCCGCTGTGCGCACCCAGATTACCGAACGTTTTGCCGATTACAGTCGGCAGGGTTATCGCGTCCTGGGCATGGCGCGGAAGCCCATGCCCGGTCACGCGACATGTACGCGCTCGGACGAGGTGTCACTCGTCTTTCTTGGCTTTCTGTTGTTCCTTGATCCGCCGAAGGACGGGATACAGCAGACACTGAGGAGTCTTTCCAGCCTCGGCATCACGCTCAAGGTGATCACGGGAGACAACGCCCTGGTGGCGGCTCACCTTGCCGAACGGGTCGGCATGAAATCGGCCCAGATCCTCACCGGACACGAGCTGAACGAGCTGCGCGGCGAAGCGCTGTGGCACATCGCCGAGCGGACCGATGTGTTCGCCGAAATCGACCCCAATCAAAAGGAGCAAATCGTGCTCGCCCTGAAGAAGCGGGGCTATGTGGTCGGCTATCTCGGCGATGGCATCAACGACGCGCCGGCCTTGCATGCGGCCGATGTCGGCATCTCCGTCAACCAAGCCGTGGATGTCGCCAAGAGCGCTGCCGATTTCGTGCTGCTCGAGCAGGATCTCGACGTGTTGCGTCAAGGCGTGCAGCAGGGGCGCAAGACCTTCGCCAACACGTTCAAGTACATCGCCATCACCACCAGCGCCAATTTCGGCAACATGATCAGCATGGCCTCGGCCTCGCTGTTCCTGCCCTTCCTGCCTTTGCTCGCCAAGCAGATCCTGCTCAACAACTTTCTGTCCGACTTCCCGGCGATGACCATCGCCACCGACAATGTCGATCCGGAGCTCGTGCAGCGGCCGCGTCGATGGGAGATCAGTTATTTGCGCAATTTCATGCTGATCTTCGGCTCGATCAGTTCGCTTTTTGACTTTGTAACCTTTGGGATCCTGCTCTGGATCTTCCATACGCCGCCGGAGCTGTTCAGAACCGCATGGTTCGTAGAATCGCTGTTGACGGAACTCGCCATTATGCTCGTGGTCAGGACTTATCGGCCGTTCTATCGGAGCAAGCCAGGCCGCATGCTGTGGATTTCGACCCTGGTGATGGTGCTCATCACCGTGATCTTGCCCTACCTCCCGGGCGGCGGATTCTTCGATTTTGTGCCGTTGCCTCCCGTCCTCCTCTCGGTTCTCCTCGTCATCACACTGCTCTACGTAGCAGCGTCGGAAGTGGGCAAAAGGCTCTTCTATGGCAGCCGAGCCATGTCGATGACGAAGACCTGACCGGCGGTATCCCACGCTGGACCACCTATGACGCAAAAATCTTCGGCGTAACGCTTCCTACGGACGTTCCGGCTTCGATCAAGGAGCGCGCCTACGCCTCACCCATCTGGGCGGTATGATGCGGCTACCTGCACTCGGATTTTCGGTTCTCGCCCGATGTTTGCTTTTCGCACCTAGCGGACATCGATGCTGGCGCTAAGCATGTCCGCTCTTGGGGGGTAAAGCGGACATCCAGAAAGCCCGATGCAATGCAATGTCCGCTAACGACCCAAGGGAAACATGTGGAGACCACACCCCAGCGGCCTTGAGAGCGGTTACGTTCTGCATCGGTGCACCGCAACGCGGCCGTGGGCCGGGCGCGCCTTTGGCCTAGCCCTAGGAGGTTCTACTCCCGCGCGCTTGTCGTTCTCCGAGCTCTAGGCTGCTTCTGAAGGATAGGTCTGTTCGCCGCTTGGGCGGAGGCTGCCATTCAGGCTCCGCAGCGCCTGCTCTTTCAGCGTGTCCACGTCTCGGACGCCACCTGCCGTGGCTGATACGAGGATGCGTTGCGCTAGCTGCCTCTTTAGCAGCGAGACCTTGTCATCGTTACTCAAATCCATACCGGCTGCGCTCAACTCTCGCCATGTGGCATTGAAGGCAGCCGTTAGTGTGTCCAGTTCCTCCGGCCTAAAAAAGGGTGCGTATTGTTGGAACGGCATCGTTGATACTCCCACTCGCAGCATCAGGCGGGAGACTTAAAGCTCTCAGTCATCGGTTGCCTGGGGAGAGGACCTTCGATGATAAACAAATCCTAGCAGCGTTTGCCAGCCGCCGTCTTCAAGCGGCGCAGCATAACGGCGCGTGCGGAGCACCATCAGGGTGCAGTGCACCATCAACAAGCCCCCTACGGGATTGATAGAAACGCTCCCTCTGGGTGCGGGAGCACCCTCTGTGCCAGACCACTGGCCTCCCCCAAAGAGGAGCAGGGCAGCGGAGCTCACCGCATTCCGGCCAACGATTCGGTTGGAGATGGAAAGACGTCAGCGAACGTCAGCTTCTGGACCCATAGCGGACATTCGCGGACTTATGTTGAGCAAGATTGAGCGAGCGCTAGGCTCATGGCAGGCCACGGCGCGATCATTGTTGCGGGAGGCGCCGCGCCTCGCCCGGCCGCAAGTCGATCGCGCGAGGCTTGTGTTCAGCCTCCGCCAAGCACAGCCTGGCTTCAACGTGATGGGGACGAAAGCGAAGACGCGTAGCCACTGCTTTTACCGCGTCATGAGCCGTATCGGCGTTCACCTGCCATCGTTCGCTCGCCTCAGCGTCATCTTCGATCCAAGTCGCTTTCACCAACCACGTCGGCATGGCTGCTTAGTCCCTCATTCGTGTTTCCCTCTAGAACCCACGACCTCCACGTCATCGGCCTCAACCTCGCGGGTCGGACGCGCGTGTGGGGCCATCACTTCTGGCTGACGAGAGTGAGGTACATCAGCACGAGGTACACGATTGGAATAACCGTGAGCACTCCGAGCTCTATGATCGTGGGCGCCGGGCAGCTCGTCGCCCACATCTGGTAGCCTACGAAAATCACGGCGGCGAGAATGATGACGATGCCGACGTACCAGGGTACGAGGCGGTTATTTCGCGAAGCGACTTGTGCCATTGAATCCCTCCCAGAACGAGAAGATCAGTGTCTTAAGACAAGAGCGATAAGGATCACGATGGCTTGTACGTTGATCTCGATCAATTTGTATTGTCTGTGCTCCCAACACTCCTCTTATCCCATC
>Ga0315553_10003829_pt1 | contig 11554 bp, 11 predicted proteins | sample SalMarSW160140MG_FD_203099 | JGI IMG/M metagenome (GOLD analysis project Ga0315553, IMG submission 203099) | Salt marsh sediment microbial communities from the Plum Island Ecosystem LTER, Massachusetts, United States - Salt Marsh Sediment SW1601-40 ... | reverse complement strand
CGAGACGGGCAAAATGACCCTGGCCTCACCCGCGGCCGGGGACGTGAGCTTCACGTACAACGCCCAGGGACAGCGGATCGAGAAGGAGACGCCGGCCGAGGTGCGGCGGTTCGTATACGACTTCCAGCGGCTGTACCAGGAGCGCGACGCCGACGACGACCCGCTGCGCGAGTACGCCAGCCATAGGGCACCTCAATTCGGGCTTCGATTTGAGGTCAAGCGCCCTTTAGAAACCGATGTTGACTTTCATGAACGAATCAGCAGACCGGCATGGGACGAAGATGAGGAGGAAGTCGAGCAAGTGTCCGATGATCGAAAATGGGAAATCGGTCAGCACCTTCGGTGTAAGGGCTCCGTGCACTCGGATACGTGGTTGGGAACTGCAGCCGAACTCGCGGAGTGCGGAATCATCGCCGTTTTCCCGGTAACCGGCTGGTGGAAGGAGCGCCCGCACTTAAACTGCTGGAATCGCCAAGCACGCTATGCACTTATTGTCACGATCGAGACACCTGCGACCGACGTCGACTTGTACGCGCCGATCGCCAACATGATTGAGATTCAGCCAGAGGTGGGGATTTGACCGCAGTTGTGCAATGGCCGAGTCAATTCCAGAAGGCGCTCACACGCCGGGGAGAAACGGTGCGGCGAGAGAAGACCGCAGGGACCGTGCCTTGACCCGAGCCCGGCATCGACGTGGATGCCCCAGCGCTGCCACCGCTTCGCTTAGGCTAGCTCAAAGCGTCGGCCCGTTTCCCTGCGGCGCTACATCACGTACACGAACTCATTCGCGTTGAATAGCACGTGGCACAAGTCGGCCAGGGCGCGGAGCATCGCCGGGCGGCGGACGTCGGTCGCCTCGGGGGTCGTCTGAGCGTGCCACGTGCGCTGCTGATTCAAAAACTCGACTGCCATCGCCAGCTGTTCCTCGTTCGGCGGTCGCGAAAAAGTGAGCCAGTGCGCTGCTTCGACCTGCGCCCGCGCGTCTTCGCCCGCCATGTCGACAACGCGCTTCGCCATGTAGTCGGCCTGTTCGTTGGTGAAGCGGTTGTTCATCAGGTTCAGCGCCTGAGTCGAGATGGTCGTCGGCAGCCGCTTGGCGCACGTCTGCGTGGCGGTCGGCGCGTCGAACGTCTCCATCATCGGCAATAGCACCGACCGCTTGATGAATACGTACACGGTCCGCCGCCAGTGCTCGGGCGTTTCGCTCTCGACAATGGGCCACTTGAGCGTCGATCCGGTGCGGATGATCGCCTCGTCGATCCGCGGCTTCACGCCGGGTCCGTACATTTGCAAGTTGAGCGTGCCGGCAGACGCGAGGATACTGTCGCGAATCTCCTCGGCATCGAGTCGACGCGGGGGGAATCGCCACAGCCACACGGTTTGTGGATCGGCCTGATAGTTGCGCTCCTCGCCCGTGCTGGCCCGGCGGTACGCGGCCGACGTCATGATCTTGCGGTGCAGCGGCTTGAGCTCCCAGCCCGAATCGATCAACTCGGCAGCCAGCCAGTCGAGCAATTCCTGGTGCGAAGGCTCCGCCCCGCTCTGACCCAGGTTGCTCGGGGTTTCGACCAGCCCCCGGCCAAAGTGGTAATGCCACAGCCGGTTGGCCATCACGCGCGCGGTGAGCGGATTGTCGGGCGAGGCGATCCAGCGGGCAAGCGTCAGCCGCCGAAGCGTGCTGGCGGACTTTGCATCAGGCTGCGGAAAATCAATTGGCTCAGTCGCCAGCACGGCGGGCGCTCCCGGCTCGACCTCCTGGCCCGGTGTGCGGTAGTCGCCGCGAATGAGCAGATTCGTGGGCCGCGGTTGGGAGCCGATGTCGCGAATCGCCATCCGGCCGTCGTCGTCGCTGGTTTTCATACTGTTGAACACGGCCAGCATGCGGTAATAGTCGAGCTGCTTGATCGGCTCGAAGCGGTGATCGTGGCAGCGGGCGCAGCCGATCGTTACGCCCAGGAAGACGGCGCCCGTGGTGGAGACTACGTCGTCCAGCTCGTCGAGGCGGTTCTTCTCGTTCTCCTGGTTACCCACGGTCGGCCCATTGCGGCAGAAGCCGGTCGCCACGAGGACGCTGGGATCGCCAGGGGCCGCTTCGTCGCCGGCAAGCTGTTCGATGATGAACTGGTCATACGGCATGTCGTCGTTCAGGGCGCGGATCACCCAATCGCGGTAGCGATAGGCGGAAGGGCGATCGACGTCGAACTCGAACCCGCCCGAATCGGCATAGCGGGCCAGATCGAGCCAGTGACGTCCCCACCGCTCGCCGTAATGCGGGCTGGCGAGCAAACGATCGACGAGCCGCTCGTAGGCGTCGGCGCGAGTATCTGCCAGGAATGCCTCGACTTCTTCGCGCGTGGGGGCGAGTCCGGTGAGGTCGAACGTCGCGCGGCGGATGAGCGTCGTTCGGTCCGCCTCGTCCGACGCGGCGAGGCCCTGTTCGCGCAAACGCGCGTCGATGAAGACATCGACAGCGCTCACGCTGGGCGGCGCGCTTTTATCGCGGGACGGAATCGGAGGTCGCACCAACGGCTGAAACGACCAGTGATTGCTTGCGCCGCCGGATGTAACGTCGGTCAGGTCGGCGCCGTCGGCCCACGAAGCCCCTTCGTCAATCCAGCGGCGCAAAAGCGCAATCTGCTTGGCGCTCAACCGATCGCCTTCGCCATCCGGCGGCATCACTACAAGATCGTCGTTCTCGCCGGTGACGTAGCCCACGAGCCGGCTCGCGGCGTTATGGCCGGGGACGATAGCCGGACCGCTGTCGCCGCCGGAAACGAAATTCTGCTTGCGGTCGAGCCTGAGGCCCCCTTCTTGTTTCTCCGGTCCATGGCACTTGTAGCAGTTGAACACAAAGATGGGGCGAATATCGCGGGCGAAGTCGATCTTGTCGTTGGTCTTGTCGTCGGCATTTTCCTCGGCTGGCGTCGCCTCATCGGAAGCGGCGTCGCCCTCCGATGCAGTCGTTTCGTCCGCTGGCGCCATGGGCAACCAGGCCGATAGCGCGAGAGTCGCCAGCATCGCCAGAGCCGGCGCGAAAAGAAGTGCCAATGCGCGGTGCGGGCGGCGAGCGGCCACAATCGGAGCAGTCGCTGCCGGCTGTGTTGTGGCGTCCGAGAAATCAGGTTTCAGCGGATGACGGTTGCTCATAACGTACCAACCCTGGCCGCGGCGAGGGTTCAATTCACGTCAGGCGGGCGCTCCGCTCGGGGCGGAACTCGACGCGGCTGGCGGGCCGTTGAGCGCGCGAAAGAGCGCGACTCGACGGGAACTCCATTATCCACTATTCTGCCGGCGATTCCCAGTCGAGCCGGGCCGAAATCCCGGGCAATCCTGCACTGCTGCCGCACTCGTTCATTTCCGCAACCGGCGAACATCCGATATCGTCGCACAGCATGCCCCACACGCGCCAACCGGTCACGATCACCTCGGCCGCGCTGGCGCTGCTGACGGCGGCCTTGTGGGGAGGCACGCCGGTCGCCATCAGCTTCTCGGTCGATACGCTGCCGCCGATTGCGGTGGCCGGCGTGCGATTCGCGCTGGGGGCGATATTCATGCTGTTCTGGTGCCGCTTCGAGGGGACCAGCCTCGCGCTGCGGACCGGGCAGTTTCGTCCGTGCCTGGGAGCGGGCGTGCTGCTGTTCTTGCAGATATCGCTGTTCAACGTGGGGGTGACCTGGTCGAACGCGTCGCACGGCTCGATGCTCATTAACACGTTCGTGTTCTGGGTGGTGGCCATCGAGCACTTCGTTACCCGTACCGACCGGCTCACGCGCCGCAAGGTGCTGGGCCTCGTCGCGGCCGGCGCGGGAGTGGCGCTGATCCTTTGGGTGACGTCGGGAACCGCAGCACCGGCGGAAGCGGCGCCATCGATAGACGAAGCAATTACGTCGTCGCTCGACGCCGAACATGCGCCATCTTCGCCCGACGCGCCGCACCCATCCGCGAGCCGACTTCCCACGCTCGCGGGCGACGCGCTGCTCCTGGTTAGCGCGCTGCTGTTGGGTGTGAAGATCGTTTACATCAAGCAGGCGCTGAAAACGGTCGAGCCGGGCAAGCTGATTCTGTGGCACGACATCTTCGGCGTGATGCTGTTCTTCGCCTGGAGCGGGGCGACGGAGAAAGTTACCCTGGGCGCCTTCACCACGACGGCCGTGCTGGCTCTGCTCTATCAGGGAGTGATCGTGGCCGGGCTGTGCTTTGCCATCCAGGCGTTGCTCTTGCGAAAGCACACCGCTTCGCAAATCTCGGTCTACAGCTTTGCCACGCCGCTGTGCGGAGTCGCGCTGGGGGTGCTGATGCGGGGCGAGCCGATGTCACCGTGGCTGTTGGTATCGGCGGCATGCGTGGCGGTTGGCATTTACCTGGTGAACACCGAGCCAGCTCAGCCGCGCTCTACCGAAACAGTCGCAGCGCCGTAGCGCGGCCCAATTGCCGCGCGTCGTATCCCGCCTCCTGCAGGTCGTCGACGAAGCTCGCTGGGCCGTGCGTGCAGTACACCACCTTGGGCCGCACTTGCTCGACCGCTTGAAGCAGCTCGTCGTAGTCGGCGTGATCCGACAGGGGAATCGCGTAATCGACGCCCAGCGAGTACCGCGCACGCGGGTCGGCCGCCCAACCGGTGACCGCGATCGTCACCGAGTTCCGCGGCAAGGGCACGCTCGCGCTCTTCTGCGATCGCGGCGGCATGACGACGGCGTGACCCTTACGCGGCCGGCCCTTGTACAGCGAGAAATCGCCTAACGGGCAGCCGCACTCTTCATACAGCAGGCTGATTTCGTGCGCCAGCGCGTGCTGCTGCACGGGGATGCCCGCGTCGGTAAGGATTCGCGTTACTTCCTGCGCTTTGCCGAGCACGTAGGCGTAGATGACGGGCGTATCGCCGTCGGCGAGCACCGCGCGAACCAGGTTGAGCAGTTCCTCGATCACCTGCTCGCGCGGTGGCAGGCGGTACCGCTCGTCGCCGAAGGTGCATTCCATCACCATCACGTCGGCACGTGGGAGCAGCGCTGGTTCCGCCGTCGCGGATGGCGAGAGTTTGAAATCGCCGGTATAGAGCAGCGACTGGCCCTCCGTCTCGGCCAGCAGCATGGCCGATCCGTAGACGTGACCCGCCGGATAGGTCGTCAGCCGCACTCGGCCCCATTCCAACGGCTGGCCGAACGGCATTTCCCGCGTGCGACGCGGCCCGTGGCGGTGCTGATACATGCGGGCCGTGGCGGGCGTGCAGAATGCCAGCTCGTGCGGGGCCGTGTGGTCGCTGTGGGCGTGCGAGACAAACGCCCGGGGCTGACGCCGTCGCACGTCGATGGCCAGATCGATCGCCGTGAGCTTCAGTCCGTTGTCGTAGTGAAACATGCGCGTCGTGCCGAAGCGGCATGCGGCACGAGTCCCCTCTCGCGCTTCAGAAACGCTGGGACCAATGCGCTACTTCTCGGCGCCCACGGTGGCGCGGGCCGCTTTGGCCAGTCCCGATGACCGCCACTGTTCGTCGAGTGACGTGCCGGCCTTGTGTACGATGTTGTCGCGCGTCATGCCGGTGAATTGGCTGGGGTGCGGGAACACCGTCACGGGACCCTCATAGCCCCGCTCGGTCAGCAGCGCGAGATAGGCCGCCACGTCGATGCGGCCGGTTTCGCCGGGCAGCAATCGCTGATTCTCGTTGACATCCGCAAGTTCGACGTCATCGGGCAAATCGGACACCCGCAATACCACAATCTTCAAGTCGGATGCCTCCCGCAGTGAATCGAGCGTGCCGCCGCCGACCTCCCAGTTCCATGTGTCCAAAAGGAGACCCACGTTCGGTTGGCCGAGCGCCTTAATCAGCGCCGTGAGTGCCTCTGCCTGCCAGACGAATTCGTAGTTTCGATCCTGCCTCACTGCGGCAGCGGCGCGAACGCCGACCGCCAGCTCAACCTTGTGCTGCGACAGTGCTTCGGCGACTTGCGTAATCCGTTTGCGGTGCAGCTCGAAATTCTCGTGGTAGGGAAGCGATTCGCTGGCCGGGGCCAAGATGACAAAGCACCGCTGCGCGCCGAGGGCGGCCGCAGCTTCGGCCACCGGCTCGAGCCGCGACAGGTCGGTTTCGTAGTCGGCGTCCTCGGCCGCCAGCCGAACCGGCAGCTCGAACCCGCCGACTTTCAGCCGCGCGCTTTCGATGAAGCGGAAGGCGTGCTTCTGGCCGTGCCGCTCGACCCGCTTGGCGATATCGACCATGTCGACGTCGAGCCCTTTGAAACCGTACGTGAGCGCCAGCTCGATGACTTCGCTCTGGCGGCCCGTGATGCCCAGCGCCCTGGGACTGAGATTCTTGTACATGAAGTGCTCCCCAACGACCAATTTCAGTAGGTCCCGCTTGCCGAGCGGGACCTTCATTTTCACACAATCGTTACCTTTCAGGTCCCGTCCGGCAGACGGGACCTACTGGCACGTTCTACCCTTTGCCGCGCGGCTGAGTATTATGGCACACATCGCTCGGCCTTCAAAGGGCGCCGAATGGCGGGAGATCAGCGTGCAACTCGCTTTGTGGCAAATCGTCGTGCTCGCCGTCGTCCAGGGCATTACCGAGTTTTTGCCCGTCAGCTCGAGCGGGCATTTGGTAATCGTGGCGGCGCTCCTTGCGCCGGAGAACGCAGACAAGCTCGACGTGGCCGACGTGAACATCGCCCTGCACCTGGGCACGCTGTTGTCGATCGTCGTCTATTACCACAAGACTATTGCGCGGCTGCTGACCGCTGACCGCCGCGCAATTGGTTTATTGATCGTGGCGACGCTTCCCGCGGTGCTGGTCGGCCTGCCGCTCTACGCACTGGCCAAGCAAGTTTTGAGCAGCACGCTACTGGCTGGATGCATGTTGGTCGTGACGGGTCTCATTCTGCTGTGGGCGACACGAATCCGGCACGGCACGGAGCGCTATCAGGAAATGAGCTACGGCAAAGCGCTTTGGATCGGCGTTTCGCAGGCACTGGCGATTCTGCCGGGCCTATCGCGCAGCGGCACTACCATTTCCACCGGGATCGCCGCCCGCCTCGCGCCCCGTTCGGCCGCCACGTTTTCGTTCCTCATGGCCATTGTCGCGATACTGGGAGCCGGCACGCTCGAGGCGGTGAAGATCGCGCGACATGGAACCTCGGGAACGCACCTCGGACCGCTCGTGGTGGGGGGCCTCGTGGCATTCGTCGTCGGATTGGGCGCGCTATGGGCCCTGATCCGCGTTCTCGACCGCGGCCGATTGAGCTGGTTCGCCTGGTGGTGCATCCCGCTGGGTCTGGCGGTCATCGCCTGGCGCTTGGCGGCCCTGTGGTCGACCGTGGCTCCATAAAGCGCTTCGCCCTGTCCCGGGTTCCGACGCCGGGCTATAATTCCATTGTTATGGCCATTGGTCATTTGTCATTGCGACATTGGTCATTGGCCTAGCACCTGGGGGCGAACTGGATTCGACCGGGTAGCTTGAAGTGAAAGTGGCGCGCCGTGGTTGGTCAGTTGGCCACGTTAAAAGCTGACCACACTGTTAATTGCCGAGGGTAACCTCGCACTGGCTGCCTAGCAAAAGGTAGTCCCGGTTGAGGGCTTTTTTCGGAGAGGCCCAAAAGCCGGTCGTCAATTCCGAATCGCTCCGGGTCACGCCGGGTACGCTCGGGGCTAAACTTTGTTCTCGGATGGTCGGTCGGGCACCCTGTCGGTTGGGGTCTCGCACGACGACAATCAAATAACCGACTACGCGCGTAGAAGCCTTCACGGAAATGCCTCGGGACGCGGGTTCGATTCCCGCCGCCTCCACTCTTTATCGCGATTAGCCCTTCGGCGGACACCAAGGGTGGCCCGTCGAAGAGGCTTCTTTCTATGTCGCGGTGCACGGCGTCGTGTTCGGGACCGACGGGACGGCGCGTTTGCCGTTAACTGCCAGCCATCGTCCAGAGAGCTAGCTCATTCCTTGCATGGAAGGTCTGCGCCGTCGCCCCGCCCATAGACCGACACGGCGCTCCCGCCGCAATGAGGGCAATGCTCGTCCGCTCGGCAGTCGACCGATATCCACTGCCGTTCCCGGCAGAATTGCATGAGGTAGCCCGCGCGCGCCTGGTCAAACGTGAGTCCGAGATACCCCATGAGGAAGTCATTCGCTGCTTGCGCGCAGCAAAGGGCATTGAGCGTTACAACGCTCGGCGCCACCACTTCTGGGTCGTCGACGTAGGCCTGCCTGCGCCGCTCGTCTCGCGACACCGCTTCGCGCTGAAGTTGGCTTAGCGGAATTAGCCTGTTGCAGCGCAGGCAGCCGCCGCCAGCCATAGGAAATACTGGCCGTGCTGCAACAAACACATCGCCGACCTCACCCGAGCCGCGATCGACAGGAACCTTCGACCCAACTTGCACCCCCGGAATCAGGTATTGGTGAACCAGCGCGTTGAACACCAAGCGGCATTGCGCTGAATCGGCGCACAGGAAAATGAAGTCACAGTCCTTTAGCAACAGCGCCGTCTCCGCAATCCTCACGTCGCCAACGACCGCATGGTATTCAATGTTCGGATTGGCGCGCCGCGCGACACGCCTTGCCACTTTCACCTTTTGGGTCGCGAAACGCCGGGCGATGCCTTGCAGCCAGAGCCAACGGCTGCGCGATAACCATTCCGACGTATCCCATCGCGTAGCGCCGACGACACGGGCGCGATTGCTGACCTCCATGCGATCGAAATCAATCCCTACAATGCTTCCCACGCCGGCAAGGGACAGCCATTCGTTGATCAACGATCCCGCACCGCCGAGGCCGATGATGCCAACCTTAGCGGCCCCGAGCAGCTCCTGGCCGGCTAGGCCGAACATCAGCGCCTGCCGGTCATAAACCGCGTCCACGAAGCGCGGCGCCTCCCGGCGGGATGGCTACAGGCGGCGATGCCGCCTGCCGATGACAGTCATGGATTTCAACTCAAACACGCCGTTCCGCGTCCAGACCTGACCGGCCACGGCATCATGGGCAAACACCAGCGCACCAACAGGCGGTCCGTTGAGGATATCAAGCAGAGCTGGATAGCCGCGGCGCTGGGATTGCAGATCAATCTCCGAAAACGCTACGGCATCGCTGCCGCCATGACAATGCACCGCGAAGTAACCCAGATTCGCCTTGGCGCAATATCCGGACACCCGCGCGACGAAATCCGTCGTCAAGGCCCGATAGCCCGTCTTTCCCGGCACATAATCAATTCCATCGCGCGCCACGAAAACCTCGCGGGCCAGCAGCCGAATTCCGTCAGTCGTTTCGACGAGTCCTGTCGCGTGCATCTGAGGTGCCCTACGGCTGGCGGACACGCGGAGCAGCAGAAGTCAGGCCGCTTTGCATGGGGATTTTGAGTTGAACGATTCTTCAAAGGCCGCGGGGCTCAGGTAGTTGGGCGGCGGCGGGTGGCGCTTTGTCGCGGTCGGGAGACCGCGACACAACCGGGGCCCCAGCGCAACAGAACGGCCCGCGGGCTTCCAACTCCCGCGGGCCGTCGAATGATTTCGAGAATGATGATGACGTTCGCTGGAATGCAAAAATAATAGCGCTAACGGATTCAGTCGTTCTGCCGCGTCGGCTCAGTCAGCCAACGCACGGGAATCTGACGTTCAACGATTCGGCCGTACTCGTCCAGAGTGCGGCGCTGCCCGACCGAGTGCCACGGGGCCACTTGCTCCAGCTCGGGCATAATTTCGACCAGTTGCTCGCTGAGCATTTCAGCGAGCCGCGTGATGCGCCTCGATCGCGCCAACTGGCGGATGGCGGCCGCGGTCTTCATCAGCTTCACGAGCCGGGCTCGATCGAGCACGGGGCGCGAAAGGCATTCGCTCGATTCGACGAGCAAATCGGCGATGGGCACGTCGAGAGCCGCCTGCCACCGCTGCAGATCGCTGATCCGCAGGTTGGCCGACTCCGACTCTTGTGCCCGAAGCACTCGCGCGGGCAGACCCATCCGCCGCGAGGCACTGCGCAGCGACACGCGCTGCTGCCGCCGCACCTCGCGAATGCGGTGCAAGGGGGGCTTCGTTCCGCCCCCGCGGGCCGGCCGGCGGACTTTGGCCGCCTGCGCGCGGTCCGCGCTACATTCAACGGTTGCCATGGCGATACCCTCCCGGCCCACCCCATCGGGCGAGCCATATCGCAACAAGGATGAAAAGAATGACGAACAGATGAAAACGCTCATCTGCCAAATCCCCAATCAATTGCGTCGTGGGGCATACGCGTGGGGCAGGCTTTCCAGCCTGCCGACACCTCCCAGTGAACCCGCAGGCAGGAATGCCTGCACCACAAGCAGGCAATGGTGCCTGCACCACGACTGCGAAGGGAGCCGCGCGAACCGCATGAACATACGGCGGCTCCCAACAACCATCATATAATGGTCGGCTGACGAAATGCCAGTCCAGCCGGCACATTGCGGGGCCCCGTGGCTAGGGGCACCCGTCAAGCCCCGGGCACGCGGCTGGGCCTGGTCACGCTTCGAGAGCGAAGCGGCGCACGCGGTCCAGCAGGCTGCGCCAGTCGCGATCTGCGGTCTGCGGATCCGGAGAAAGGGCAGGCGGCGCGGTGCCCGTCGTCGCCGAGAAGCTCCCCACCGGGCGAATCTCGAGGCGGATTTCGGCCTGGCCCGCATGCCGCTGCCACATGTGACGCAGCCGCGCCGGGCCCGGAACCTCACCATGCGGCTGCACGAGCACGATCTCCCCCGCAGCGCAGGAGACGCCGGTTCGCACGGCCGCCTCGGACCCTCGTGGGCGAGCGTGACTGGCGAGCCGCACCTGGGGATAGTGGTGGGCCAGCTCGGCGGCCACCTCGGCCGTATGATCGGTCGAGCCGTCGTCCACCACAACCAGCTCGAAACGCGCCGCCAGATCGGGAAGCACGTCCAACAGGCGAGCCACCTGCCGGCCGAGCGTGTCCTGGGCGTTGTGTACTGGCAGAATGTAGCTGAGCGATGGCTGCAACGGATTCTCCTCGCGTGCGTCTCGGTGACCCGGGGCGACGCCCAGCGGTGGATATCGGTTTCTTCGGCAAGTCGGGCGACTCGACTGGAACGCGCAGCCTGTCGCGCGCTGTCGTGCGCAAGAGTCGACAAGCGAGGGTGATTTGCAATGTCCCGCCGCCTCGGAGCGGGGTGTGCCGGCGGTGACGGTTGTTCGGGCCAATTGACTCGATGTGAACACTTACGCGACCGCGGCGTCGGCCTATGGCTGTCGCCTCCCGACAGGGGTATTCTGGCGCACTTGGGCAAGCGACATGGCCTCGACGCGATTGGGTCTGGCTCGAAGGGAGAGGAGCAAAGTGACAAGCGACGCTGTTTCAGGCCCCGATTTCTCCCGCGGCGATGGCCTCGTGCCTGCGATTGTGCAGGATTCCACGACCGGCGAGGTGCTGATGATGGCGTGGATGAATCGCGAGGCCTACGACGAAACGCTGCGCACCGGGCAGACCGTGTTCTTCAGCCGCAGCCGTGGGCGCCTGTGGCGCAAAGGCGAAAGAAGCGGCCACGTGCAAAAGGTGGTATCGGTACGCATCGACTGCGACGCCGACACGATTCTGTTGCGCGTAGTG